>Ga0169931_10010638_pt1 | contig 13077 bp, 13 predicted proteins | sample Kivu_15m_20L_FD_129675 | JGI IMG/M metagenome (GOLD analysis project Ga0169931, IMG submission 129675) | Freshwater microbial communities from Lake Kivu, Western Province, Rwanda to study Microbial Dark Matter (Phase II) - Kivu_15m_20L... | ecosystem: Environmental > Aquatic > Freshwater > Lake...
AAGAAGGAGTTTGATGTTGTTGGCCTCCTCTCAACACCCAATCGCCCCAAGGGACGTCATGGAACACCCTCACCGAATGAGTTGGTGGAGGAGTTCGAGATGCGTGGTCTGCAGGTCTGGAAGCCAAACGATTCGGCTGAGCTGCAAGACCTCTTGGATGAGATCGCACCGCAATTGGTGGTTGTGATTGCGTATGGTCGTTTGATCAAGAAGGAAACGCTGAAGAGGGTTCCACTCGGTTGGCTCAACTTACACTTTTCACTCTTGCCAGAGTATCGAGGAGCAGCGCCGGTGCAGAGAGCGATCTTGAATGGTGAAGAGAATTTCGGTGTAACGGTGTTCCAACTTGATGAAGGAATGGATACCGGGCCCTATTTCGTTCGTGCTGCAGTAGAAACCGCTCCGGGATGGTCAGCGACAGAGATACTCGCGCATCTTTCGCAGTCGGGCTCGAGTGCAGTTTTGGAGGCGACCGAGATGCTGCTTGCGGGCACGTCCCCTGTACGGCAAAGCGGTGAGGCTTCGCTCGCTCCGAAGATTCGAAAGGATGAGTTGCGACTTGATCTAAGGGCTGGGTCCAAGTTGATCAACCGACAGATTCGAGCTTTCACCCATTCGCCAGGGGTCTGGTTCATCTTCCGAGGACGTCGCCATGTCATTAACTCTGCGACTTTAGATGTCCATCAGTTGACGGTTGGAAAAGTTATGCTCTTTGAAGGAAGGGCCCTTATCGGCACGGGGGATGGCTCCATGGAGATTCGAAGCCTCGTACCCGAAGGTAAACGTGAGATGACAGGGAGCGAGTGGATACGCGGCCTTCACCTGAGTGAGGGTCAATCTCTCGAAGACGGGGTTGAACTTTGAACGATCGTGACGTTCGTCGTTCGGCTTGGGAATTTCTGCGTGACGTTGAGCGCGATGATAGCTACATCAATATCGCTATCGCGGGGCTCTATACGCGATTAGATTCCAGGGATCGCTCCTTTGCTACCGAGCTCATCTTCGGCAGTGTGCGCATGCGAGCGCTCCTTGATCACTTCATAGATGGCATGAGCGATCGCACCATTGATGCCGAAACGCGAAGCGTGCTCCGCTTGGGACTCTACGAGGCGCTCTTCATGTCCACTGCGGATCATGCTGTTGTCAACGAATGTGTGGAAATGGCAAAGATGGTGATTGGAAAAGCGCGGGGAGCTTTCGTCAATGCCTTGCTCCGTCGCGCAACGCGTGAACGCGTTCAATTGATGGAGATGAGTGCACTTCCGCTAGAAGTTCGCACCTCCCATCCTCGCTGGATCGTTGATGCGTATCGAGCAGTACTGGGTGAAGATGGCTTGGAGGAGGAGCTTGCCTCGCATAACACGCCCGCCTTAGTCAATGTCGTTTCCTTTGAGGATCTCTCTGAGCAGATCGCATCCAAGTCCTCCCTCACCAGCTACGGTTATAGGTTGAAAGTGCCACCCCATGAGGTAGCGGGGATAAGGGCAGGGATCACTTTCGTTCAAGATGAGGGATCGCAGATTGTCTCAGAGATCGCTTTGGCGACGGATCCGAACCGGAATCTACAGTGGTTAGACCTGTGCGCCGGTCCTGGCGGCAAGTTCGCATTTCTCGCTCATTTCCTCGACCCTTCTCATCTTGAGGGAAATGAAATGCATCCCCATAGAGCAGAGTTGATCAAGGCGCGAACACCTCATCATCGCATCTCTGTTGGGGACGCACGGGAGGCGTCATTCAAGAACGCTCCTTTTGATCGGATCTTGATCGACGCACCTTGTACGGGCATTGGCGCGTTGCGACGGCGTCCGGATGCACGGTGGCGTAGAGTTGAAGCAGATCTCAAGGAACTGATCTCACTCCAGCGCGGTATCTTGAGTGCTGCAGCAAAGATGACCAAAGTTCAAGGACTCATCATCTACATCACCTGCTCACCACATGTGATGGAAACGAGAGCGCAAGTCCAGGACTTTCTCGCTCGCCACAAGAACTTCTCTTTAGAACCCATTTCCAAGGAACTTCTGCCCACAACCTCTCGTGAGCAGATATCAAAAACAATCAGGAGTGATGGTTCACTACAGTTGCTCACCCATCGAGATGGCACCGATGCTATGTTTATGTCTATGTTGAGAAGGACTGCATGATCAGAATCTGTCCCTCAATACTCAATGCGGATCAAGATCAGCTTGCAGATGAGATTAAGAAGGTCCGTACCAGCGCGGATTTCATTCACCTCGACATCATGGACAACAAGTTCGTCCCCAATTTCACATATAACTTGGCTCGCACGCGAGAGATCGTACAAGCCTCGTCTCTACCGATTGATCTTCACTTGATGGTTGAAGAGGCGGATCACTGGGGTCCTCGTTATGCCGCGATGAAGGATGAGGGTGTCTTCTCAGTGACAGTTCATTTCGAAGCCACGAGGGATCTGAGCAGGACCTTGCGTGAGATCGCAGAGCATGGTGTCAGGCGTGGAGTCGCGATCAAGCCCAAAACGGAAGCGGAGGTTCTTTTCCCGACCTTGGCTGAGATCGACATGGTCCTTGTAATGACGGTGGAACCTGGTTTTGGAGGACAGAGCTTCATGGCCGAGCTGATGCCCAAGGTCTCGAAGATCAGAGCAAAGTTGACGGAGATGGGGCGCGAGATGTGCTGGATTCAAGTGGATGGAGGTATCGCCCTTTCGACGATCGGTGAGGCAGCGGTTGCAGGCGCGGATACCTTTGTTGCCGGAAGCGCTGTCTATCGAAGCGATGATCCATCAGCGATGGTTCGGGAATTGCGAGCGCGCGCTGAAGTTCAATGAAAGTAGAATCTGAGGATGAAAACCTTCGAATCACTCTATGCAGAACTTCTCGAGCGCGAGCGGAATCGCCCAGAGAACTCGCGGACCGTTGAGCTACTAGATGCTGGCGTGCATGAGATCTGCAAGAAAGTGCTAGAGGAGGCTGGTGAAGTTTGGCTTGCCGCTGAGAGCCAGAGTGATTCAGAACTTGCTGAAGAGATCAGTCAGCTCATTTACCACCTGCAAGTTTTGATGGTCGCAAAACGCTTACCCCTCAACTCCGTCCTTGAGAGACTTTAGGAGACCATCGTGACGCTAAAGGTTGCACTTCCTAACAAGGGATCTCTCGCAGAGCCGGCTATCTCGCTCTTCCGTTCCGCCGGCTATCGACAGCGAAGTGATGCCAAAGATTTGATCTTCCTGGATCCAGAGAATGATGTCGAGTTCTATTACCTACGACCGCGTGATATCGCAACCTATGTGGGAAGCGGGGAGCTCGATTTGGGCATCACTGGTCGAGACCTGCTGATCGATAGTGGTGCACCGGCTGCAGAGATTTTGGATCTTGAATTCGGTCGGAGCACGATGCGATTCGCTGCACCCGAGGCGAGCAGGATCAGCACTCTGCAACAGATCAATGGAAAGCGAGTGGCAACCTCCTATCCACATCTTGTCGCGAGTTTTATCAAGAAGTCGGGGATCGAGGCGTCGATCATCGAACTAGATGGAGCGATTGAGAGTTCGGTTCGACTTGGGGTAGCCGATCTCATCGCTGATGTGGTGGCAACGGGTAGCACTTTGCGCCAGGCTGGATTGGTCGCATTCGGTGAGCCGCTCTCGGTAAGCACCGCGATTTTGATCGCCAGAGGCAAGGAGGAAAGATTCGATCTCTTGGTAAGGCGCCTTCAGGGCGTCGTTTTCGCCAGACAGTATGTTTTGATCGATTACGACGTATCTCAGGAGAATTTGGCAGCAGCATGCGACGTGACTCCTGGTTTCGAGTCACCAACCATTTCGCCACTGCAAAAGGAGGGTTGGTTCGCTGTTCGTGCGATGGTGCCACGCCGTGAAATGCATCAGATTATGGATCGTCTCTACGGCCTCGGAGCTCGAGGAGTCTTGATCACCGAGATCCATTCCTGTCGTCTTTAGTTCAACTTTCCCTAGAGAAAGTTGAGGAGGAGGCGCAAGTCGCGCTCATCGATCACTAGATCCGCGACCTCCTTGAGCGTCGCTTTGGCGCAGAAGGCAATACCAAGTCCGGCTTCCAAGAGCATCGCACGGTCATTCGCACCGTCACCCGTCGAGACTGTTTCGGCAATCCCAATGTTGCAATCTGCGGCAAACTCCCTGAGCGCATGGGCTTTCTCGTCTGGTCCGATGATTGGCTCTATCACTGAGCCAGTGAGGAATCCACCTTGAGATGAGAAGCGATTGGCACGAATGAAATCCAACCTGAGAGGTGCGAGGAAGGGATCGATGATCTCGTGGAACCCTCCGCTTACCACCCCGACTTTCCAGCCGCGGTCTTTGAGTGTCCTGATGAGATCCTCCGCACCCTCAGTGAGTGAGAGTGATTGAGTTACCTGATTTAGAAGTGAGATGGGTTGACCGTCGAGCAACCCGACCCGCCTTCGAAGTGATGTGTAAAAGTCCATCGTGCCTGTCATCGCCTCTTCGGTGAGACGCCTAACTTGGTCACCTACGCCTGCGTATTCGGCGAGGAGATCTATCCCTTCTTCGTTGATGAGGGTCGAATCCATGTCCATCAGCAGGAGGCGGAACTTCACGGTTGAAGCCTATCTATCAGGCTATCTTTCTCTCCTATGCAATCTTTGGTCGCACTCAACGACGTCTCGGTTCTCAGATCCGAAAAGGCGATCATCGATCACCTCACATGGAGCGTGAATGAGAGTGAACGTTGGGTCATCATCGGTCCCAATGGTGCAGGCAAGACGACAGTTCTCTCACTTCTCTCCAGCTATCTTTTTCCAAGCCAAGGAACGGTCTCCATTCTCGGCAGTACTCTCGGTCGCGTTGACAGCGCTGAAATCAAGACACGCGTTGGCATGACCTCAGCGGCGCTTCTCTCTCTTATCCCTGAAGATGAGAAGGTCGGCGACATCGTTCTTTCAAGCGCTTATGCCGTCTTTGGTCGCTGGAAGGAGGAGTATGACCCTTGGGATGAGTCACGAAGTAGCGCACTTCTTGCAACCTTGGGAGTGAAGGAACTTCGAGATCGATACTTCTTCACGCTGAGCGAGGGCGAGAAGAAGCGCGTGATGATCGCCCGGGCCCTGATGCCTGATCCCGAACTTCTCTTGATGGATGAACCGGCCGCAGGGCTAGACCTGGGTGGGCGTGAGGATCTCCTGCAGCGCATCTCCTCGTTCGCGTCGGATCCAACTGCCCCAGCGACAATCACGGTGACCCACCATCTTGAGGAGATTCCTGCCGGGACGACGCATATCTTGGTATTGAGCGCTGGCAAGAGCTTCGCGCAAGGGCCTATTGAGACGACCCTGACTGGAGAGATGCTTTCAGACCTCTATGGGATTCGTCTCGAGCTTGGCTCCCATTTAGGTCGCTACTTCGCTCGTGCTCTCTGATCTCATTCCGCCCGGTTGGCGAATTCATCTCCATAGATTCGATGCAAACCTTCGTTTGATAGAGAGTGCACTAGAAGGGCTCGAGAGCGGCGGCAAGGTGACTTTGCCACGACGCGAACAGATTTTCGCAGCCCTTGACCTGGCCCCAGAGGATGTGCGAGTTGTGATCCTCGGCCAGGATCCTTATCCAGATCCTCGATTTGCGATCGGCAGAGCCTTCGCCGTCTCGGAGTCGGTGAGACCCCTCCCTGCGTCCTTGCGGAACATATTCAAGGAGCGGCACGACGATTGTGGTGGAGAAGACCCTTCACCGACTCTACTTTCGTGGCAGCAGCAGGGCGTTCTCTTGCTCAATCGAAGTCTCACCACGACATCGGGTGAGGCCAATTCTCACTCTCATCTTGGTTGGGAGGCGATCACGTCCACGATTGTTGGCATTGCCGCAGCGCGCGGGGCAGTAGGACTCCTATGGGGGCGAGCAGCGCAATCGGTGGAGCCCCTCTTCCTTGGTCGAGCGGTCACGGGAGCTCATCCGAGCCCACTCTCTGCCCATCGCGGATTCTTCGGATCTAGGCCATTTTCCAAAGTGAACGCCTTTTTGGGAGAGAAGATTGACTGGTAGCTCCTAGACGTAGCGGAGCAACAGAGAGCAATCATTAGAAAGAGGGCCCGAGTTTCCTCGAGCCCTCTCACTTTTTGAACTATCTAACCAACCCAAGTGTTGATCGGGGAGGAGAGGAAATAGACCATGAAGAGTCCCGACACCAAGAGCAAGAGTGGATGTACATCCTTGATCCTGCCTTGGACGAGACGAATGGCAACATGGGTCACGAAACCAGCGCCGATACCTACTGCGATGCTATAGGTGAAGGGCATGAGAATGATGGTCAAGAAGGCAGGAATTCCGATTCCGTAATCTTGCCAATCGATCTCCTTGATCTGCGTCATCATCAAGAAGCCAACGATGATGAGAGCAGGTGTCGCTGCTTCGTAAGGGATGATCGAAACAAGCGGTGCGATGAAGGTGGTCAGCAGGAAGAGGATTCCTGTGACTACCGAGGCGAGACCGGTTCGAGCACCTTCTCCGACGCCAGATGCACTCTCGATATATGAGGTGTTCGACGAGACGGAGGCAGCTCCACCAGCAGCTGCTGCCAAGGAGTCAACAAGAAGAATGCGATCAGCATTCGGCACATTGCCATCCTTGTCGACGAGACCAGCCTCATGACCGATTGCGGTCATGGTGCCCATCGTGTCGAAGAAGTCAGCGAGCAGAAGAGTGAAGATCAAGAGAAGTACCGTGATCAAACCGATGTTGCTGAAAGAACCAAAGAGATTGAACTGACCGAGAAGATCGAAGCTAGGTACAGCGACGATCTCTTCAGGAAGCGCTGGGATGTTGAGCCCCCAACCTTTCGGGTTCGATTCCGTTGGTGAGATGAAGCTAGGTCCGATCTTGAAAGCGGACTCGATCGCGATAGCAACTCCGGTTGCCACGACGATTCCGATCAAGAGCGCACCCTTGACTTTCTTCACCATGAGGCCGACGGTCAAAAAGAGACCGAGGGCAAAGACGATGACAGGCCATCCGACAAGTTCGCCACTGTCACCAAGAGTGACCGGGACTGGACCTTGACCGGTACGGCGTACGAAGCCCGCGTCAACCAATCCGATAAGTGCGATGAAGAGACCGATACCGACTGAGATCGCTATCTTCAACGGCGTTGGAACTGCTTTGAAGACTGCGACACGGAATCCGGTGAGCACCAGGATTGTGATGATGATTCCTTCGAGAACCACCAAGCCCATCGCATCTGCCCACGTCATTTGTGAGGCGATACCGACTGCGACGAACGTATTGAGACCAAGACCTGTTGCGAGTGCTAATGGGAAATTCGCAACAACTCCCATGAGAATGGACATGACTCCTGCGATCAGGGCGGTAGCGGCTGCAACCAATGCGAGATTGGGAGCGTCTCCTCCTCCGATGTACTTTCCATCGGCATCCTTCGCCAACCCGATGATGAGTGGGTTGAGCGCCACGATGTAGGCCATCGTGAAGAAGGTGACGACGCCACCTCGGATTTCCTGAGCGACGGTAGAGCCACGCTCCGATATCTTGAAGTATGTATTGAGCACGGACTTACCCTTTCTGTTTTGGTGACGGGGGTGTTTTCGACCCCGGGGGAAGGGTTTATGGAGGCTTACTAGGGAAGGACCCAAGGCTATGGGCTACCGTGAGGTAGCACGGGCTACGACACCCAGCCAGATCGCAACTGACTGCCCGATCAGGAGTGCAAAGAGCGCTGTACCGATACCTACTGTGCCGCCGAGGAGGGCACCAAGGGTGAGGACGATGAGTTCAAGGGTGAGACGAATACGACCGATGCGAATTCCGGTTATCTCATGCAATCCGGTCATCAGGCCATCTCGCGGACCAGCTCCAAGACCGCAGGTGAGGTAGATGGCAGATCCGAAACCAACTAAGAGGACGCCGAGTAGGACATAGACGATACCGAATCCGAAACTTTCACTCGTTGGGAGGAGATGTAAGCCGAGGTCTATAAAGAATGAGATGACAAGGATATTGAGCACGGTGCCGAATCCAACTCTACGTCATAGCGGAATCCATAGCAGCAGGACAGTGGCGCCAACCATGACAGTTGCCAATCCGATCGAAACGCCAAGGTTGAGCGCGATACCTTGTGCAAGCACAGACCAGGGTGCATTACCTATCGATGACTCGATATAAGAAGAGCGTCGCCAAGCCCGAATATTGCAAGCCCAAAAGCAAGGACGAGAAAGCGCAGCAGCGATAGATCCCATTCGTGAGAGGCTGTCCATGGAGTGGGCGGAATCGTCTTCGAGGGACGGAAGATTTTGATCAACTTTATCAACCTAGAAGCATCAGCAGACATAGCTCCGCGAGTCTAGACTGATCTGATGTTCGTAGGCCTTGGAACCCTCATCAATGTCGTTGCCATCGTCTTTGGTACCTTGTGTGGGCTTGTGATTGGACGCAAATTCAGCGAGAAGGTTCGCGAATTGGTGACTCAAGCGATGGGAATGATCACTCTGATTGCGGCCGCAGACGCTCTCTCTCGATTCTGGGAAGACGACTTCCAGAACGCTTTCTCGGACGGAGTTCCGATCTTGATCATCTTGTTCTCACTCGCCCTTGGCGCGATCATTGGAAGTGCTCTCGGTATCGAGGAGCGAATCTCCGCTCTTGGGGAGCGGTTGAAGCAGAGGTTCTCACGAGGTGACAATCCACGATTCGTCGAAGGGTTCCTCGCTGCTTCAGTGCTCTTCGTGGTCGGTCCGATGGCGATCCTGGGTTCGATCAGCGACGGAATGGGGGAGGGAATTGAGCTTCTCGTCCTAAAGAGTACCCTCGATTTCTTCATCACGATCGCATTCACTGCCAGTTTTGGTTGGAGCGTGGGACTTTCCATCATCCCGGTCGCTTTCTACCAACTTTCGTGGACTCTGGTCGGATTCGGCCTCGGCGAGATCCTCGATGAGAATCAAGTTACTGCCCTCACCGTGGTCGGTGGCACCCTCCTGGTAGGTATCTCTCTTTACACGCTTGGGATCAAGAAAATCGCAATCGGAAACTTGCTTCCCGCACTTGCTATCGCACCGATCGTTGTTGGAGTTCTCTCCTAGGATTTTCGCTCAGCGTCACTTGTCGTTGAAGAAGCTGTTATGCCTTGGAAGGGCAGCGTTTCAGGATTGGCATTCGGCGCCCCATTCCCTTGCGTCACCTTGCGCATGTGGTGACGGCGACAAAGGACTTCATAGGCGATCACGGATTGTCCAGAACCAGAGATCGTGTCACCGACGAGAACCTGATCACCTTCAGTGACCATCTCGCCATTGATGGTGCGTGCATTATGTGTTGCCCTTTCGCCGCACCAGCAGAGTGCTTCAACCTGAAGCGTCTGTACCCGATCAGCAAGCTCGACCAAACGCGCAGAACCCGGGAAGAGCCGGGTCCGGAAATCAGTGAGGATACCGAAGGCGTAGACGTCGATGCCGAGTCCATCCGCGATTCGCGCGAGACCTTCGATCTGAACCTCTGAATAGAACTGTGCTTCGTCGCAGATTACATAGTCGATCCTCTCTCCGATCGAGAGCTTTTCTACGACCAATCTATGGATGTCGAAATCCGCCGCCACCTCAATGGCTTCGGAGCGAAGTCCTAGACGTGAAGAGATCGTTCCTGAGCCTGCCCGATCCTGCGATGTGAAGATCAAACCCGTCCTGCCACGACTTCGATGGTTATGGGCGGTCTGAAGGGCGAGCGTCGACTTACCCGAATCCATGGTGCCGCAGTAGTAGATCAGTTCAGCCACGAGTGCGCCCTCTTAGGTACTTGGTATCCATGCACTTCCATGTCACATCAAGATCATTGCACGATCAGAGCGTGTATCGGAAGATCAGCTGCTTTTGCCGCCAAGCGATTTCGACCCCCAAGAGCACCCAACTCGAGAAGGCAAGCGAAACCGACAGGATCTGCCTCCGCCTTGGCAAGCAGATCGATGCTCGCTGCGGCTGTGCCACCGGTGGCGAGGACATCATCAATGATCCCAACCTTCATACCCGGCATTAGGAGATGTTTATGCACCTGTAACTCGTCCTCACCGTACTCCAATGCATATCGCACTGAATGAACCGCACGGGGAGACTTTCCAGGTTTACGAAGCGGGAGAAAACCGATGCCCAACTCTGATGCAACCGCTGCGCCCAAGATGAATCCTCGCGCCTCGATCCCGGCAATGGCGTCACTCTCACGTTCTTCGAAGAAAGCAGCGAGAAGATCGATTGCAGAACGAAGCGCCGCGCCGTTAGCGAGAAGTGGTGTGATGTCTTTGAAGAGAATTCCAGGTTTTGGGTAATCAGGAACGGCGGCGATAAAGGAAGCGAGGTCAATCTCGTGATCATTGAATGGTGCCGAGTTGGTGATCATGCTGACCTCCCGGCAACCTTACGACTAAGCGTGTCCGAACGGGGACTTGAACCCCGAAGCCCTTATCAGGCACTAGCACCTCAAGCTAGCGCGTCTGCCAATTCCGCCACCCGGACGCAAGGCGCACTCTAGCACCGCGCCGGAATATCCTGCACCCATGGACCTTTCGCGAGAAGAACTCGAGCAACTGCAGAACGAAACCGTACGGATTTGCCAGGAATTGATCCGCATACCCAGTGTCAATTACGGCGAAGGTAAGGGCGATGAGAAATCGATCGCAGAGTACGTTTCTTCATTGCTCAGCGAAGTTGGTATCCAGAACGAGTTGATTGAGACTGCTCCGAACCGCGTCAATGTCGTTGGTCGCATCAAAGGTAAGGATTCATCGCGTCCGGGGCTCGTCCTCCACGGTCATATAGATGTTGTACCAGTCAACGCTGATGATTGGAGCGTTGATCCGTTTGGTGGCGTAGTCAAGGATGGATGCGTCTGGGGTAGAGGCGCAGTCGACATGAAGAATATGGATGCGATGATCCTTGCGATCGTCCGATTCTGGGCGCAGTCTGGTTACCAACCGGAGCGCGATATCGTGCTAGCTTTCTTCGCGGACGAAGAAGCGGGTTCTATCTATGGCAGTCGCTGGTTGGTCAAAAATCGTCCTGAGCTATTCGAGGGATGTACCGAGGCGGTCTCAGAAGTGGGTGGATTCTCGCTCACTCTTCCTAATGGCAAGCGGCTTTATCTGATTGAGAGTGCGGAGAAAGGCATCCATTGGATGAAGCTCAACGCGCAGGGAGTTGCAAGTCATGGGTCGATGATCACCACAGACAATGCCGTGGTCAAACTTGCAGAAGCTGTCTCTCGGATAGGAAGTTTTGCTTGGCCGGAGCGAGCGACAAAGACAGCGACCATCTTGATGAAGAACGTCGCGGAGGCAATGGGCGAACCTTTTGATCCAAGGAACCTGAGGAGCTATCTCAAGTATTTCGGTGGCATGGCCAAGATGATCGGTGCTACCCTTCAAAATACAGCGAATCCATCGATGCTCGAGGCCGGATATAAGACGAACGTGGTGCCGCAGAACGCATCTGCAGTTGTTGATGGAAGATTCCTTCCCGAGTACGAGGAAGAGATGAAGGAAACGATGAAATCATTGGTCGGACCAGGGGTGGAGATTGAGATGATGGTGCGCGATAAGGCGCTTGAATTCGATTTCTCTGGCCCACTCGTCGATGCGATGTGTGAGGCGATCCGTGTCGAGGATCCTGAAGGTGTTCCCGTTCCCTATCTCATGAGCGGTGGAACCGACAATAAGGCGCTTTCGGACATCGGAATCACCGGTTTCGGATTTAGCCCACTCAAGATCCCTGCGGATATGGACTTTATGTCTCTCTTTCACGGCATCGATGAACGAGTTCCAATCGACGGGCTCCACTTCGGAGTTCGCACGCTCCATCACTTTCTGAAGAACGCGTAAATCGCACTCCATTTCAATCCTGCAGGATGGAAGCGGAAACTTCATCGAGGGCCTGAAGCACTTGCGAGGGAAGTTCGATTTCCTCGCTTCGAAGGATTCCCTTGAGTTGCGCTCCGGTGCGAGCACCGACAATCGCTGATGAGACACCTGGACGATCGCGGATCCAGGCGATCGCTACTTCAAGTGGTGAGAGCGCAAGAGCTTCGGCAGCAACAATGACGGCTTGCGTTATGGTGCGAGCTCGTTTGTTGAGATAGGGAGCGATGAAGGATGCGAAGTGTTGCGAAGCACCTCGGGAGTCGATCGGCATTCCTTCTTGATACTTGCCTGTAAGCACACCTCGTCCCAGAGGCGACCAAGCCAAGAACCCGACTCCGAGCTCTTCGGCCGCCGGAATGACCTCTTCCTCTACCTTTCGATTGAGAAGTGAGTACTCATTCTGAAGAGATGAGATTGCAACCTTGCCTAAGAAAGGGTTTTGGATCGTCACTGCACGAGCGCTCTGCCAGCCATTGAAATTCGAGATTCCAACGTAGCGAACGCGCCCTGAAGCGACGGCATAGTCAAGAGCGGAGAGAGTCTCTTCCAATCGAACATCAGGATCAAATGTATGTACCTGCCATAGATCAAGGGAATCGACCCCTAAACGGGCGATGGAACGATCGAGATCTGAAAGGAGCGACGCCCGGGAGTTATTGACCTTGCGCTCACCATCTTTGAATGAGATACCTGCTTTGCTTGCCAAGACGACTTCATCGCGTTCGACCAGAGTGCCAATGAATCCACCGATGACGCGTTCGCTATCACCATCGCCATAGACGGCCGCTGTATCGAGCAAATTTCCGCCAGCATCCAGGAAAGATCGCAATTGATTCGCAGCTTCGTGTTCATCAGTATCACGGCCCCAGGTCATGGTGCCAAGCGCCAACCTACTTACCTGCAGTCCACTGGTACCAAGTTTTCGTTTCAGCATCGGGGCAAGGCTATGGTCATGGGCGGTCGGTCCTGGACTCCGACACAACCCTGAGAGCCTGGCATAAGTACTCTTCTCGTCATGGCCAGATCTCTCCCCACCGCGACTTCGTCGAAAGGAAGTTCTGCGGGCAAGAGTCTTCTCATCATCCGCCACGCGCAATCCGCAGCGAATGTGAAGGGAATCCTTGCGGGAAGGATCGATCCGACCCCGTTGACGGTGAAGGGAAGAAGGCAAGCCCGCGCCCTCACACCCATAGTC
>Ga0169931_10010639_pt1 | contig 13077 bp, 10 predicted proteins | sample Kivu_15m_20L_FD_129675 | JGI IMG/M metagenome (GOLD analysis project Ga0169931, IMG submission 129675) | Freshwater microbial communities from Lake Kivu, Western Province, Rwanda to study Microbial Dark Matter (Phase II) - Kivu_15m_20L... | ecosystem: Environmental > Aquatic > Freshwater > Lake...
AGAAGGGGCTTGTCTATCAAAAAGAAGCGCCTGTAAATTGGTGTCCTGATTGTAATACCGTGCTAGCAAACGAACAAGTAGAAGATGGTAAATGCTGGAGACACACTCAAACAGTGGTTTCTAAGCGAATGATGAAACAATGGTTCTTAAAAATCACAGCATACGCAGAAGAACTTCTCCAGGATTTAGATACTCTCACTAACTGGCCGGAAAATGTTAAGCTTATGCAAAAAAATTGGATAGGCAAATCTATCGGAGCTGAAATCGAATTCCCTATCGAACAAAATTCACAAGCATCTAGCGAAAAAATAAAAATCTATACAACCCGCCCGGACACTGTGTTTGGGGTTACTTATATGGTACTAGCTCCTGAGCATAAACTCGTTCGTGAGCTAACTACTCCTGAACAAAAATCAGCGATCGAATTATATATATCTGAAACAGCATCTAAGACTGAGATTGAAAGAACGGCAGAAGGTAAGAAAAAATCTGGATGTTTTACTGGCTCGTATTGTATTAATCCCTATACCGGCAAGTCGATCCCCATCTGGATCGCTGACTACGCTCTTGTCGATTACGGCACTGGTGCGGTAATGGCGGTCCCTGCTCATGATCAAAGAGATTATGAATTCGCTCAAACTTATAATCTTCCTATTGTTGAAGTCATCTCAAATCCAAATGCCAATAGTGTTTTAGATACTCAGGCTTTTGTTGAGAGCGGGATTTTAGTAAATAGTAGTAATTTTGATGGATTGGATAACGAAACTGCCAAACAAAAAATTGTAGAATACGGTCAGGCTCTAGGTTTTGCTAGCTCTACTATTAATTATAGATTGCGTGATTGGCTTATTAGCCGCCAAAGATACTGGGGATGCCCAATACCTTTTATGGTGAACGAAGATGAGGAGCTGGTACCAGTCCCTTACGAAAATTTACCCGTTAGATTGCCCTTGGATATTGATTTTGCTAAAGCTAAGTCTGAAGGCGGTTCGGTGCTGGCTAATAATCCAGATTGGTACCAAGTAACTTGTCCTAAGACTGGAAAACCAGCAAGAAGAATAACTGATACTATGGATACTTTTATTTGTAGTAGTTGGTATTTTTTGCGGTATTGCGATAGCTCTAATCAGGAATTGCCTTTTGCGCCTGATAAGGTTTTTCCGGTCGATCAGTATGTCGGCGGTATTGAGCATGCGATATTACATTTGCTTTATTCAAGATTTTTTACAAAAGCACTCAGAGACTGCGGTATGCTCAATTTTTCTGAACCTTTTACGAATCTTCTCTCTCAAGGAATGGTCGTAAAATATTCTGAAAAAGAAGGTAAGATCACCAAGATGTCTAAGTCCCGCGGTAATGTTGTGGGCACTAATGAATTCTTTGATGAGTTTGGCGCTGATTCTGCTAGATTATTTATTTTATTTTCTGCTCCGGTGCTTTCTGAAGTGGAGTGGGTAGATGAAGGAGCTCAAGGACAGTATCGTTTTATAGGGCGCATCTGGAGACTGTTTGCTCATCTTGCTGGAGATTTAACTTACAAGAGTTTTGATTTTAAGCTGGAGCTTGATTTTGATACTTTATCTGATTCTAGTAAGACCATGATTAGAGCTTTTCATAGTTCTCTAAAAGCGATTACTGAAGATTTGGATCCGAGTCGATTTATGTTTAATACAGCTATCGCGAGGATGGCTGAGTTTATAAACACTATGTATAAGTTTTGGGATATGAATTTTACTCAAGAAGATAAGCTTGCGCTTCAGCATGTTTTATTTAACTTTATAAAAGTTCTTGCTCCTTTTACCCCTCATCTGGCTGAAGAACTCTGGTCTATTTATGTACTAAAACTTGATCCTGATTCGAAGGACTACGCTGAAACCCTTATAAAAAGCTCGGTTCACAGGCAGTCTTGGCCGCAATATGTTCAAGAGTTTACAGAATCAGATACTGTTAATCTGGTCTTGCAGATAAAAGGTAAAAAAATAGATGTAGTTGAAGTTGCAAAAGATTTACCAGATGCAGAGCTTGAAAAAATTGCTTTTGAAAACCCCAAAATTATTAATCGTTTAACAGGTTTATCTGTAAAAAAAGTTATCGTTGTATCTAATAAACTTGTTAATATTGTTGCTGTATAAATTATGAAAAAAACACTTCTTGCCTTATTATTATTTTTTTCTTTGCAGGTATCAGCTAGTCCTGATCCTTTTAGAACTATCTTGTCATTTGATTTTGATGAGACCTTGGCTCAATCTAATCACCTTACCAAAAAAAATCTAAAACTCGTTAAAGAGCAAGGTTACCAAGTCCGCACCACTAAAAAAGGACAGGATTATATTATTCGTCCCGGGACTGAAGAGCTTCTACAGTTTGCTCAGGGACAGGGTTTTGAGCTAATGATTTTTACTCATAATTATAAAGACTATGCTCTCGATATTTTAGAAGACGCCGGTTTGAGCAAGTATTTTACTAAGCTAAAAGCTCATGAGGATGTAGTTGAATCATATAACCATGACTATCGTACTTATCCTTATCACCGCAATATAACTTATCCACAAAAATCTTATTTGCGCACTTATACTCTTGATTTATATTCTGGATTTTTTAAAAATCTATATCTAGATTTAGTCGGTAATAAAAATATTGTTCCTTATATCCCTTGCACTAATTGTGCTAAATACCCGCCTTTATACGGTTCTAGAGTTCATGTTGATAATGCTTTTTATCATGTTGATAGACCAGTTGATTTTGTAGGGATTCATGTAGATGATTTTTATGCTTTAAAGCCAGAAGCTCAAGACAAAAATGGTAATTATATCTGGGCAGAAAAAATAAAAAATGATATTCTAAAAGTCAAACAAATTGGCTGGATAGAATTTTATCGCCAAAAATATTCTAAAGACCCAGTATTGATGGATGTTTTAGTTAGAGAAGAAAATTAGAATAACTTTCTGAAGATTTTTTGGATGATTCCACTATCTCTTTCTTTGCTTAAACTTCCGCTTCCAATTATTTGGATTTGTGCGTTTGCAAGCTTATAGCTAGGTACTTCATTATTAGCATCTAAGTCTTTAGGGAATACTACTCCTCTGACATAAAGGCTTTTGGTTTCGCCTTCCATTAATATCTGTCTATTGCCCTCTACGACCATGTTTCCGCTTTCTGGATCGGTCTCAACAACTAGGCAACTTATCATGGTAAAAAACTCTTCTCTATTATTAACTCCGATATTTTTTGTGTTTCTTCTTTCGTAATCAACCGGCAGTGCGATATTAGTAATCATATTCGCGACATCATTTGTATCAGGCGTAAGTGTACTTGTCGTCGTCATCCCCATTCTATAAACCAAATCAGCATCACTTCGAGTTGAGTTATTAAGCTGAATTTCAGATTGTTTGAGAGTACTTATATTTTCGATAATTTTTACGGTTACGACATCCCCGACATTTCTTGCTGTATAACCCTGAGTAAAACTCCGCGGCCCAGTTATTAAAGTGTTATGCCTAACACCACCACCATCTAAAAGTGATACGGCTAAAATACTTTCAGAATTTAGCAGAGCTAAAATCATTAACAAAAAAAAGTATTTAGCAAATTTATGCATTATATATATTATTCCTATAAATCTAATAAAAAGCTAGTACAAATGACCTAGATGAAACCTTCTCAATAGTTTATAGAGTTTAATTCTTCTGGTTGGCTAACTGATAAGCTCCGTATAAGGTGGGATATTCAAGCTTAGCTTTTTCTATTTTTATTGGGTAGGTCAGAACCTTTGAAAGATAATCTTGAGCATTTTTGATAGCAGGTCCGATAATTTCATCCCAGTTTTTTTCTATTTTTCCGCCTCCAAAACAAATAATTTGAGGAGCTAGAATGCAAGCCAGATTTGTAATTGTGCTAGAAAGAATAGCTATTGATTTTAATTTTTCATCATGTTCTTTGCTTTCTATAAGCGGGTAAACCATGAATTCAAGTCTTAAGGTGGGAGAGTATTCCGTGCTAAAAATTTGCCCATCTTTATAGAGTGCTGATCCTAGACCGGTTCCGATATTTATATATAATAGATTTTGATATTCGTTATTTTGACCGAATATCATTTCACCCATGGCTGCTAGTTCTACATCAGTTTTTAGATAGCAGGGTATTTTTAACCTAGTTGAAATTTCGGACCAAATTGGGTAGCCTATATAGTTTGGTAAATTTATACTTTGCCTTAAAACACAGTCATTGTCCCAAAATCCTGGTGCGCCCACGCCAATTCGATGAATAGGATAGTTTTCTTTGGAGTAGTTTACTACGAGATCTACTAACTCTTGGGGGTTTGCAGGGCTTTCGATTTTTTTTTGAGTGATAATATTACCGTTATTAAAAACTGCCATTCGGCAATAGGTTCCACCAAGATCAATTGCTAATATCATTATTCTATTCCTTTTAATTTCCAGTATTTATTGTCCTTAATATAAAGAGTGCCTTCATTAAGTATAGTGTGAGAATGTTTTGCGATTATTTCAAGATTCGATTTTACTTTTGGTTTTAGTTCTTTACTTGGGTCATAATGGCGTATTGAGCAGATTGTAAATTGTGGATTTATAATTTCGATAAGAGTTTTTAGATACATATCTTTTTGGGTTAAATTTGGTAAAAACAAAAAACTAACTTCATGCAGATCGTTTTTTAGAGTGCCTAAATTTTTTATAGAGCTACGATCCTTTATTAATAAGGCATCTAGAGTTCCGATTTTGAAATATTTATAATTAGTTTTTTTATCTTTTAGTGCGTCTGATAAATAAATATTATTTTTGAGTGTACCGTTTTGGATTTTATATTTTTTTACTTTAGGCGGATCCAGCTCGATAGCGATAAACATTGATACACAGGAGATTAGTATCGCCAAAAGCACGGCACGACTTGAAAAAGCTTTTGAAAAATAATTTACTAGTATTTTATCGAAGCTAGAATTTTTATAATCTAAATTCTCTAGGATAATATTCTTCTTGAATAATAAAATTCCAATAATATTTATAAAAATAACTAAAATTGTAAGTCCACTTAAGCTTAAATCTGCTGAGGAATTGAGTCCTGGAAGATAATTGCTTTTTAGGATAATAAACCTTATAGTGCTACTATAGGGTTCTATAATCGGGCTTAAGCCCAAAAATCCAAAGACTGTAAGTAAGCTCAAAAATGGACTAATCAAAACATTTGCCAGAAACGACCAGATTTGCAAATTACTAAAGTAGTAAACAGATAGCGGATATACAAAAAACTGAACAGCGAGCGTTACTACAATAGCTTCTTTGAAAATAGCAGGGATTTTTAGATTTTTAAATTTATCATTTATAAGTGGCGTCCAGATAATGATTGCCATAGTTGCTAAATAACTTAGTTGAAACCCAATATCAAACATGGAATAGGGATCCAAAAATAAAATCAAACCAGCTAAATAAATAAGTAATTTCAAAGATAAAGTTTTACGATTGAAAAATTTTAAGCCAAGATACGCTAAAGCAAAAATTCCAGCTCTGACGACAGATGGACTAAAGCCTGCAAGCCCCATATAGACAGTGATTGCAAGCATTGATATCAATGATGAAATTTTGTTTTTAAGACCCAAATGTTTAAATATCCATGTTAAAACCAAAGTCAGAATCATTAAGTTAAATCCAGAAGCGGCTAGAAAATGTCCGAGTCCCAATTTGCGTACGGGATTGATAAAATCACTAGGAAGCTCACTAGATCGAGATCCCAGTAGTACGCTAGTTATCAATAATGCGTTTTCTTTACTTAAGGTATTTCTGTAATAATCAGCAATTTTAATTCTAATTTCATCGATAAAATTTATTTGATGATGATGAAAAACAAGCTCTTTACTGTTTTTGAGATTGTAAAAAACCTTATCTTTTTTTGTGAATTTTATTTTTCTAGTACTAAGCTTTGCTAAGTTCATTGGCTCTTCCAAAAACAAAATATCGTTTTTTTCTAAGCCTTTTTTTGATTCAGATTTTGCGGTCAGTCTTAGCGGAAAAAGCTGATAATAAAATTTTTCTTTTAGGCTAGAATGCTTATTAATAATGAGTTCTATAATATATTCACTAGTAAAAAATTCATCCTTTGGTTCTGAAATTATTCTCCAGTAGCTAGTTGGGTATTCTTGATGTAGTTTTGTAAAATTAGCATATTCAAGTCGTTCTGAGCGAAGATTAAAATTAAAAAACACAATCAAAAAGGCAAATAAAAAACTAATAATTTCTTTTTTCAAATGTTTTAAGGTCGTAAAAACCAGGCTTGAAATTATCAAAGCAAGTAAAGCTGAGCTAAGTACTCTAAAATCCCCTAATACAAAATAACTAGATCCAATAATAGTCCCTATTGCAGCCCAATAAAAATTTGGTTTTTGGCTCTCTGGTTTAGTAGACATCGCGTGAGTAGCGTTGGGTTTCTTTTAGGTTTGTGATGTAGCTATCAGGATCTTTGCCGTTCTCTGAGATTATTTCTCTTAAGGCTTGATCTACGTCTTTAGCCATGCGCCTTGCATCCCCGCAAACATAAAAATAAGCTCCGTTTTCAAGTGCTGAATAAATTTCTTGTGCCTGCTCTTTCATTCGGTGCTGAACATAGATTTTTTCTGCTTGATCACGAGAAAAAGCAGTGGTGATTTTTAGATTATATTTTTCTTGATAGGTTTTTAACTCATCTCCGTATATAAAATCAAATTCAGCTCTTTGATCTCCAAAAAACAACCAATCTTGACCTACTTTTAATCCTTGGTCTCTTAGGAACATGCGCTCTTCGATAAAAGCTCTAAAAGGTGCTATTCCAGTGCCAGGACCTACCATGATGATATCTTTTGAAGTGTCCTCTGGGAGCCTGAATTTTAAATTACTATGCAAATAAACTTCGATGCTGTCTGTGTTTAAACCCACTCTTGAGCTTAAAAAATTAGAACATAAGCCTAAAATCTTTTGCCCATTTATTTCTTCATCGACTCTCGCTATACAAAGATGAACTTCTTCTGGATGTTTTTTTAGAGAGGAGGCTATTGAATATGCTCTGGCTTGAACCATCGAGGAGTTTTCAGAAATTTCATTAGAGCTAAAACTCAAATCGGGTTTTTCTTGTTTTAGTGCCTTCAAGACATTTATCGTAGAATAGCCTAGGAACCTTTCAGCAAGAGCTTTTGAGTCGAGTTGCTTATTGGTTTTGTCTTCGATTAATTTAAATAATTTATTACTAGGGCGAGTAATATTTATTTTTTTTGTGAATCTTTTTAATTCTTCTTCCTGATTTAAATCGAGCTTAAGATATTTTAAAAGCTCCTCTACTAATTGCTTGTCATTTTCAGGATAAACATAAAGTGCATCTCCAGGTTCGTAATTTATATCGCTATTTTTTAGAGAAATAACAAAATGTCTTGTATCCTTGCTAGATCCATTTTTATTAAGAGTATAATTCTCTGTTAAAAATGTCCGAAAAGGATTTTCTTTTGTATAAGAGTTTTGGTGTTTTTCGGTTAAATTATGCATCTAAAAGCATAATAATACATATTTCATTAATTATTATTATTCATACAGTTATTATTGATTAATGATTTTTAATAAAAGCTTCGTTTAATATACTATATCTTCCAGCCCTCGTTTTAGGAGCGTTTTCGATGATATTTTTTAGTTCTGTATCTGAAATGTCTATATTTTTAAAGTCCAAGGGGAATTCGTAAAACTTAAGAACCGTTTTTAATTTTTCCAGTGAGCCAGAAATTAAATTTACGCTTGTATTTGTTCGAAATTTTTCCAAGTAAAGACTGGCTATTAATACTTGAATACCGTGCGGAGCTTTAGTTCCGTGACCGTATTTTTCGTCAATAGCATGAGAAATCAAATGTTCTCCACCTGAACAAGGACGAGAATTACCAGCGATACTCATAGCTATACCTGATAGAGCAAGACTTTCAGTTAGTGAAAATAAAAATTCTTCGCTTCTCAAAAAATCTGTGTCTGAAATTGAATTTTTCTCCAAATAATTTACTGTAAGTTTTTGGATAATATCGCTAGCAGATTTCTTGGAAATCATAATAGCGAAGTCGTTTATGTTGTCGTTTGAATTTTGTGCTGATAGTTTCCAATCTTCTATTGCAGATAGATTTGCTATTAAATCTCCTACTCCAGCTTGAATATGAATAATTGGAGTTGAGTTAATCACAAAAAGTGGTACAAACAGAGCGTGAGGCATGACGGCTCCAAGACTTTTATTCTCTATTACAGCAACTGGAGAACAAATTCCATCATGCGCTATTAAAGTGGGTACGCTTATAAAATTTGCATCTTGACTAAATGCTAAATATTTTGCTCTATCAAGCACCTTGCCCCCACCGAGTCCCATAATCCATGAATATTTTTTATGTAAGTTAGAAAGCTCTGAAACCCTAATTAAATCAATATTTGCTAAGTTTTTTAAATTGTTTTTTAAATCATTACTTAGATTACTAAATTGTGTTTCACCAGAAATTATTAAAAATTCTTCAATCTTGTTTTGCTTGATATAGATATCAAGCTCAGAGCTAAACTCCTCAAAAGTTTTTGCCATTACTAATTTTGTAGGAATACTTGGTTTATGCATTTTAAATTTTTTGCCTTTTGGTAATCTTCTGGAAAGTCAATCTCCGTCCACTCTTCATCTCTAGTCAAGAGAGGATAAATATCTATTTTATCTAAAATATTGTCAAGAGCATCTTCGTAATATTTATCGGTTTCGTTATTCTTTAGCATCTGATTTAATTGGTGCTTAAAATGTTTCAAATCACTATCGTTAATTCTCATTATACCGATATATTCACCAAATGCAAGTGAATTTTCAAGCTTTTTATTTATTCGTGTGATTTTTTGAGTTTTAGTTTCGATATAAATTTTCATATCTTCGTCTATTGATGGTTTTGAATTATCAATCACCATGAAGCTTTCGTCAGTTCTCTCCATTTCTTTTGTAACAAATTTGAGAATTTTTTCACTATAAACGATATCGGAATTTAGAATTAAAGTATCTGTGCCCATCAAATCAGCGCTTAATAGTGCAGTATAGTAATTATTTTTTGTTTCAAACTCTTTGTTATAAATAGTTTCAATACATTTAAAATTATTTTTTTGTTTGCTAATAAGTTTTTTAATAACAGATTCCTTAAAGCCAGTAATTATAAATATTTCTTCAACGCCATTTTTCGCCAAAAGACGTAGTGACCTTTCAAGAATGCTTTCTTGGCTATTTATGGGTAAACACGATTTTGGAGTCTTTCGAGTTAACTCACCTAATCTAGATGATTTACCTGCCGCAAATATAACTGCCCTCATAACCTAGTAATTATAGCTATTTTCAAAACTAAATAAGCTAGTAAACTGAATTTTATTATTTTACGACTTAACTTAGTTTTAATCGGGCAAATTCTATCTGAGGGTAATTACTCTATTCGATTTGGGACTAATGAAGAATAAATTAAATAAATTAATTTCAATTTTTTTCTTGTGCATTTATAGCTATTTGCCTGCTAGCGCTAAGTTTGTTGCTACTAATAAAGTTGAGGCCATAGGTAATCTAGAACTTCAATTAAATGATACTGATCAAATTGTTTCACTAGAATCTAATGGTGGTCGTCCCATTGTTTCTATGAATATAAATAATGTGCCTGAATTACTTACCGGCAGAAACAACTACATGAAAATCGAAGTATTTAAAGTTATCGATGGTGCTATGAATTTTGTCGGGAGTTTTACTTATACTTTAAGTTCTAAAAAACCTTCAAAAGTTATCACCATACCTTTACCCGAATTTGTTAATCAGTCAGAAACTTATCAATTCCATGTTTACGATACAAACGGCAATTTAAATTCAAAATTTTCTTATAGCTTTTCTGCTGATGATCTGGTTAAAGAAGTTATCGATGTGGGTGGATTAAATCCTGTTGGTATAGATCCAAGTGTTACGGATGATTTAGTAGAAACAGTTTTAAGAAATATTTCTGTGCGCTCAGTTAGCTCCGCTAAAATTCCAAGTATAGAAAAATACGGTGAGTCTTTTGTATTAAATATTCCCGATGGTTTAAGAGCTTCTGGAGCGGCTAAAAGCAATGTAGCTTCAGTATTAAAAGTAAATGCTTTTGGGAAAATAGCTGAGAGAACCAAATTTGATAACGCTAAACAAGGTTTTGTTTATTTAGATAACGATACCAAGCAAGCCTACATAAAAGGAAAAGGAGTAGGTCTTTGGTCTAATCCCATACCATTTACTAATACTCCTGGAGGTGGTTCAGGAGGTCCTATTGATTTTGAAACTATAAATGATGAAATTATTCCTATTTCAAAAGTAAAAGGCGGCGAAGAACTCACTCTTGAAATTGAGGATATTGCTAAAGACATAAAAGTTTTTAATGAGGATTTATTATTTGCCGAAAATAAAATTAAACTTATTGATTCTCAAGTTACTACTATTAGCACTAAAGCTAATGATGCTGTTACTAAGTCTCAAGAAGCGATTAGCAAAATCCAAGACGCCAGTAACAAAGCGACAGATGCCAGTAACAAAGCGACAGACGCCAGTAACAAAGCGACAGACGCCAGTAACAAAGCGACAGAAGCCAGTAACAAAGCGACAGACGCGAGTAACAAAGCGACAGATGCCAGTAACAAATCTACTAATGCTAGTAATTTAGCCACGACAGCTAGTAATAAAGTAGATCTTGTATCTTCTCAAGTTTCTTCTATTAATAGTATTTTGCCGTCAAAATTAAATTCTGATTTTTCAAATTTAAGCGGTGATCTGAATATAAGCGGTAAAATAAAAACTTCAAATCTTGCAGATAAAACTATAAATCTTAATCTTGAACGATCAATACGTGAATCTGGAACTTTGTTTGGTAGAGTAGCTTCTAATTCAATCCCCGTCATTAGATTTGCAAGTCCAGGTTCTAGTGCTACATGGACGATTTCTTTACCTAAAGATTTAGTGAAGGATTTAACGACTAATAATAAATTTAAATTCAAATTATTATGGAGTCCGAATAATAATTTAGCAGAAAAAGTTAATTGGGTACTTCAATATTTTTCTTATAATGTAGGTGATGTCGTAACATCCTCTCAAAACTTTTCTCAAAACAAAGAAGTAACCGCTCCAGCACAAGATTTGGGGCTCACTTCTACTGAATTTGAAATTCCTACAAAAGATTTTAAAGATGTAATGGTAATTAAATTATCCCGAAAAGATTCTAATAATATCCAACCTAATCTAATGGGATTTGAAATTAATTATCCAGCGTTAAGTTTGGAGAAATTATAATATGCAAAAAAAATCTAGATATTTGATATGTGTTTTCTTGGTTTTACTAATAGGTCTAAAACCTGTTTGGGCAGATGATTTTGTACCATTTTCTGATTCAAGTTCTGGTTCTAGCGAAATTCGAGATTCATATATTGATTTAAGTCTTACTGACAATCAAATTTTTAATAAGGATTCTTATTACATTAGTAATTCTTGCTCTACTATAAACACTAATCGTAATCTTTTATTTTTAAGTAAAAAACTTTCTTTTTCTTATTGCTATCCGACTTGGGTTGTATGGACTTTTACTGTCCCTTCTGATTGGGTTCCAGGAACCGATATGTACTTAGATTTAAATTGGTTTAGCTTAGATAATTCAGTGCTTGGGGCTGTCTCTTATAAAAACAACACCACATGGAAACTTTTTTATAAAAATATTGGTGCTGGGGATAAAATTATTACCTCTTTTGATAATTCTTCGCCTATTAGTACTGATCAAGCTATTAATAATCTTGTTGATAGTTTGAATAGTTTTAAATCCGTAAGTTTTTCCTCATCCACCCCAAATCTTGCAAATCAATTAACTTCTACTCTAAATAATCTGGTAATAAAAGCTGAGGATATTACTTTGAATAAGCAAATCTCTCTTGTTATCTACAGAGAAGTCTCAAATCTTGAGGATAAAGTATATCCAGCTATAAATCTGCACTCAGCAAGGTTAATTTATTCCAAAAAACACTTTAAATAAAATGCAATTTCTCTAAAAATATTGGTATAAGATAAATAGAGGTTCTCTTTCTCTAATGGCATCACAAGAAGAAAAAATCAAATTACTAAAGATAGATTCAAGTTCAGGCGCTAAAAAATCTGATTTAAATCAGTATATTCCTCTTGTTGAGATGATAGCTCGCAAAGAGATGAATTCTAAATCCAAACAGATTATTTCTTTTGATGAGCTTGTAAACACTGGTCTTATTGCTGTTAATAAACTGATTGAAACAGCAAAATTAAATAAGGGTACTGAATACAATTCAAGTTACATTGCTCAATCTGTTAAATGGGCTATGAAAGATGAGGTAAGATCTCGTCAGACTTGGTATGGTGTAAAAAAAGTAGTTGCTGTAGATCAAAAGGAAGAAATCATACCTGAAGATACTGGTAACGAACGTTTCGATCCGACCGAGACCACTGTTATTAAGTCTCTGGATGATGCTAAAAAAGCTGTTTTTGAAGTTATTATGTCCGTTGAAGCTATGGAAGAAGATGTGGGCTTCACTCCCGAAGATACTAATAATCCACAGATACTAGAGCATCTTGAACTTTTGTCTATGAAAAACAGTCTCAAAAAATCTGTTGCTAAATTACCCTCTAATCTTAAAAAAGTAATAGAACTTAGATTCTATCAAAATCTACCAGGTAATGATGTCGCTAACCAGCTTGGCGTAACTCCTTCCCGGGTATCTCACATGATTAGAGAAGCGGTTTCAAAATTAAAAGTATTAATGATCGCGGAGGGGTATAACGAACTCTAGATCAAGGATTGCTAAGTGTTTCTCCGTTAGCGCTTTTTTGCTTTGAGGCTTCATTTACAGCTTGAATTCCAAGCATGATTAAGCTATTAACCATGGCTTTTCTTTTTTCTTCTTTAGTTATATTAGGGTTTTGCTCAGCTTGATTCGTTTCCTGAATTTCATTAGTGCTGGTTTTACTTGTCGGGGCGGGCGTGGCTGATGATTTTTTTCTTGTCAAGGATTTGATTCCAAGTTCAAGAATACTGTCTAC
>Ga0169931_10010643_pt1 | contig 13075 bp, 11 predicted proteins | sample Kivu_15m_20L_FD_129675 | JGI IMG/M metagenome (GOLD analysis project Ga0169931, IMG submission 129675) | Freshwater microbial communities from Lake Kivu, Western Province, Rwanda to study Microbial Dark Matter (Phase II) - Kivu_15m_20L... | ecosystem: Environmental > Aquatic > Freshwater > Lake...
AAGGATCATTTTTCCAAAGGCTAATGGAGCCCAGGTCCTGAGGAGAACATTTGGCTGATCGATTTGTTGGAGTGGATTCGCCGTATCGCTTCAGCCAACAAAGGTGCGACGTTTAGGACGTGAATAATGTCGAGTCTTTTCTCCGGAGGGAGCGGGATGGTGTTGGTGATGACCAAACTCTTGATGGGTGCTTCGCGAAGGAGTTTGATGGCTGGGCCGCATAGAATCCCGTGCGTGGCTGCCAAGTGAATCTCCCTTGCTCCTGCTTCGTGCACCAAGCGAGCGGCACCGCAGATCGAGCCACCGGTGCTGATCATGTCATCGAACAATAGGCAGATCTTCCCTTCGACGGGCCCGCCGATGATATTTCGTTGTTGGGTCTGCAAGGCTCCTTCGCGCACCTTGTCGATGATCGCCAGTTTGCCTCCGATCCGTTTCGAGTGTCCGATCGCTCGCTTGATGCTCCCCTCATCGGGGCTTACGACCACGACATCGTTGGCATCATACGACTGATTCTGGAAATACTTTGTCAGGGCCTGAGCCGCATACAAGTGATCCACCGGCACGTCGAAGAAACCTTGGATCTGAGGAGCGTGGAGATCCATGGTCAATACGCGATCGGCACCTGCCCGCGTAATGATGTTGGCAGCGAGTTTGGCAGTGATTGGAACTCGTCCCTCGTCCTTGCGGTCTTGGCGAGCGTAGCCGAAGTAGGGAATGACCGCCGTGATTCGAGCCGCGCTGGCTCGCTTGCACGAATCGATCATGATCAGCAACTCCATCAAGTTATCATTGACAGGAGGGCAGGTGGGTTGAATGAGATAGACATCTCGACCCCGGACATCCTCCTCGATCTTGCAGAAGTTCTCGCCGTCTGGGAATTTTCCAAGCGAGATCGAACCGAGATCCAAGTGTAGGAAGTCGCAGATATCTTTGGCCAGTTGCTGATTGGCTCGTCCGCTAAAGATTTTCAGTTCCCGCATGCGTAGCCCATTTCCTTCATCTTCGCTTCGACCAGTCCCAATTCATCGACCGTATTGATGCTCAATGCTTCGCAGTCTCGGAGTACCGAAACCGCTTCGACTCTGCGTCCCTGCTGGAGCAGCCATGCAGGGCAATCGGTCAAGTAATATTCTGATTGCGCGTTGTCATTCTTCAAATAGGCGAGAGCCTCTAGCAAACCATCGCGATCGAAGAGGTAGGTGCTCATGTTGACTTCCCGAATCGCTGATTGTTCTGGAGTCGCGTCCTTTTGTTCGACGATCTTTTCGAAGTTCCCTTGTGCATTTCGAACGATGCGACCCAGCCCAGCGGGATTTTCCTTGACGAGGGTTCCGAGCAGGCATGAATACCCCCCTTCAGAAAATGCCCGATGCAAATCGTTGATCGAGTCCGATTGAAGGAGAGGGGAATCGCCAGCCACTACCAAGACCGGCCCGACTCCAGATTGCAGGGCTTCTCGACAAACCTGGACCGCATGCCCGGTCCCAAGCTGCTGCTCCTGGAGTACGAATTCGACGAAGCCTCGGTCTGTTAGCGAGTCGCGTACCAAGTCAGCTCGATACCCGACGACGGCGATCACACGCTCTACGCCCGCTCGATGAAGAGCATCGATAACCCAGTGGATCATCGGCCTGCCCAAAACCGGAAACAAGACTTTGGGAAGATCGCTTTTCATGCGAGTTCCCTTGCCCGCAGCCAGGACGATAGCGGTCAGCGAAGCCATAGTATTCAGTCAAGCGAGGAGGAGGGCGGAATCGGTCTTCAGCAACCTTACCGTTATCTTGCCAGAAGTTCCGTCGATGTACCAGTCTGAATAAAGGGTAAAACTTGACGGGAATCGAAGGTTCGGATAGCGTATCATCCCTTCAAATTCGCAAACCTTTCGAGTTGGGACCAAAAGATCATGGGAATAGAACGTACTCGCGAGCTTCGCCGCAAACGCCATCGAAAAGTGAAGCTTGCCACACTCAAACGACGCGCTGAGAAGGCGAGCAAATCGGAGAAGGCAGTGATCGCTCAGAAAATCCGACGCTTGAGCCCCGGCGCCGAGCAGTTGCTGGCAGCCTGGAAAATGGCCTAATCCCTCTCAAAGCAGAGCTCGTGGGCCCATGGCACGTCTTCTCATCACAGGGGTTTGCGGTTTTGTCGGCTCCTGTGTGGCGAAAGCGCTCCAAGCCCTCCACCCCGATTGGACCCTCTGCGGCTTGGACAATTTCTCGCGGCCAGGTAGTCGCCGCAATCAGCCGATACTTAGGAACCTGGGGATCGAAGTCTTCGATGCCGACTTGCGAGATCGCGACTTCGCATCCCGTCTCCCCAAATGCGATTGGGTGATCGACTGTGCAGCCAATCCAAGCGTGCTCGCCGGGCTGACCAGCAAATCCCCGTCGTTGGAGGTGATGGATCATAACCTGATAGGCACGATCCACCTCTTGGAGTACTGCAAGACACACCGCAGCGGCCTCGTTCTGGTCAGCACCTCGCGAGTCTACTGTGCCGCTCGCCTCAATCAGTTACCCGTAAGCGTCATTCTCGATGCCTTTGTCCCGGATGCCGCTACTCTTCGCGAAGCCGCATTGCCGGAGTCGGCCTGGTTTGGTCTCTCGGAGCGAGGGATGAACGAGAGTTTCTCCGATGCTCCACCTCTGTCTCTTTACGGGGTGAGCAAACGGGCGTCGGAATTGATTTCGATGGAATACGCATCGGCGTTCGATTTCCCCCTTTTTATCAATCGATGTGGCGTGATGGCAGGGGCAGGACAATTCGGCAAACCCGATCAAGGAATTGTTGCTTTCTGGATTCATTCCTGGTTCGAAGGGAAGCCTCTCGCCTACATCGGCTTCGATGGCATGGGCCATCAGGTAAGAGATTGTTTGCATCCCGAAGACTTGGCCCGGTTGCTGGACTTGCAAATCTCATCCTCGCCCGGGTTCAGCGGCCCCAGGCTGTGCAATGTTTCGGGGGGGATCGATTCGGCGTTCTCGTTGAGGCAATTGTCCGCTTGGTGCGAACGTCGATGGCCCAATCGGGAAACTCAACGAAATTCCCAGGTCAAATCGATTTTTGACGCGCGCCCCTACGATGCCCCCTGGATCGTGTTAGACTCAAGGCTTGCGAAGGCGACATGGCACTGGCAAGCGAAGCGAACCAACGAATCGATCTGGGAAGAAATCGCTCAACATGCCGAAGAGCACCCCGATTGGTTGGAGGTCTGCTCGACTTGAAAGTGCTGCCATTTCCTTTCTTATGAGGCAACCCTGGATCTGAGGTAACCCTAGACATGAGCAATAACCCATTCGGCGATCCTTATTCCACTTCCCATGCCACTGCCCACACTTCTGCACCGCACCCTTCGGCAACGGCTGGGGTCCGTAAACTGAAGGGGTCCACCAAGACGTTCGCAATCATTTTGCTGGTCCTTGGGATCTGGAATTCCATGAGCGCACTGAGTGCTCCAATTTTCGCGGCTATCGGTAAGTTATTTATCTCTATCGCTGCCGAAGGGAGCAAAGATGATCGAGCCAGCGAACAACTGTCGCGAGCCGCCCAGCAACTCGACAACGTCTTCAGCCCATTGATCCTCACATTCCTCGCCATCACTTTCCTGCTTGGTCTGGGCATGATCTTTGGAGGCATCGGTACGTTGCGTCGGCAACTTCGAGGAGCACGGATACTTCGATGGTGCGCAGGGCTAATGGCTATCTTCAGCTTCATTCAATCTGGATACCAGATTGTGATGATGGCCGCAAATCGCGATGCGATGATGCAAGACTTCGAGGACCAAATGAATCGAGGTGGGGGAAACCAAGCTCCCCCAGGTATGGAGAACCTCGCACAGATGATCTTCATATTCCAGATCATCTTTGCGGTCTTGTTTGCACTAGCCTTCATACTCGTTTACGTCTGGTCGTTTTTACATTTCAGCAAGGAGGAGACACTGGCTCAGTTTGAGCCTGTTGCAGAAGGAGGGGATGGAATCCGATGACCTCATTTGCTGCATCCGCTCTTTCACCGACCAAAGCCGTCTACACGGGATCTTTCGATCCGATCACTCTCGGGCACCTCAATATCATCCAGCGCTCGGCTCTCCTGTATGATCATTTGGTGATCGGCATCGGAGTTAACACCGAAAAGAGCCCACTGTTCAGCGTCGAGGAACGGATCGGATTGATCCAGCAGGTTGCCCGCCCATGGAAACATGTCGAAGTTCTATCGTTCGACGGCTTGGCGGTTGATTTCGTCCGCAAGCTCGGAGCTCGGGTCATGGTGCGCGGCGTGAGGCCCCTGACCGATATCGCTGGCGAGTTCACCATGATGATGGCCAACCGCCAATTGGACCCGGAGATCGAAACGGTCTTTCTGATGGCGGACGAGGAATATGCCCACGTCTCAAGCAGCTTGATCAAACAGATTGCGGTTCTAGGCCACGGTCGGGCCCTCGAACGATTCGTGCCACCCGAGGTCATCCCTCCCCTCCTCGAACGGGTCCGCGCTCCGTCTCAGGGTTAAGGTCCACATGACCAGCGACCAGCCGAGCAGCAACCCACCAGCCAATCACCGTCCGATCGGTACGGCCCGGTCGCATGATCCGATCTCGAGCTTGACCCTTGTGCGCGGGGTGGGACCGCATGTCTGGGATGCCGCAGGAAGCCGCTACCTCGATTTCATCGGCGGCTACTCTAGTTGCACTTTAGGTCACTCCCATCGGCGACTCGTAGCCGCAGCGATCGATCAACTCCAGCGGATCACGCTTGCCCATGCCGCCAACAGCGAAGCCAGGAACTCACTCGAGGAGAAACTCTGCGAAGTGATTGGTGCTCAATCTTCGGAGCCCTCGCAACCCTTGCAACAAAAAGTCTGGCTGACCACCGGCGGAGCACGCGCTGTGGAACTGGCATGGAAAATCGCATCGACACATCGACCGGGGGGGATTTTGCGGTTTGACTTGGCCTACCATGGCCGATCGCTCGCCACCGCGACCATCAGCGATACGAAAAGAGCACCCCCTTTCGGTAGCCCCCCGCATCCAGACAAAGTCGTTCCATTTCCGGTGAACGCATGGGCTGGCCCCGATGCTCTCGCCGAGCAGTGCAAGCGCTCTCTGGCAATGGCCCACGCTATCCTCGAGAAGCATCACAGCGATCTTTCGATGCTGTTGATGGAGCCAGCGATCGGCTCTCGTGGTTACTATTTCGCTCCCCCTTGGTTCTGCAGAGAACTCGCCGAGTTGGCCCATCACTACGGCCTGTTGGTCGTCAGCGATGAGATTCAAATGGGGCTGGGTCGCTTGGGGGCCTGGTCAGTCGCCTGCGTCGACGGTTGGGAACCGGACTTGGTCATCCTGGGAAAAGCTCTCGGTGGTGGCATTGTTTCGATGGGTGCCGTGTTCGGAGCGGCACACCTCATGGATGAAGTGCCCGAGGGGATCGAATCGGAGACCTACGCCGCTATGCCCCTGGGTTGCCGCATCGGCCTGGAGGTCCTCGAAGTGCTCGATCAGGAGGGTTGGATCCGCTCTTCAGCGGAACGAGGCGAACGATGGCGGCGAGAGATTCGCGAGATTCTGCCAGCCTCCATCACGGTCGATGGACGCGGGATGGGGACGGTTCTTGAGTTTTCGGGGGGCAATGGATCGGGCAATGGATCTGGGGCGGAGTCCGCAAGGAATTGGGCTATCGACTTATCCCGACTAGGACTGTTGCTACACTTGACTGGTCCAGCCAGAGATCGCTTGGCTGTCATTCCTCCCCTCAATGTGTCCTGTGAAGCCCTGGCGGAAGCACGGGACATCCTAGCGCGAAAGGCTACGTCATGATCATCGGCGAACCGATGCCCAGCCAGTATGATTGGCGATTCCGGTTCCTGGGATTCCCTATCCGAGTGACTTGGCTGTTTTGGGTTATAGCCGCAGCCTTGGGCTACAACATCGCGATGGGAACGGACCGGACGTACCAGATGATCCCCGGAACCTACAACCCCGGTTTCGCGATGCTTTTGTGCGTCTGGATCGCGGCTACGTTTCTGTCCATCCTCATTCATGAACTCGGACATGCATTGGCGTTTCGAAAGTTCGGAATCGAATCGCAAGTTGTCCTCTACCACATGGGTGGTTTAGCCATCCCCACCGCTGGTTACATCTTTCAAAGGGGGGGCATGCGCCGTCGCCTCACCCACGGAAATCAGATTTTGGTTTCAGCAGCGGGCCCTCTGTTGCAACTGGCCTCCGGAATCGCTGTCGCATGCCTCGGATTGGCACTGGGTATCGAAGCCCCATTCGTGCGCACCGCGTACGAATGGGTCGGTTGGGACTTGAACTTCACAGGAACCATGTTCGCAGGTGCACCCAAGAACGCATTGATCGAGTCCTGCATTAAATTTTACGTATGGATCAGCATTCTTTGGCCTATTTTCAACCTGCTCCCCATCTATCCTCTCGATGGCGGGCACATCGCTCAGCACACGATCGCCATCTTTCGACGGACCGATGGTCTCTACGAAGCCAACATCATCGGCGCTGTGGTCGGATTCTTGGTCGCATGGTGGTTCTTTCAGACCGGCAGCATCATCAACGCGATGCTCATCGCGTCCCTCGCGATGAGTAATGTCCAGGCGATTCAGCAGCAGCAAGGCCCCCGAATTTGGTGATCTAGGAAAAAAATCAAAAATTTTTTCTCGCCATCGAGTGCCTCCAATCAGCTCATGGAGCAATCATCAACACCTCTTCCTCGTCATGCCACATGTTCGAACGCAACGTGACAACGACGATCTGTTTCGATGTCTTGCATGGCTGGTTATTCGATGTCTTCAGAAGGTTGGTTTCATCTCGCAAACTTGCGATTTACCATCCTGGAATGCAATCCTGCCTACGAGTGCGCACGCGCATTTTCCATTGTTTTTTATTGATCAAATTCATCTGCATCAGCATTCGCATATCGCTGCGGACACTTCTCCATGAAGCTTGCGATCCCATTTGTTCCACGCGTTTTCATTCCCTGAGTGGCAAGGGATCGAGCGATGGTCGATCGTGTTGCAACACGATGCGCACTTCGGCGCATCGACTTGTTAATTTGACGTTCCTCAAGTCACCCAAACGTCCACTTGAGTGGTCCACACGGTGGAAAATTCGTTTCATGTTTGTGGAAAAATTGTCGAAAAGATGTTGCATTACGTTGCGAGTTTTATAAGCTACTCGCAACTAAGGTCGTCCTTAGCTCAATCAGTCGATCATGTCACGGAGTGACAGGTCACGAAGCCAGATCGACTGTTTTGTTGCGAAGGACATTTTGTATCGGTTGTCGGGAACAGGACTCTTGTCTGCTGCTTCGGAGAAGAGCACCCTGCGGCAACTATGTTTTTGGTTTTTTTGGAGGATGTATCCGTGGCCAAGAAGAAAGCTGGAGCAACCAAGAAGAAGGTAGCCAAGAAGAAGGCTGCTAAGAAGGCAGCACCCAAGAAGGCTGCTACCAAGAAGAAAGTAGCCAAGAAGAAGGCTGCTAACAAGACTGCGACGAAGACTCCTTCGTAAGCCGTTGCTCTCGTTGAACGACTTCTCTGCAATGGGAAGTCTCTGTTGTCAACCAATCAAACCGCCAAGTGGCCTCGAGCGACTTGGCGGTTTTTTTTTGCTACCATTCCGGCTTGCCACTCCGCCAGAGTAGAATGTGCTCCGTGGAGTAAAAGGTAGCAATCTTTTGATAGCAACCCTCTGATTCCCCGCCGATCTCGATCGAATTGAGGAGAAACAACGAATGAAGTTAGGGGTAGCCAAAGAGTCGTTTCCAGGTGAGAAACGGGTTGCAATCACGCCCGCTAGCATTCCGAACTTGAAGAAGCTCGGACTCGAGGTCGTCGTTCAGTCAGGAGCGGGTCTAGCCGCTGGCTATGAAGACTCCAGTTACCTCGACAAAGGAGCGCAGATCGTCCCGTCCCGATCCGATGTCTTCCAGAGCGACATGATTGTGCAAGTCCGGGCTGCGGGGGAAAACCCAAACGCTGGTTCGGAGGACATTCCCCTCATGAAGCACGGACAAGTCGTCATCGCGTCCTGCGATGCTCTTTCCAGCTTGCCTCAGATTGAACCGATCGCTAGAGCAGGGGCAACGCTGTTCGCGCTGGAACTGATCCCGCGGATCACCCGGGCCCAGAGCATGGACATTCTCTCTTCGCAAGCGACGATCGCGGGCTACCGCGCAGTTCTGATGGGAGCGATGGAACTGCACAAGATATTTCCGATGATGATGACTGCCGCAGGTACCCTGTCCGCGGCTCGCGTATTCATCCTGGGCGCCGGGGTGGCTGGCCTGCAGGCGATCGCCACCGCGAAGAAACTCGGAGCCATCGTACACGCGTACGATTTACGCCCCGCGTGCCGCGAGCAAGTAGAGAGTCTCGGTGGGAAATTCGTCACGCTCGATATCGATTCGGGAAGTTCCGAAGACAAAGGGGGCTATGCCAAAGCGATGGATGAAGCGTTCTATCATCGACAACGAGAGGAATTGGCCAAGACCGTAGCGCAGAGCGATGTAGTGGTCACCACAGCAGCGATCCCGGGGAAGCGATCGCCTCTGTTGGTCACAGCCCATGCAGTGCGAGCGATGCAGCCAGGTTCGGTTGTGGTTGACTTAGCAGCCCAACGCGGGGGCAATTGCGAACTGACCAAGGCCGACGAACGAGTGATCGATTCCGGCGTGGTAATCCTCGGACCCACGAATATCGTTTCCGATGCAGCCTATCACGCAAGCTCGATGTTCAGCAACAACGTGACCAAGTTCTTGCAGAATCTGATCGCACAAGGGAAGCCGAACATTCGCATGGAGGACGAAATCATTCGGGATACCCTCGTCACCCACCATGGAAATGTGGTGCATCCCAAATTGGTGACCGCGGCAGCTTAGCAAGCCCTCAAGTAGCCAACCTAACTAACCAACCAACCCCGGGCAATCATCTTTGAGCAGTTCACTTGCTGCGTTGCACGGTTAACCCAGTTTATCTCGCCAAACATCTCGAATGATGTCGTCCAGGGAATACCGTGGCTGGTAGGCGATCGTTTCGCGGATTCGGCTCAGATCGGGAACGCGTCGACGCACGTCTTCGAAGTCATGATCGTATGCTTCGGCATAGGACTGGAACTCGATCGTCGCGTTTGGATTGACGATCTCTACAACTTTTCGCGCCAGATCGTAAATGGAAATCGGGGAATCGGACCCTATGTTGTAAATCCGTCCGAAAGCAGGTTCGGTGTTCATGAGCGTAGTGATCGCTCGAATCACGTCGGCCACATGGGCAAAGCATCGCTCTTGATGGCCGTCATCGTGGACGATCAGTGGACCTCCGGCAATCGCGGACGATACGAAACGGGGTAGCACCATACCATATGCGCCGGTCTGTCGCGGCCCGACCACATTGAAGAATCGACCGATCACGACCTTCATCCCGTATTCACGCACGCAGGCGAGAGCCAGAAACTCATCGATCGCTTTACTTGCACCATAACTCCATCGCGGTTTTGTCGTCGCTCCAAAGACGAGGTCATCCCCTTCGCTCCAGATCGATTTCGGATTCTTGCCGTAGACTTCGCTGGTGCTGGCCAGGAACAAGGGTATCGATTTCCCCTCCAAATGCTGCCGACGCAATTCGTCCAGCAACAACTGGGTGGGGTAAATGTTGCGGTGAATCGTCTGAGTCGGTTGCTTGGCAATCAACGCTACGCCGACCGCAGCCGCGAGGTGATAGACCGCATCGACTCCTTGGCATACGCGTCGCACCAACGCGGCATCACCCAGGTCGGCAATCACAGTCTCGAGCAGAGCATCCGACGCAACATGAGCGAGATTGTTCCGCGATCCGGTGCTCAGATCATCGACGATGACTACCTCATGGCCCTGTGCGAGGAGTTGTTCGGTCAAATGCGAACCAATGAATCCGCTGCCGCCGGTGACTAAAATGCGCATGCGTGCCGAGCTTGGGATGAGTGACCTGGATCCGTCAAAGCTGTCATTCTAGTCCCTGGTGCACGGAACTCGAATGGGTTCCGCAGAACTCGGAATGGTGCGAAATGGTAATTTGCATCGAGTTTAACGCGGCAGGTAGCAGGTTGTTGTCTGCTCCGGCGATTCGGCTCATGCGGATTTACCAAGCTTTCCGATTCGCACCTAGTAGGGTAAATTGATGTAACGGTTCAACATATGGGTGGGATGTTCTTAAAGGCTATGAATCGCATGGGATTCCATCGACTCGGTAAACTGAACTGGATTTTAGGTTTTCTCTGGCTGATCCTGGCCATGAGTGCGGACTATCTGCCGGTAGCTTTTGCTCAGGAAAAAGCTGCCAAGGGGGGGCAATCCACCAAGGGGCAGTCGCGCAAGATGACTGAGCAGGAACGCCGAGCGGAACGAGCTCGCGAAATGTTTGCCGACGCTGCCAACGCGCAGAACAACGGCGCATACGATTTGGCGATTGAACAGTGGAACAAGATGATCGCCGATTTTCCCGACAATCCACTCGCCTCCAGCGCCCGTCACTTCCTCGGGGTTTGCTACCAGGAGAAGGATCCTCCCGAATACGGCAAGGCGATCGAAGCCTTCCGAGCCGCGTTGAAGGATCCTAACTTGAAGGAACGTGAGGAGTCTTTGATTCATCTGGGCTGGTCCCTGTTCCAAACGGCCGTTGCCCAAGAGCCTGCCAACACGGATATGTTGACTGAGTGTTCGAAGGTCTTTGCATCGTTCCTCGAAAAATACTCCGACAGCCCACTCGCGGACAAAGCGATGTTCTACGCGGGCGAGGCCGAGTCCCGTCTTGGCAAGAGCGATCGAGCTATCGCGTTCTACAATCAACTCCTGCAGAACCGCAACTTCGCTCAGTCCTCCTTGCGTCCCGATGCGATGTTCTCTTTGGGATTGTCCTATGAGGAGGCTTCCCAGCGGAAACTGGCGATGGAGACCTACGAAGGATTCATCGCGGCCTACCCGAAACACATTCTTGCAACCAATACCAAGGTTAGGCTCGCTGAATTAGCTTTGCAGAGCGAGCAAATCGACAAGGCTGTCAAACTGTTCGCGTCGATTGTCGATAGCCCCGACTTGCCGAAGATGGCCATCGCGGACTACGTGATGTATCGATACGCATTCGCGTTGGCCAAGGCAGGACAATTCGCGAACTCTTCCGATGTTTATAAGAAGCTCGCCGAACAGTTTCCCAAATCTCAATATGCGGCCAACGCATCGCTGGCAATCGGCCAGACATTGATGCGCGATAAAAAGTACGACGAGGCATCGCGCGCTCTGGAGCGACTGCTCGGTGCCAAGGACGAGCGGGCTGTCGAAGCATCGCACTGGCTATGCCAAATCGCCATGCTCAAAAATCAGCCGGCAGACGCGATACCGATCGCGCGCGAGGCGCTGCAGTGGGCGGCCAAATGGGATCCCAAAACGATCAGTCCTTCGACCGCATCGATGGTGACATGGCTTTGCATGGATTTGGCCGACGGCTTGTATGCTACCGCCGATGGGAAAGCCGAAGCTCGGAAACTGTATGAACAGATCGCTGTCGAGGCACCCGACTCACCGATTTGCCCGCGAGCCACCTACAACGCCGCTTTCGCTGCTCTCCAAGCAGGCGACCATGCGGAGGCCCAGCGCTGGAGCGAAGCATTCGCCAAACGGTTCCCGAACGATGAATTGGCGCTCGACGTCGCCTATGTCCGCGCCGAATCGCTCCTTCAGTTGTCTCAGTTTGAATCCTCAGCGACCGCGTTCGAGCAGCTGGTCCGCTCTGCTAACAACCATCCATCGCTGATCTCTTGGGAGCTTCGAGCCGCGACAGCAAAGTATTTGGCAGGAAACTTTGACGGAGCGGTGAATGCCGCAGCGACTCTACAAAGCCGTTCGCTCGAACCAGCAGCCCGCGCCGAAGCCCTCTACTTGAAGGGAGCTTCTCTCCTCAAACTCAACAAGACGCAGGATTCGATCCAAGCGTTCGAGGAATCGATCCAGGCCAATGCAACTTGGGCTCAAGCAGACGAAACGCTTCTGCTGCTCTCACAAGCCTACGACGCACTGCAAGACAAAACCAAATCCAAGAACGCACTCGAGAGACTCCTCAGAGAGTTTCCGAAATCACGTTTCCGTCAGCAGGCAGAGTTTCGACTCGGCCAACTCTCTGCGGCGGCGAAAGATTTTCCTGCGGCCTTGATTTGGTACGATCGCGTCTTATCGCAAAGTGCCGATCCCTCCCTGGCCGATTTCGTTCGCTATGACAAGGCATTTGTCCTAATCCAGACCGAGCGTTTCCCTGAAGCATTGGAGATACTGAATCAAGTCTCCGGTTCCACTAAGAATGCATCCCTCCAGGCCGAGTGCGCGATCGCCAAAGCGATCTGCTCGCGACGCACCAATCGCGCTGCGGAAGCGATCGCCACTCTCGAAAAGATGCTGACCCCCGAGCTGCCAGCATCCGCGAAACCCAAAGTCCTTTACGAGTTGGGGTTAGCCTACAGCGAACAGAAAGAATACGACAAGACGATCCAACTGATGACCGAATTGGTCGACAAATTCCCGAGCTACTCTCTAATCGAACGCGCCTACTTTGAACTTGCTTGGGCTTACAAGTCTAAGGGGGATGTTGCAAACGCGAAACAATGGTTCCAAAAGATAGCGGAGCAGTTTCCTAACAGCCCGCTCGCCGCAGAATCTTACTTCCATGTAGGTCAAAGCGAATTCGAAAACGCTCGATTCGATTCCGCTGTCAAAGCTTACACAGTCGCTGCCACCAAGACAGCGAGTCCCGAGATTCTAGAAAAATCTCTCTACAAGCTCGGACTGTCGCTGTTCCAGCAACAGGATTACACGGGTGCTTCACAGCAATTCTCCAAGCAATTGAAAACGTTCCCCGAAGGATCCTTGAGCATCGATGCGAGGCTGATGATCGCGGAATGCTCATTCAAACTCGAGCAGTTTTCCACCGCGTGGCCGCAGTACGAACAAGCCCGCAAGGCGTTGGAAAACCACCCCGATGCGCCATCGATCAACGACCAAGTCAAGGCGCTCATCTACTTGCATGGCGCCCAAACCGC
>Ga0169931_10010644_pt1 | contig 13075 bp, 13 predicted proteins | sample Kivu_15m_20L_FD_129675 | JGI IMG/M metagenome (GOLD analysis project Ga0169931, IMG submission 129675) | Freshwater microbial communities from Lake Kivu, Western Province, Rwanda to study Microbial Dark Matter (Phase II) - Kivu_15m_20L... | ecosystem: Environmental > Aquatic > Freshwater > Lake...
CCAAAGGCCTCTTTGGCGGCGAAACGTTTTGCAAGATAGGAGGCAGCGCGAAATTCCGACCGCAGCCGACGACGAGAGAACTCCGCCCGCTCGGATGGGCCGAGCACACGGGCAACAAACCGATCTCCCCAGCGCAGAAGAAGCGCCTGGATTCGGCTAATCAGCACTCGGTCTGTGCCGACACCGGCGATCATTCCTGGCCTTCCCGGGCGGCCTCGCGCATCAGGCGCTTCATCTCACGCACCGCCTCGCGCATGCCCACAAAGACAGCACGCGAGACAATCGCATGGCCAATATGCAATTCACGCACTCCGGCAATGGCCGCAACGGGCTGCACATTAAAGTAATTGAGCGCATGGCCCGCGTTAAATCGCATACCACGCGCACGAATCTCCTTGCCTGCACGACGAATCTTCTCGAGCTCTGCCTGGACTGCAGGCTGTTCGGCATCCCGGCCCTTGGCGTAGAAGACCGCCGCATAGGGCCCCGTGTGCACCTCGCAGACCTGTACCCCGAGGGCCGACGCCATCTCAATTTGCGCAAGATCTGCATCGATGAAGGCGCTCACGGAAATTCCTGCATCTCTCAGGCGATCAATTGGACCCCGAAGCGCAGCCTTCTGCCCCACAAGATCGAGCCCCCCTTCGGTGGTGATCTCTTGCCGACCTTCTGGCACAAGCATCGCCATCTCTGGCTTGAGGCGTACCGCAAGATCCACCATCTCGGAAGTGGCGGCCATCTCAAGGTTGAGTTTGATCTGAGTATGGTCGCGCAGTCGACGCACATCATCGTCTTGAATGTGACGCCGGTCTTCGCGCAGATGCACGGTGATGCCGTCTGCACCGCCCAGGTGGGCCTCTACCGCGGCCCAGATTGGGTCGGGGTCGTAGCTACGCCGGGCCTGCCGAAGTGTGGCCACATGGTCGATATTGACACCGAGTTCAATCATCTCCGCCTCGTTCCTCAGAATGGTCGTCACTGCCGCTCTCGAGCGCGCGTTGCCTCAGTCGTACCAGGTCTTGTAAGGTCTGGCGAGACTGCAGCCCCGATTCGCCCAGCTGATGCCGAATCAATCCACGCAGGACGCGCTTGGCCTCATTGGCTAGGCGCGCGTCCTGAAGCGTCTGCTCCGAAGCACCCGTGGCCGCATCGTACCGCGAGAGCAGCTGAAGCACCTCGCCAGAAACCAGAAGCCCGAGGGACGTGGGAACTGCCGTCTCTGTCACCGGGGCAATGGCCTCGCCATAGATTAGGGTGTACTGCGCTGCGGGCTCGACAGGAAACCCCGCCACAACCCCAAAGTCGGGCGCGACGCCCATCTCCCTGAGCAGCCGACACTCAAACCAGCGAAGCCAAGACCCGAGGTCTTGGGATGCGGTTGCCAGACCTGTAAGGGCGCTGACATAGGCATCGAACAACGCGGGATGGGGGTCTTCGCGCGGAACCAGTCGCATCAGGAGTTCATTGAGATAAAAGCCCGCCAGAAGCGCGTCGCCCTCGAGTGCACCGAGCCCACCCACCCATTCGGCCGACATCAGCGTGCGCAACTCGCCTTTGGTGGAGTAGCGCAGGGCCAGCGGCTGAAAAGGCTGCAGCAGCCCCCGAAGTGCTGACCGCGGGCGACGCGCACCGCGCGCGACGAGCCCAAGGCGGCCAGCGTCTCGGGTGAAGACCTCGGTAATGAGACTGGTCTCTCGCCAGGCCAGACTATGCAAGACATAGCCCTGCAGCATCCTGCGCCCTACTCGTAGCCGAAACTGCGAACCAACGACTCATGGTCCGCCCAGTTTTCTTTCACCTTCACCCAGAGGTCGAGCCGCACCTGGGCATCGCAGAAAGCGGCGATATCGAGACGGGCCTGCGATCCAATCTGGCGAAGCCGCGTGCCCCCCTCCCCAAGTACCATGGGCTTATGCGAGTCACGGCCCACAATGATGGTTGCTGCGACTGCGATCTGCGCGGACCGCCCGGGGGCAGCCGGTACTTCCTCAAACTGGTCGATGACCACCGTAGCCTCGTAGGGCAATTCATCGCCCAGAAAGCGAAACAGCTTCTCGCGGATGATTTCAGAAACAAAAAAACGCGTGCTTCTGTCGGTGACGGTCTCGGCATCGACCTGAGGGGGGCCTTCGGGAAGACAATCGGCCAGCGCCTGCGCCAGCACATCAATCTGAAATCCCTTGACGGCAGAGACAGGCACCAAAGCCTTAAAGGCACGAATCGTCTGCAGTCGGGCCCCAAGCGCAAAGGCCCGGGCCTTATCGGCCTCGGACTCCAGGCGATCGGCCTTATTCATGGCCACTACCACAGGTACCGAGGGCGGAATGCGGGCCAACACGGCCTCATCCTCGGGCTTTAACCGATGCGCCTCAATCACCCAGGCCACCGCAGAGACCTCTTGCAGCGCCGAGAGCGCCGTGCGATTGAGCTGCCGGTTGAGGGCCGCCGTATGGGTATGTTGAATACCGGGCGTATCGACAAAAAATATCTGATGATCGGCGGCGGTACGCACGCCAAGAATGCGATGCCGCGTGGTCTGGGGCTTACGTGACGTGATCGCCAAATTCATGCCCACCAGGGCATTGAGCAGACTCGACTTACCTACATTCGGGCGGCCCACCAATGCAACGAATCCTGCCCGATGGGTCATATTAGCCCTCTTGCACCCGGGGGCTGGTCTTTGGCGAAGAGAATTCGAGCTTGGCCTGGGGCGCGGGCTCTGCCTTCTTTGCACGCCGACCCTTTTTAGGCAGTTCAGTTAGGGCACGACGGGCCGCCTCCAGCGCCTGCGTCGCGGCGCCCTGCTCTGCTGCACGGCGCGAGGCCCCCGAACCCAGCACCGAGATAGACAGCTTAGAAATCACGCACTCCACCTCAAAGACTTGGCTGTGGGCCGCACCGTGTGTGGCCACCACCTGATAGATCGGCAGAGGCAGCCCATGGCCCTGTAGAAACTCTTGTAGCAGCGTCTTTGCGTCTTTGCCGAGCGTCTTAGGATCGACCTGATTAAGGATCGGGCGATAGAACCGCTCCACCACCTGCGCCGCCGCATCAAAGCCCCCGTCGATAAAGACTGCACCAATCAACGCCTCCAGCGCATCGGCAAGAATGGAGGGGCGACGCAGCCCTCCGCTCTTGCGTTCTCCGTCGCCAAGAAAGAGATGCTGGTGGAGAGAGAGGGTCTGGGCAATGTCATGCAGGGCCTGCTGCCGCACGAGGTTAGAACGCACACGACTGAGGTCGCCCTCGGTAAACCCATGCAGCTCTCGATAGAGAAGACTCGAGACCGCAAGGTTAAGCACGCTGTCGCCTAGAAACTCGAGCCGCTCATAATGCTGCGCGCTATGACTGCGGTGGGTAAAAGCAAGCCGCGCCAACTCTGGATCGGTGAACCGATACTGGATTCGATCTTGCAGGCTGGCCAGACCGGCCATGAAGTCTGTATCAGCCATGCCCGATTAGCTACTCAAAAAACCCCAGCCGATCGAACCGGCCAGAAAAAATCTCGCTGGCGTTAAACCAGACCAGAAAGGCCTGCCCCACCAGATTGCCCTCGGGCACGAACCCCCAGACCCGACTGTCGGCGGAGTTGTCACGGTTATCGCCCATCGCAAAGTAGTGGCCCGCAGGCACGGTGCAGCGTAGGCCCAAGGCGGTTCGTTGGCAAGCCTCTTGGTTTGGGAACGACTCAAGAAGATAAAAATCTCCCGCTCCGTCGTCGTTTAAGGTGCTGTAGTTACGGCTTCCGATGGACTCGCCAAACTGCCGCGAGACACGGGCCGAAGCACCATCGACAAAACTGCCCTGGGGTGCCTTGCTTACCACCTGGCCATTGATTGAGAGTTGTTTATTCTCATAGACCACCACATCGCCTGGCAGGCCCACGATGCGCTTGATGTAGTCCACCGATGTGTCGAGGGGATAGCGAAAGACAGCCACATCACCGCGTTGTGGCAGCCCCGTCTGAAAAACCAGATGATGACTAATGGGAAGCCGCACGCCGTAGCTGTACTTCTTCACCAAGATGAGGTCCCCAATCCGTAGGGTAGGAATCATGGAACCCGACGGAATGTTAAACGGCTCAAAAAGGAAAGAACGAATGACAAAGACCACGAAAATGACCGGGAAGAAGCCCGCCGTGTACTCGAGCAACGCAGGCCGTGGCGCCCCGGCAGGACGGGCCTTACGCCAGAGAAGGCGGTCGGCAAACCAGAGTACTCCCGTGACAAGACACAGCAGAAATAAGATCAGGGCAAAGTTCATCGTTAGCCTTCTACCTTCAAGATCGCCAAGAATGCCTCTTGGGGAATTTCTACCGTACCCACCTGCTTCATGCGTTTCTTACCCGCCTTCTGCTTCTCCAGAAGCTTGCGCTTTCGGGTGATATCGCCGCCGTAGCACTTGGCCAAAACGTTCTTGCGCAGGGCCTTAATATTCTCGCGCGCCAGAATGTTGGACCCTATCGCCGCCTGGACCGCAACATCAAACATCTGACGAGGAATGAGTTCTCGCAGCTTCGAGGCCAGTTCGCGGCCCCGCGACTGAGCGCCGGCACGGTGAACGATGACAGACAAGGTATCCACCCGATCACCGTTGATGAGGATATCCATCTTCACGACATCAGAGGCCCGATACTCTTTGAACTCGTAGTCCATCGAGGCGTAGCCGCGTGAGATGGACTTCAACTTATCGAAGAAATCCAGAACAATCTCATTCATGGGAATCTCGTAGCTGAGATTCACCTGGCGGCCCGCGTAGGTCATGCCCGTTTTCACGCCACGCTTACTTGTGCAGAGAGTCATCACTACACCCACATAGTCTTGGGGCATGAACAAGGAGACGGTGACAATCGGCTCACGGATCTCTTCAATACGCGCTGGGTCGGGCATCTTTGAGGGATTGTCCACATCGATGACCGTGCCATCCTTCATGAGCACCTGATAGACCACGGTGGGCGCCGTGGTAATGAGGTCAATGTCGTATTCGCGCTCGAGCCGCTCCTGCACGATATCCATGTGCAAAAGGCCGAGAAATCCGCAGCGAAAACCAAACCCCAACGCCTGAGAGACCTCGGGCTCAAACTGCAGGGCAGCATCGTTGAGCTGCAGCTTCTCGAGCGCATCCCGCATGATCTCGTATTCGCTTGACTCCACCGGATAGAGCCCTGCGAAGACCTGGGGCTTGACTTCTTTAAAGCCTGGTAAGGGTGCCTTGGCTGGCCGCCCAGCCAGGGTAATCGTATCGCCCACCTTGGCAGCCTTAAGCTCCTTGATGCCGGTGATCACAAAGCCCACCTCACCCGCACTCAGCGACTCTCGGGCCAGTGACTTCGGGGTAAACACCCCGAGCTGCTCGGCCGGATGGGTGCTCCCCGTGGCCATAAGCAAGATCTTGTCTTTGGTCTTCAGGGTGCCGTTCACCACGCGTACCAACATAACCACACCGACATAATTGTCGAACCAGGAGTCAATGATGAGCGCCTGCAACGGGGCAAGCGGATCGCCCTTGGGGGGCGGAATGCGGGCCACGATCATTTCGAGGATGTCTTGCACGCCCTCACCGGTCTTGGCGCTGGCCCGAATCGCATCGGAGGCCTCGATACCGATGACATCCTCGATTTCTTCAATGGCCTGCTCGGGGTCAGCAGCGGGAAGATCGATTTTATTGAGAACCGGGCAGACCTCCACCCCGAGTTCTATGGCGGTATAGCAATTGGCGACGGTCTGCGCCTCCACCCCCTGGGACGCATCCACCACCAGCAAAGCGCCCTCACAGGCGGAGAGTGAGCGGCTGACCTCGTAGGAAAAGTCTACGTGGCCCGGGGTGTCAATGAGGTTGAGAGAGTAAATCTGGCCATCGCGGGCCCGATACTGCAGCGCGGCCGTCTGGGCCTTGATGGTGATACCCCGCTCGCGCTCCAGATCCATAGAGTCGAGCACCTGCTCCTCCATCTCACGATCGGAGAGTCCTCCACAGATCTGGATGATCCGGTCGGCCAGGGTGCTCTTTCCATGGTCGATATGGGCAATGATGGAAAAGTTTCGAATATTCTGCAAATTGACAACACACGATTTTCTGAAGCCAAGTCTTTGACTTGACTACGGTTTTATGACAATCCAGGAAGACGCACCGTCCCGATGCACCAGCAACGCCACCGGGCGCTTTCGGTCGAGGCGTTCGACCAGGCTGGAAAACTGGGCGACGGAGGCGACCGGGGTCCTGTCCACGGACAGGATTATGTCACCCTGACGGATTCCTGCCCGTTCGGCCAGGCCAGAGACCGCCGAGACCAGAACCCCCTGACTGAGCCGAAGGCGTGCGCGCTGGGCCTCCGTAAGCTCCGATGCGCCCAGGCCCAGCCAGCTGACGCTGGGTTTCTGGGCCGACGGAGCGGGCGCTGCCTGGGCACGGGCCTCGGGTTCGAGCTCCACCACCTGAATGCGCAGCTGCTTGCGCTCGCCACGGCGCCAGACCTCAATGGACTCGGTGCGACCGGGCGTGGTGTTGCCCACCAGGCGCGGCAGGTCAGACATGCGCTGCACGGGCTTACCCGCAAAGGACAAGACGATGTCGCCTGGCTCAATGCCTGCCTTGGCCGCGGGGCCCTCGGGATCTACATTACGCACCAGGGCACCATTGCTGCCTTTTAGGCCCAAGGCTTCGGCCACTTCCCGCGTGACATCGCCAATAGCGACGCCAATGCGACCACGAATCACCCTTCCCGAGGCGCGGAGTTGGTCCGCCACACGCTTGGCCTCATCAATGGGAATCGCAAAGGAGATGCCCATAAAGCCCCCGGTGCGGCTGTAGATCTGGGAATTGATGCCAATGACTTCACCCTCCATATTGAGCAAGGGGCCGCCGGAATTACCGGGGTTGACCGCGACATCGGTCTGAATAAAAGGCAGGTAGTCACCCGTTTCACGGCCCTTCGCGCTCACAATGCCCGCCGTGACGGTGTTTTCCAGACCAAAAGGCGACCCGATGGCGAGCACCCAGGCCCCCACCTTGACTTTCGAGGGGTCACCTAGGGGAAGTGTGGGCAGGCCAGAAGCCTCGATCTTCAGAAGGGCCACATCGGTACGCTGGTCAGACCCCACCACACGCGCCTTGAACTCGCGCTGGTCGGTGAGGGTAACCAGAACCTCATCAGCACCCTCCACGACATGGTGGTTGGAGAGAATGAAGCCATCGGCGGAAATGACAAATCCACTGCCCACGCCCCGGGGGCGCTGATTCTCCGGTTCAGCGCCGCCTTGGGGGCCCGCATCGGGACTCTGGCCCTGTCCGCCCCGACCTTCACCCGGCGCGCCTGGATGTCCGGGTGGAAAGAATCGACGGAAGAACTCATAAAACGGATCGTTCTCATCGAGCCCAGGAGGCATTGCACCAGGGCCCTGGGGTGCGCCCGGCCCCCGAGGCTTGGCCCGCTCAAGGGTACGAATGTTTACCACGGCAGGCCCTGCCTTTTCGACAAGGCCCGTAAAGTCTGGCAGACCACGCTGCGCCAAGGCGGGCATCGGGCCTGCCAGGGCCACCGAGAGGCCGAAAGCCACAACCGCCGTAAAGATCCGACGATGCATATCCATGCTGCATTTCCTTCGTTCAAAAAAAGAAAAACCAGGACACCCTGGCTACGAGTCAGCGGCCTTATAGCGGTGGCCGCGCGCTGACGCCCTCTCTATTGGGACGAAAACCTTTCGACAAGATCCTGAACGGTCTCCGCAGGAACTTCCCCCATCGCCGTAATCGTCTGACTGCCCTTCTTGCGGACGACCATGCTCAACGCCCCTCTGCGAGACACCTCCGGCTTGGCGTTCTCCGCATCGACCGCGGGTCCCACAAAGACCGAAACAACCGCCAGGCCATCAGACAAGACATGCTGTTCGAGTGATTTTAAGGCCGGCTCAGAGATCTGCGCCGCAGCCACGGGCCGAAAGCCAATCATAGGGCCTGCGGCGGCCAGACTCTGCGAGATCTCTTTAGGCGACATTGGCGCCTGCACCCGCTTCCAGTCGCTCACGCCTTCAAAAGAGGGGGTCACCTGCGGGGCCTGCGCGGGATTGATGCGTATTTCAGAGAAGGCGTATTCCTCGAGCACCACCCCCTGGGGATCTAAGACCTGGAATTTGAGCGGGAGGCGATGCCGCTTTTCAACCCAGCAATGCACGCGCCACCGGAATTGGTCTTTCGGCACAAATACGAGCAAATCGGTTTCGAGGTCAGCCACACGCTTGCCGGGCTTTTTTTCCACCAGATAATGCTCCAGCACCCAGGCTGGATTCGAGACAAACACCGCTGGGAAGTCAGGCCGTACGGCAGGCCCCTTGTAAATACGCACAACACGCTGCTCGGGCAGATAGGCACGCATCTCGCGCGATGAGCGAATGACCTCACGGGTGGGGCCATCGAGCGACTGCACCCGCGTAACCCGCTCGCCACTGCTGCTTACGCGATGATAGACCCGAGCAGTGTAGAGAGCGCCGTTTTGCTGATGAACATAGGTGCCTTCAAAATTCAGCGCCTGGGCCGAGCGGCTGATCTTTTGCACCATCTCGGCGGCGGGGTCAGCCGCTGCCAGCCCTGGCAGGGCTGCGAGCCCCAGGCTCAGGCCGAGAAAGAGGCCGGATAAAAGCCGAACGCCAGACCGTGCGGTGGAGAACTCAAGAAACCTAAAGCAGGGGGATTGCACGATGGGCTGCACCTCGATTACCGATCATCCATTCTAAGGCGTACATGCGATGCCCCGTGGGCATCGAGCAGTGCCCGCCCCTGCGGGCTGTCAAAGGAGGTCAGCATCAGAGGGCCTGGAGTAGCCGTGGGTGTCCGCCCCTGCGAGAGAGGGCCCGAGTTACCGGGCGCAGAGGCCACCGAGACGCCATCGCCCACGCCCGTAGGAAGACTCAAGGTGAAGAAGGCCCCCACCCCCACAAAGACCACCGCCGCCACGGACGCCACCAGACGCAAGGCTGGGGTGAGCGGTTTGCGGCTTTGGCCAACCCGCGCGAGCCGCGCCGCCTGGGGCATATAGACAGGCTCCTGGGCGATGCGCTGAGCGATCTGCGCGCAGAGGTCGGGCCGATGATCGGGCGCCTTCACGGCACCCATGGCGTCAGAAATGATCCAGTAGCGCAGAGCGGTAGCCCGCTGCTCTGGGTCGGAGGCAAGTTGGGCGGCAACCTGCTGGGCCTCCGAGTCCGTGAGGTCGTCATCAATAAAGGCGGAGAGAAGTTCGGCCTCCGAGTACCGATGCCATGGCGTGAAGGCGGCTTCCGCCTTCTGAGACCTTTTAGAAGCGCGCGGGGACTGGGCGTGGGAGTCTGACATGGGGATCACCAACGTTTGTGTTCAGGGGTGTCGAGCAAAGGGCGCAGTTCTGCAGCAATAAATTCACGGGCGCGAAAGATGCGCGAACGGACCGTACCGATCGGGCAGTTCATGGCTTCCGCGATTTCTTCATAGCTTAGACCTTCAATTTCCCGCAGGGTAATTGCCGCACGCAGATCGGGGGGAAGCGCTTCGATAGACCGATTGACCGTCTCTGCGATCTGCCGGCTCAACAGGAGCGACTCCGGTGTCTGGTTGTCTGCTACGACTGCCCCAGAATCAAAAGATTCCGTATCTTCCTCGTCCGAGGTGAGGTCTGTCATGGGTATGGGCTGTTTGCCCAGGGAGACCAAATGGTTTTTGGCGGTATTGACAGCGATGCGATAGAGCCAGGTGTAGAAGGCGCTGTCCCCGCGAAACTGCGGAAGCGCCCGATAGGCCTTCACAAACGCTTCTTGGACAACGTCTTCGACCTCCGCAGGGTCTCGGATGAGTCGCGAGACCAGTCGAAGAACCTTGCGCTGGTACTTCAGTACCAGAAGATTGAAGGCGCCTTGGTCCCCCGCCTGTACGCGGCTTACCAGGACCTGATCGGCCTCTCGATCCATAGGGCCTCAGATCCGAGAAAATACCAACGTGCCGTTGGTTCCCCCAAAACCGAAGTTGTTTTTCACTGCCACCGATATGTCGAGCTTACGGGCCTCATTGGCACAGTAATCGAGGTCGCACTCGGGGTCTTGATTAAAAATATTGATGGTCGGCGGACTCACTTGGGCATGAATCGCCAAGACCGTGAAGACCGATTCGAGCCCACCTGCACCCCCAAGGAGGTGACCCGTCATGGATTTGGTGGAATTCACCACGACCTTGCGGGCACGATCACCCAAGGCCAGCTTGATCGCCTCGGTCTCGTTCTTATCACCCAGCGGGGTGGACGTTCCGTGGGCATTCACATAATCGACCTGCTCAGGCTCTACGCCGGCATCTCTCAGGGCATTAACCATACAACGCCGAGGCCCCTCACGGTCTGGCGCCGTCATGTGATACGCATCGCCTGAGAACCCCACGCCACAAAGCTCCGCGTAAATACGGGCGCCACGGGCTTTAGCATGCTCATACTCTTCAAGCACCATCACGCCCGCGCCCTCACCGAGCACGAATCCGTCTCTGTCTTTGTCCCACGGGCGCGAGGCCGTAGCGGGGTCGTCGTTACGTGTAGACAGGGCGCGCGCCGCGGCGAAGCCTCCGATGCCCAGCGGGGAGATGGTGGATTCGGCCCCACCCGCAACCATGACATCGGCATCGCCATACTGGATCAATCGGGCTGCCAGGCCAATGCTATGCAGCCCCGTGGTACAGGCCGTTACGGCCGCTAGATTCGGCCCCTGCAGGTTACGCAGAATGCTGATATGCCCGGAGATCATGTTGATAATCGATCCGGGGACAAAGAAGGGGGAGATACGACGGGCACCGCGGTTGGTGTATTCCGCGTGGGTGTCTTCGATCATGGGCAGGCCGCCGATTCCCGACCCCACCATGACACCCACCCGCTCGGTGTTGGCTTCGGTAATGACAAGCCCTGAGTCGTCTAGGGCCTGAAGGCCCGCGGCAATTCCGTAATGGATGAAGACGTCCATATGCCGAGCCTCCTTGGCCGGAATATAGTCTTCGATAGAAAACCCCTTCACCTCACCGGCGAAATGCACGGGGAGGCCTGAATGATCGAACCGAGTGACCGTCTGGATACCAGACTGTCCAGCCAGCAAGGCGGCCCACGCTGCCTGAGGGGCGTTGCCCACCGGGGAGACACAGCCCAACCCGGTAACGACCACCCTACGACGCTGACCTGATGAATAAGACCCCATGCCCGTGTGGCGTCGACCGGCGCGCAGTGCCTGCGCGAAGGCAGGCTGCCCGCCGGAAAGCCCGCTGCTATTTCTTAAGGTTGGCGTTTACGAAGTCGATGGCCTGCTGAACCGTTGTAATTTTCTCCGCCTCTTCGTCGGGAATCTCACACTCAAAGGCATCTTCTAGAGCCATGACCAGCTCAACGGTGTCGAGCGAATCGGCGCCGAGGTCATCCACGAACTTAGACTCGTTCTTGATGTCCTCTAGCTTCACGCCAAGCTGCTCAGAAACGATCGCTTTGACGCGCTTCTCGATATCTTCCATGGTTTATTTCCTCTCGTCACCAAAGGGAGTTAAGACGGTCGATTGTATCAGTTCATCACCATGCCGCCGTTGACATTCAGGGTGATGCCGGTGATGTAACCAGCATCCTCTGAGGCCAAAAAGACGACAGATGCTGCAATATCGCTGGGTTTTCCCAGACGTTGGGCCGGAATCTGACTGGTAAGGGAGGCAATCTGCTCTTCCGACAGCGCCCGTGTCATGTCGGTATCGATAAAGCCCGGGGCCACGCAATTGACGGTGATGCCCCGACTCGCAATCTCCCGGGCGAGCGCTCGGCTCATGCCCGCGACCCCTGCCTTGGCCGCCGCGTAGTTGGCCTGCCCCGGATTACCACTGACACCGACGACTGAGGTAATTTGCACGATACGGCCCCATCGGGCCTTCATCATGGGACGCAGCACCGCCCGATTGAGCTTAAAGACCGCGGTGAGGTTGGTCTGAATGACCGCGTCCCACTCCTCATCTTTCATGCGCATGGCGAGGTTGTCGCGGGTAATACCTGCGTTATTCACCAGAATATCGAGGCGGCCGTATTTCTTGACTACGGCATCAACTAGGGCCTCGCAGGCCCCGGGTTCGGTGACCTCAAGCCGCATCCCCTCCCCCTGAAGGCCTGCCTGCGCGAGCGCCTCAGAAATTGCCAAGGCGCCCGCCTCGGTGGTGGCGGTTCCAATGACCAGGTGTCCGGCCTTGCCCAAGGCATGGGCAATGGCCTGACCAATGCCGCGACTCGCCCCCGTGACCAACGCAACTCTTGTCATTGCAGTGCCTCCAGCGTAGAGGCCAGCGATGGCTGATCGAAGATGTTAAGGACTTGCGCCTCAGGCAGAGCGCGTTTCACAAGACCAGCCAATACCTTGCCTGGCCCGCACTCCACAAAGGTGGTGAATCCCGCCGTGGAGAGGTTCTCCAGGGTCTGCGTCCAGAGCACTGGGCTCTTTGCCTGGGCGGCCAGCGCCTGGCGGATAGCGTCGGCGTGGCCCGAAGGCTGGGCCGTGAGGTTATGCCAGACGGGCACCGCGGCAGGAGCAAACTGCACCTGGGCTAAGCGTTGGGCCAACGCCGCCGCTGCAGGCGCCAGAAGCGAGGAATGAAAAGGCGCCGAGACAGGCAGCAAGAGCGCACGCTTTGCGCCTGCCTGCTTCAGGGCAGCACAGACCGCCTCGACCGCCCCCACGTGACCCGCGATCACCGTCTGATCAGGCGCATTGAAATTAACAGCCTCGACAACCGCCTGCGGAGTGCTCAGGCCCTGACAGATCTCCTGCACCTTGTCGGCTGCAAGACCGAGAACGGCGGCCATACCGCCCTGCCCGACCGGCACAGCCTCTTGCATGGCCTGCGCGCGAAACCGCACCAAGGCGGTGGCATCAGACAACGAGAGGGCGCCGGCTGCCACCAAGGCTGAGTACTCCCCGAGACTGTGGCCCGCCACGGCCGCAGGCATCGGCCCGCCCGCAGCGCGATAGGCCTGAAAGAAAGAGACCGCACAGGCGAGCATGACAGGCTGCGTATTCACCGTAAGGTTTAACGCCTCTGCGGGCCCCTGGGCAAC
>Ga0169931_10010646_pt1 | contig 13073 bp, 7 predicted proteins | sample Kivu_15m_20L_FD_129675 | JGI IMG/M metagenome (GOLD analysis project Ga0169931, IMG submission 129675) | Freshwater microbial communities from Lake Kivu, Western Province, Rwanda to study Microbial Dark Matter (Phase II) - Kivu_15m_20L... | ecosystem: Environmental > Aquatic > Freshwater > Lake ...
AGAGCGCTTTATCTCAGAGTAGGGTTAGCACAGCTCTGCGAGCGCAATCCCACGTCAACATTCCTCGCTTCGTTGCCCCTACTCCCAACTCACCAAACCGCACTGTCCGCACACCATCACCGTGCGGCTCTTCGCCCCGACAGGGCGCTTTATCTTAGCGTAGGGTCAGCTCGGCTCTGCGAGCGCAACCCTACGTCAACCACCCCACCCCAAACAAAAAGGTCGAACCGGCCGACGCCGCCCTGCGGCTCGGACGGTTCGACGTGAAGCTCAGGGTGCTTTGATTTCTTGGTCTTTCTTCGCGTCGGCACTCGCATTCGCCACCACAGCTTGTGGCGCGACCAACCCCGTCGCCTGACCCTGCTCGAACGAATGCAGAATCATGATCTTCTGCCATATCTTCCGCGATAGATCGGTCGTCAGGTTTTCCACCTCATTCACAGCCGAAGCCATTACCGAATCATCGAACCGGTTGAGATACACCGCCGCAATCTTCCCCGTCAGAGAAAGCATCTCCGAGCAATAATCCAAGTAACGCCGCAACTGGAAATTATCCATCGTCACCACCGGCGAGGACTTGGTCGCTTGATACGATTTGCCCTGCGAACGCTCGGGGTCTTTCGTCAACTGATGCATGTCGATTACGTGAGCAATCGAACGAAGTTCATGGACCGCCTTCAGCCCCTTGCTTCGCTTGTACCGACTTTCCAGAGTCAGCAAAAAAAAGATCCCTGCCGCAATCAGAAAAATCTCATTCACCGCGGCTTCCATCCCCTGAATCGCCTCAGTCCAGTCAATCGATTCGTCGGCAGTCCATTTGAACAGCAAAAACTGGCCAACCAGTCCAGCAAGAATCACCGCAATCATCAGCAGCGCAACAATCCGCAACCAATACAGCGGTCGGCCCAGCCACGCCGCTTTCCGCTCCGCATCCTTGGCAATTCCCCGCAGCGCCGCGCAGACCTTTCCCAGCCCTGAATTCGGAAATCGCTCGTCAATCCGCTCCTGCAGTTGAGCAATCGTCTGCTCAACGAGCTCCGGTTGTAGTCTAAATCGCATCATCGAGATATTTTTCCTCTCAATCACTGAGACGCAAAAATCTTTTCAGTCCATCGCGGCTTGTTTGCGACTCCCCGTATTCTATGGCAAGTGAATGAGGGTGGCTCGCGAGGGGAACAAAAATTTCCGATGAAAGCAGCGGCCGACTCGGCCAGTGCTCCCCGTTGGGCAGCGCAAACCACCGGCTCAAGCCAGCGGCAACCTGCTCTCCGCTCGCGTGATCTGATCATGCAGGTCCAGCAGAATCTGTTCATCGCCGACCGGCACCGGATTTCCCACCGCTTCGATGAATTGGCAAGTCGCATAGTGCGCCGCTTGTTTCTCGTAATCCTCGATCCATTTCTTCATCGCCTCAGCCTCCTCGGTCGTTCGATACGGATAACGAATCCAAGGCCGCGGCACACCGCATCGCCAAGGCTTGGGAGTCAACCGCGCGCGGAAACACTTTTGAACTCGGCACAATCGAATGAAGCAGCGATCTGTCCCTGTCGCCTTCATCAGGTCTTCCGCTTCCCGCCCAGCCGGATCGTAGTTCCTCCCCAGCCCAATTACTCGCAAGCCTCCCGCCGTTCGATAAATTCGGAACTGCCCATCGCGATGGCTTTCGAGCACTCGCTTCAATTGCTCCAGTCGATGCTGCTCTGGCGATTGCTTGCTGAATAGCCCGCGCACGAGCCCGCCCAGGCTAACCTCAAAGTCGACATCGAGAAACAACATGCTGGAGGTGTTGAGCACCAGCGAACCATATCCATTTCGCGTGACCACCGCGACTTGAGCCTCTGGATTGCCATCGTAAGCATCGAAGGTTTGAATGACCTCTTCACGCACGGCTCTCACCGCGTATTCGTAGAACCGGTCCCGCGGCTCGCCGGCTTTCAACCTCGCTGCCTGCCGCTCGATTCGCGCAAGCCCATCCCGCTCCGCCGCCGCTTCGTCCTCGCCACCGCCCCAGACCACTAGTTGCGTCTGCGTCCCAAGGTTGTCAGGGAACATCCCGCTAACCATTTTCCAGTAACGTGGGATCTCCATTTTCCGCTCCTTGCTGTTCGTAACCTCGGCTCTCGGTAGCTGTATTGCTCGCGGCCCGACTCTGGGCGATTATCGACGAACAAAAAATCGCTTATCGTGTATTGCTCCAAGGCGTTCCTTATTTTCGAGGAAACCGCCGGCCGCTCGCAATGAGGTTAACGATGAAATCCCGAGCCATCTTCCTGCTGCTGTTTGCCATCAGCACGATTTGCCGAACCCCAGCCGCAGCTGCCCAAGAATCTGCCGCCGACTCGTTTCAGGACTGGCCGGTAATCAGCTGGACCGACTTCTCGCTCGAAGCCGATCGGGCGGCTTGGAAACCAGTCGACGACGGCTGGTCCTATTTCAAAGCCGGTCCGCGCGACGTTTTTCGACTTGGCAAGAAAGAAAGCGACTACCAGCCGAAATTCCGCAGCCCCACGCACATCGCACTGCTCGAGAACCCTGACGTCGCCAGCTTCGAGCTCAACGTCCGCCTCCGCAGCACCGAGCCCGATTACGGACATCGCGATGCCTGCCTCTTCTTTGGCTGGCAATCACCCGATCGTTACTACTACGCTCATCTCGCCAAAGCGATGGACGATCGAGCGAACCAGATTTTCATCGTCAATGAAGCCGACCGCACAAAGATTTCGCTGACCACCACCCAAGGCACGCCCTGGGATGACGCTTGGCACTGGATCCGTCTCCGCCGCGATAGCGAAACCGGGCTGATTCAAGTCTTCTACGACGACATGACCACGCCCGTCATGACGGCCAACGATAAGACTTTCCCGAAGGGAAAAATCGGCGTCGGCTCCTTCGACGACCGGATCGACGTCGCCGAAGTCATCCTCAAAGCCAAGTAAACATTGCGTTCAAGGCGCCACACCAGCAGAAGCAAAAGGAAAAGAAGAAGTAGAAGAAGAAATCGAGCGCACCACTGGTACACGGCTTTTCGCCCCGACAGGGCGCTTTATCTTAGCGTAGGGTAAGCGAGGCTCTGCGAGCGCAACCCTACGTCAACGAATCCGCCCAAAATATTGGGTCGAACCGGCCGACGCCGCACCGCGGCTCGGACGGTTCGACGCGACGCTCAGGTTGACTTGATTTCGGGAACTTTTCTCGCTTCACCCTTTCCTCCCGCAAGGGGGCGAGAGGAGAACGAAAGAGCAATGGAAATGCTCGCTGATCAATTTCTGCACCTTGGTGCAGCGTGGGGTGCTGACGGGAAACTCGTCTTGTTGGTTTTTCTAGAGGCGGGGTAAATTCTTGGTCGGTAGAGGAGTCTCGCTTCGTTCAGGAAGAGCAAATCATGAAAACCATCGTCAGCTGTTTCGCTTTTCTCGTCACAGCCTTCAGCCTGCTGGTCGTTCCCTGCTCAGCTCAATCCCGCGAGGATCGAACTGTTCAAGAGGCGAACACTGTCCTGAATGAGATCATGGTAATCCCGAACGATGGGATCCCTCGCGAGATGCTGAACAACGCCCATGCGGTCGCGATCATTCCGCGGGTGATCAAGGGCAGCTTTGTCGTCGGCGCTCGGCATGGCAACGGCGTCTTGCTGGTTCGCGACACGACGGGGGCTTGGCATGCGCCGGTCTTCATCGAACTGACCGGCGGAAATGTCGGCTGGCAGGTTGGCGTGCAGTCGACGGACATTGTGCTGGTGTTCAAGACGCCGCAAAGCGTCAGCGGGTTGCTCAACGGCAAGTTCACGATCGGCGCAGACGCGGCGGTGGCTGCTGGACCAGTGGGAAGACAAGCCGGCGCGGCGACGGACAGCCGCTTGAATGCCGAGATTTTTTCTTACTCGCGCAGCCGGGGACTGTTTGCCGGCGTGGCACTCGATGGCTCGGTGATCAAAGTTGAGTCCGATCGGAATGCGGCTTACTATCATCCGGTCGTTGCGGGAGGCCCAGTCACAGTCCCGCAAGCGGCTCAGCAATTGGCGACGACGCTGCTGCAGTACTCTGGAACTTATACTGGCCCCAGTCCGCTTTCCGCAGACGCCGGAACTCAACCTGCCGCTCAAGCTGCCGGTGGCGCGGCGACTCCGGCTAGGCCTGCAGGCTTTACCCAAGACCAAGTTTCAGCCGCCCGCGATAACCTCGCTCGCAGTTCGCGCGAGTTGAACGCGCAGTTGCCCGCCGAGTGGCAGACCTATCTCGCATTTCCGAGCGAAGTCTATCAAGGGAACGGCAACGCCAGCCCCGACCAATTGAAAGCGGCTCTCGAACGGTTCAGCGCTGTCCGCCAAGACCCACGCTACGCCAGCCTCGCGAACAATCCGAAGTTTCAGGCGACCTACTCGCAACTGCAACAGTACAGCCAGCTAATCTCGCAAACGAGCGGAACGATTAATCTCCCACCACCGCCGGGATCTCCGCCGCGGGAGTAAGGAAGAGGGGTAAACACAGAGGGCACTGAGAGCAGAGAGGGAAGAGAGGAACAAAAGGGAAAGGAATAGCGGGGAAAAGAAGGGAAGAAGAGAAGTGAGGAGAAGCTTAGACGGGGGGCGTCTTCGCGCAGGCTCCCGGTTTCGTCGCGGCAAAAAATGCACTGGGCGATTGTTTCCCGAGCTCGCTCCCAGTGCCGCGTTTTAGAACCCCAGTGATTGGTTCACCATCGGTGCCGGCTCTTCGCCCCGACAGGGCGCAATATCGGAGCGTAGGGTGAAACCCTACGTACTGGAACCAAAAGAATTGTGGAAGTCGAACCGCACGTCGCCGCCTTGTTGCATCGGGCGGTTCGACGCTGAAGCAAATCAATGGCTCGCGTTGAAAATCACCCGCCACAAATCCCGCAGGCCTTGCCTTCACTCTTCTCACAAGCTCGGCCATTCCGCGACTTCTTGAAATGCTCACAAGTCGAATTGTGCCGCGTGTTCGAACTGGTATTCAACCAGTACTCGCCATTCCCCGCTGCCGGTGTTCCACCCTTCTTCGCCTGTTCAGCCGCTTTCTTTTGGTCGCGATATTCCCACGGCGGTGTCGGATTCTTGTCCGCCCACAAACCGCGCTTCGCCTTCTTCGCTTCCGCCTCCAGCTTCGCCAACTTCTCGTCTTGGTCAAACCGCTTGAAATGCCAAGCCCAACCCTGCTCGAGCATCGCCGCATTCAACTCGCGCCCCTCAACCTCAACCAAGCCCAAAGTCCGCTCGTTGTTGTCTTTCCCCTTCGTCTTTACCACGACTTGCTTGCCGAACGCCAAAGTCGAAAGCGCCTTCTTCGCGTCTTTACCCCGAGTCTGATCCCATTCCGGAGCGTCGATTGCCGCCAACCGCACCTGTACCGGTCGACGGTCTACCAAGACCTCCAGCGAATCGCCGTCGAGCACACCAACGACTTTTCCTCGCAGCGTCGGCTCAGCCTCCTGCGCAACTAACGATTCAATCGAGGGAGAGAGTCCGCTGAACAGCAACAACCCAAATGCCAAGCCCGCGCGCAAACAAAAACGCCTGACTTGATCAGCCAAAAAAATTTCCAATGAAATCCCCTTCTCCCTTGTAACTCGTTTCATCCCTTGCGGATCAGTATAGCAGCCGCGAATGATCCCGCACCTTTGATTCGTTCTCCACGACAGTGCGGCTCTCAACCTCTACCGGGCGCTTTGTCTTAGCGTGGGCTAAGTGAGGCTTTGCGAGCTCAACCCTGCGTCGGCTTCTACTTCTTCAGCTCCGCGATCGCCCTTTCGGCTTCCTCCCGAAACAGCTTCATCTGCCGCAGCCATGAGTCGCTGACCAGCCCGCGGACTCGCTCCTCCGCCGCGTTGCCACCGGCGTACATCTGCGCCGCCTGCTCCCCGTCGCCCAGCTTGGCGTAACAACAGGCCAGCGTCCAGTAATCAAACGCCGCCGCATCCGCCGACCCATCCCCGAGGCTCTTCCGCAACGTCTCCACTGCCTCAGCATAAAGCCCAGCCCGATACTGCGCCGTGCCCAATGTGTTCAAATAAATCGCTTGCCCATCAATCTCAACCGCCTTCCGCGCCAGCTCCAACGACTTCTGTGGTGCCCGCATGTTCTCAGGGCAAATCAACAAATTCCAAGCCCAACCGTTCAGAACCCGCGCATTCCCGGGACTCAGCCCCGCCGCCCGCTCGAACGTCGCCAGCCCTTCCGCCCACTCCCCAGCATCAATCAACTTGTTGGCGTCATCTCCGAGCTTCTTCGCCATCAAGCCTTTGAGCAACTCGTTTTCCCCAACCTCGAGTCTCTCGCCATTATTCAGGTCCTCTGGTGGTACATCACTCTCTATCATTGGAAACAATTCCCGACCACTCTGCTCCCAAAGCTCATTGTGGATAAAATAAAACCACCAAGACGATAAAACGCCCTTCTTTCCTCTGGTGCTGGTGAAAATCCCGGACTTGTCGTGTGAGAAAACGACCGACTCATAACGCATCTGACTCGGGTCGGTCAGCGTCGCCAGCAATTCCTTGCTTTCAAGGTCCCAGACTTGTAACTCACCGTTGCTGCGCGAGTTCACAATCCACTGAGAATCAGGCGAAAAGGCAAACGCCATGCCAGACGCGACCGTGAGCGATGACTTCAGCTTGAAGTGCTCCTTCCAAGTCCTCGATTGCCACACCACGCCGCCGTCGGGACTGGTGGCCAACCAGCGACTGTCAGGACTGAACTTTGGTAGCGAGAGCGCGCCAGTCTTTAAAGTCGTGACGAGCGACCCGTCCGCCATATTCCAAATCTTCGTATCCCGACCGTTCCAAGCCCCCGTCGCAACATATTTTCCATCCGGACTGAACGCAGCATTGCGCACATCCTCGTGAGCCCCCAGTGGAATTATCTTTCCGGCTTCGGTCAGCGACTCTAAACGGACCTCCCACGAATTTGTGGTCAGCGTCCATTCGCCCTTCTTGTCGATGTCAATTGGCCAATAATCGCCGAGGGTCGTGAACAGCTCAGGAGGCAATAACTTCTTACCCTCGAACTTCCAGCGCAGCCAACCATTCGGTTGGCCCGCCCATAGCCGGCCCTCTTGATCGAAAACAACCCGCCCGTTGTATAAGCTGCCAATCGGCAACTCTGCAGCCAATTCGTCCCAAGCCAAACTGTACAGTTCCAATCCGTCCCCAGTTGCGACTGCCAGCCACTGTCCCGATGGCGCGACGTCCAGCATAACCCGCGGCGTTAACTTCTGGTTTTGGGTATCAATCGTATAAATCAGATTCTGAGGAACAAATTCCCAAATCGAAAGAGGAAAGCCAGGCGTTTCTAAGAATGTTCTTAAGGCCGCACCCGACAGGGACATTCGACTCGAGCCGCTCCCCTGCATGGTGAACACTTTCTCCTCGGATTCAACGTTGTAAACGTTGAAGCTCCCATCCCACTCTGAGCAACTCAAAAGATGACGGCTATCCTCGTCAAACCCAATTGAAAAGGAGATCCCCTCATGCAAATAGGAATGCGCCTGCTCTCCAGTATTGGTGTTCCACAGAATGATCTTACGCCCGTCATAAATGGCTGATGCTAAATGGACGCAGTCCCAATGCCACGCCAAACAATTGTTCCCCGACAGCGCCTCTCCCGCCGGCAGTTCATTGAGTACCTTGCCGGCAATGTAATCAACGATCACTATCTTATCCCCGTTGGCGATCGCAACCTTGCGTTTGTCTCGGGCGAAAGCCAAAGGATGTTGGGCATTGCATTTGGGTAGTCGCTGGAGGATCTGGTCTTTAAAAATATCGTAAACAATCACCCCGTCCTGCTCACAACCGACTAACAAATCGTTTTCCGGTGTAAACCCCCAAAAGCCGACGCTGTTAAATTCAGCTCTCAACTCCGGCTTCACCGACCAACAATCAAAGACTTGGCACTTTGTTCCGAACGCTGCCAGCCAACGACCATCAAGGCTGTAAGCGATATTTGTCGCGCCAGCTACCTTGAATTTATGGATGACTTCTGTTTTTCCCTCTTTTGTCCGCGTGATGGTGACTTGGTCTCCGTCTAACTGGGCTACTTGTGAAGGGAGAAAACCTTTGGGGACAACTAAGGTTCCATTCGGCAAAGCAGGACCCTTCCATTCTTCTTTCCGCTGCATGTCTGTCAGCGCCAGCGAGGCGATTAAAGTATCGCGAATAACCGCGGTCCGCTCTGGTGATTGCTCCATCTCTTCAGCGAGGCTTATTGCCTTTCTGATCGCAGCCAGCGATTCCGTTCTCTGCCCAAGTCGCCCCGTAACTTGCAGAGCTTTCGCCTCCGAAATCAGCGAATCAAATAAATTCGCGCGAGCCTCCGCGTTTGCAAACATTTCCCGTTGTCTCCCCATCGCCTCTTCGTTTCGGGCCTGCTCCACGTCATCCAGCAGCGAGAGCAACCGCGCCCGCCCCAGCATGCTCACCCCGAGCAGCGTCATCAGCGTCAAGACCACCGCAGTCCCCAACGTCGCCACGGTTCTGTTTCGCTGACACCATGACCAAGCCTTCTCCGCGGCGCTCACCCGACGAGCCTGTATCGGCTCGCCTTTCAAATAGCGCCCCAAGTCATCGGCCAGCAACTGCATCGACGAATATCGGTCGGCAGGCCTCCGCGACAAACATTTGTCACAAATGGTTCGCAGGTTCAGTGGGATACTCCGCTTCAGCGGCGGCGGCTCATCTCTCATCAGCGACTGCAGCGTCTCCCACGGCGTCGCAGCTAAATACGGCGGTCGCCCCGCGAGCAACTCGTACAAGATCGCCCCCAGCGAATAGACATCCGTCCAAGGTCCGAAGCCATTGCCTTGTGCCTGCTCGGGAGCCATGTAACTCGGCGTCCCCAGGATATCCCCCGCTACCGTCAACGGAGGACCAGATAAACTCAGCCCATCGCGCTGAACCTTCGCCAACCCAAAATCGGTAATCTTCGGCACGAAGTCGGACAGCTCGTCGGCGAATCGCGTTTCGTCTCCGACACGCCTCTCCTCGCTCCGCTCTCGCTCGAGCAAAACGTTTCCCGGCTTCAAGTCGCGATGCAAGATCCCCAAGCGATGAGCTTCATGCAAAGCGGTCGCCAGCGTGCGAATAAACTCAGCCGCCTTTCGCGGCTCCGGCCGTTCGCCTCGCAGCAGCCCGTCCAAAGTCCCACCACCCACATACTCCATCACGAGGTAAGGCTGGCCGCTGATCTCGCCCACCTCATGCACCTGCACAATGTTCGGATGACGCAGCGACGCAGCCATCTGCGCTTCGGCTCGAAATCGAGCCCGATGCTCGGGCGAAGCCAATGCGCCGCCCAGCAAAAACTTCACCGCTACTTGTCGATGCAGCGCCGGCTGTTCAGCCAAATAAACAACGCCCATCCCGCCGCGACCGATCTGCCGGATGAGCCTCAAGCCCGGGATCTCCGGTACCACAGACGGCTCGATCGATTCGGAATCGACTGTCACCGGCTCCGAATTCCTCGCGGTAACAGTCTCTTTCCCCGAGTCTTGCCAATCGTCTTGTCCCAACGCCCGATGAAACTCAATTTGACGCCGTAGCTCATCGGCAAACTGCGGGAACTCTGCATAGAGCCGCTCTTCGACTCCCGCTGCCCCCGCTTGCTCTTCTTCCAGAAATTCGGCAAAAGCCAAATCGACGACCAACTCTGTGTCCGATATCCCAAGGCGATCGACAAATTGCCGAGCCGTTACCCGCTCGCCCGTCGCCCGGTCCCGCTTGAACTCCAGCAAGATCGATACCGAACGACTGGCCGATCTCTGACCCCCCAACGATGGATTCCTCTGACCACGATCGCTAGTCTCCGATTTTTCCGAGCCACTCATCGTTACTGCACCAGCAATTCGAGAATCAATCCACTATCGACTCGAAACGAAGCCAAACAAAAACGCAAACTTAAAACGGGTAGCCTTCGATCAATGCCGCCATGATTACGGTTCTATTCCCAGCGACTCAGTCACCCGCTCCATCGCCCGAGCCAACTGCATTCGCCGAGACTGAGCCGTCCCGCCCAGTTCAGCCGCGATCTCATCCCAGCTCTTTCCATCGCTCCGCAAATCGACCAGCTGCTGCTCCTCCGGCGTCAGCTTCTTTTTCGCTTCCGCAATCAGCTCGAGCATCGACACGATCCGGCTCGGTGTATCCGATCCATCGGCGACCTGATTCAGCAGCGGCGCATCGACATCCCGCCGCTGGCCATCGCGTTTCTGAGCGAGCACGCGGCGGGCGCTCGAAGCGAGTTTGTTTCGAGCCATCGTCATTAGCAGGCGGACCAAGTCCTGCGGTTGCTGCAACTCGAAATCCGCTCCACGCAGAAAAAAGCTCGCCATCACCGCCTGAGAAAAGTCGACCGAGTCGTAGAGTCGGCTGAGCCGGCTATCGACCATCTGCATCCGAATTTGACGGCGCACGATCGGTTCATACAGCCGCACAAGCTCCTCCGCCGCCGAGGAATCACCCTTGCGAATCCGCTCGATGAACGCCTGAAATTCCTGTTCCCCATGCATGCGGCAAAGCACCAGTAAAAGAAGCAAACCTAGCTCGCCCCTGATTCTAGCCCGCCCCACACAAGGAGTTAATCCTCACCGCGACTTCTCTATATTCATTTCGCCATCCAGCACCTCATTTCCCGACATCCCCCACCGTTCTTATGTCCCTTGTTCCACCTGTTCTTCCCCCCTACTTCACCTTCCTCATTAACTTCCCTCAGCGTTAATCAGTGGTTCCCTTTTCATTTTTTCCTTTCATTAGTGCCCATTAGTGGTTCCGTCCTCCCTCCTATCGAAGTCCGCCCCAAAAACGCACAAAAAATGATTTTCGAAAATCCCTGTGCGTTTCCCGCCCCGACCGCGATTAACTCCTGCAGCCATCAATTTGCCGTGGTTGCTCTCAAAAACAGACGCTTTTCGCCAAGGGCCGGAAACCATGAACCTCTTCCGAAAAATCCAAGACCGCCTGCTCAATCCTAAGAACCTGCTGGCCCGATCCCAGGCCTCCGCAAGCCGCTCGACCGAGTACCAAACCCTCGAGTCACGCTGCCTGATGGCCGGCGACTTTGTTTGGGCTCACCAGTTTGCCGGCGACGCGGCTGAATCCGGTCAAGCGATCACCACGGACAGCTTTGGCAGCGTCTACACCTTCGGCCACTTTTCCGGCACGGTCGACTTCGATCCCGGCCCAGCCGTCCGGAACGTCTCCGCCAGAGGAGCGACGGACGCGTTCGTCACGAAGGTAAATTCAGCCGGCAGCTTGATGTGGGTCCAGACCTTTGGCGGCAACCAACAAGTCGCGGCCAAGGCGATCGAAGTCGACTCGTTTGGCGCCGTTTACCTTGTCGGCAACTTCACCGGCACAGCCGATTTCGATCCGGGGCTCGGCGTGCAAAGCTTCACTTCGGTCGGAAGCGGTTGGAACGGTTACCTTTCGAAGCTCGATGCATCAGGCAATTTCCTCTGGGCGAGACAACTGGGCGGCACCGGCGAGGCACTGGCTTTGGGCCCTGACGGCTCAGTCTTTACCGCGGGAAGTTTTGAAGGGATGCGCGACTTCGATCCCGGCGCTGGCTCCGCTACCATGTCGGCTTTCATTCGAGATGCCTATATCCTCAAGCTAAATAACTTGGGCAACTATGTCTGGGCAAACGCTTTCACAGCTTCCAACGGCGGAACCAGTTCGGTCAGCGACCTCGAGATCGACCGCGATGGCAATGTCTTCAGCACCGGCGAGTTCTCCGGCAAGACTGATTTTGATCCGAGCGGGTCGTCCACAACGTTTACCGCTCCGTCGATGCACACCGATGCGTTTGCCTGTAAGTTGAATTCTTCTGGTGCTTACGTGTGGGCCAGCGCCATGACGGGGGAATTTGCTCAGAGCGCCATGGATATCGAGGTCGATTGGCTCGGTCGCGCGATTATTGTCGGAAACTTCTATGGCCGCACCGATTTCGACCCGGGCCTCAATCGTTTCGAATTGACCGCGACGGGGTCCGATGTCTTTGTCTGGCAACTTGGTAACACTGGCGACCTGTTATGGGTCAAGCAAGTCGGGGGAGCCAACTTCGAATTCGCAACGGATCTGAAGATTGATTCGCAAGGCTTTTTCTACATTGCGGGAACCTTTGACGGCACGACGGACTTTAACCCCAGCACCGCTTCCTCGCCGCTGACCAGTTTCGGCTCTTACGACGGATACATTTTGAAGCTCGATCCCAACGGCGATTATCTCTGGGCTCGTCAATTTGGTGGAACTGATTACGACCAACTTGCGGGAATCGCCCTCGACTCGCGGTTCAATATTTTCGCGACTGGCAGTTTTTACGGCGTCGCCGATTTAAACCCTCGCATGGGAATCTCTAACCTCGTCAGCCGCGGCGTCGAGGATGCGTTCACGGTCAAGCTGACCCAAAGCCTCTTCTATCGCACCGCCCCCGGGGCTAGCCAAGTAACACTGCGGAAATCCGGAACGCAGATGCAACTGGTCAATGACGCAAACGGGGCCGTCCTCGTTGCTCGTCCAGAGGCTCTCTACATCGGAGCAGAAATTCGCGGCAGCAGCACGCTTAGCGACCGTCTCACAGTTATGTCGGGACTTTGGTTACCTGCCGGAGTGCTTTTCAATGGCGGCGCGGGCTTTGGTGACTCGCTGAATTATTTCGGCACGGGAACAGAAGGGGTCACCTGCACGACCGGCCAAGCCTATGGTCGAGCCGTACTCTCGGCCGGAGCCGTTGTCATTACGGCAAACGAAATTGAGGACGCAATGGTTAACAACGCCTCCTCATTGAACTACACCACACGCGGCTCGAACGATGTGCTCTCCGTTGCCCCCGTCACCGGCGGCATCCTCACCCGTACATCTCGCGTCACGGGCACGAGTGGATCGGTCGCGACGGTACCGACTGCCTGGTCGCAAGTCCGTGAAGTCACATTCAATCTGGGAGCTTGGGACCAAAGCGCGGCAGCGAATGACTCGCTGACTTTTGCGGCTCAAGCGATGACCTCGACCGGTTTGCAAACCCTGAGCGTGATCACCGGAAACGGCGATGACTCTCTCGCACTGAACGATGCCGA
>Ga0169931_10010647_pt1 | contig 13073 bp, 7 predicted proteins | sample Kivu_15m_20L_FD_129675 | JGI IMG/M metagenome (GOLD analysis project Ga0169931, IMG submission 129675) | Freshwater microbial communities from Lake Kivu, Western Province, Rwanda to study Microbial Dark Matter (Phase II) - Kivu_15m_20L... | ecosystem: Environmental > Aquatic > Freshwater > Lake ...
ACCAATAGATGACATAACCGGTCCTTATCTGGACCTCATATTTCTTTGAGATCCGCGCATTCCCAGAAGGATTTCAACTGGGCCGGTCTTCCTTTAGGACCACCGCGCACGGAGCTCGGTTGGTGTCAGACTAGCTAAAGGGCTAGAACGTCTGATCCATGCGTAGAAAATACCTTCGCTCACTGACAAGAGAGGATTGGATAGAAGTCTGATGCCTAGTGTGTTGAAATTGGAGCCAAATGAAGATATCTAACGGACCAGACAGGGGCTATATATATTCGAATATCGACCATAGAAGTATTATCAAAGCATGAAAAGCGGGTATGAAGGCTTGTCAGCGGAGTCCTTTAGGTTGTGAATAATGGACATCACCTATGGAGAGCTAAACCTCGTTATAGATGGAGACCAAAGAAAAGTTCCTGACTGGTTCTTTGGGCTCACTGAATTTGCTTACGGAATTTGCTCTACACGAGAACCCCTAAGTCTCAACTCGGAACACTACGTTATTTCTCTTCCAGATATTGATGGAAGTTTAGCTGCTGTTGCCCTTGGGGCATTGGCGGCTGAGATAGAAAGAATCGAGATAAATTCAAATTTTGAAGAAATTAGTCTTACCGAACTTCAAGTTGGCATGAAAGTATCCATAGATAGTGGAGTTAGTGGTCAACAAAAAGTTACTGGTCAGGTTAGAACTCTAGATTTAGAGGATCGAACACCAAAAATTGAAGTTGGATCTAGATGGATTGCCGCAAGATTTATTAAAAAGATTTGCCTCCTACCGAGCGAGGCTGGCAATCCTCAGATTTTTCAACGCAAAAATATCGAAAGCAAAGTAGCCAGAAATTTCCTAGAGCATCTATCCTCATCCGCGCTTCCAATACACAGAGCAATATTGGATATTCGTTCCACGACTAAGATAATTGAAGATGAATTAAATTGGGAGTTCTTATACGCGGGTGACTCGAAATCCCTAAAAGTTAAAGATTCGGTTAAGCCAATCTCATCAGGTCAGCCAGGTTCTGGTTGGACATTAGTTTTAAATTCATCTGAATCCGAAGATTTAGCGTGGGAAAATCTAGGCTCATATCTAAATGAATCCGAATTGGATGCGGATATTTCTGTGCTTTGTTCTAGTTCGGCGATTCTTGCTCAACTTGAAGGAGTTAACTCGAGAATCACGTTTTCTATTCTTGGGCGTGACGATCGCCAGTTAGCAGCAACCGAACTCGGGATAAAACAAAAATATGAATATAGCAATCCACTGAGTAGAAGCATTGACTCATCCAAACTAGGACAAGGTATAGAACTCGTAGCATTTGAGGTGCCGCTAAATGTCTAGAATTCAGCGCATAACCGAGTTGTATGAATATGCCGAAATGTCTGTACAACATGTATCAATCGAAGATGATCTACTCCGAACTTTCTCAAAAGAGGTTCGTAAATTGAATATAGAAATGCGTGATTGGCTTGACGTATCTACAGATTGGGATGAAGCTCTTGCAAATCTGAGAAGAGCAGATTGGAGGTTAAGAAATCAGCCAGGAGTTTTCACAAAATCGCATCCAGCCAAGATACATTTGTCACAAGGCCTCTCCAGATTAGACGGTCTTTATTCAAATCTTGGCGATGAAATAAGAAAAATCTGCAGAGGTATTATCGAAAATGGAAATGCAATAATGAGAAGCGAGGAATCGACTCTTAATTCAAATTTAATAGCATTACTAAAAGCGAGTAAGGCCGGAGGCGCCAATAATATTGTAATTATTTTGAGGCAGGAAGATCTTATTGGTTCATGTTTAGAACTTTTGAATCGCGAATCCATAGACAATGTATTTGTGGAAACTGGATATAGCGCAATCCAAAAGAAACACCCAATAGACAAGTTATTTGTTGTGGGCAATATTCTCGACTATTCTTCAAGTGTTTTTTCCTGCCTATTTTCTAAATATGGAACAACTATCCTTGGATACTCTTGGGTTCCTGAACAAGATTCTGTCGGTACAGCATTGAGTGAAATAGCTATGCGACCACTTAATATTCCCATTATTCATTCACAAACCCAAGAAAAAACTGAGCCCATAGATGTATCTCACTTCCTTGAACCTTCAGTAGAGATTGCTTCTAGACAACTCAGATCAGTCGCCAAGAATGTTTATGCGCAGATTGATAGATCGAATGTTGATGAAGAAAATATACAATGTAGAGCGTATCTTCTGGCGGGCAAGAATGTTGTATTTCTTCCTACAAAAGAAGGTGCTATCGACAGTATCGACATGAGTGCCAAATCGGGCAGTCGAGTTCAAAGAATGCCCATCAAGGAAATCAGAATTGGATCAGTTATATTGCTACGAGTTGGAAAATCTGATTCGGATTCAATTTTTGAAATGGCAAATGAAATTGGTGGCAAAGAAGCAATTAGGTACAGGAATTTGCAAAAGGAGTGGAAAGACGCACTTAAGATGCGTATTTCATCCCTTGGATCACCACTAGTTACTAGGCAATTGCAGGATTTAGGCATTAAAAATCCTTGGATTGGGGAGTGGAAGAGCTTCAAAAGTAATATCAGACCCGAGAGTGATGACTACTTTCGCAAACTACTTAAGTACTTAGCAATAGAGCCAGAGTCAACAATCGCAGCTATGAATGCATTACGACGACTTCACTTGATGGCTGCGATGCGATTACGAAAAATGCTCAAAGAGAAATTTGAAAATGCCAATTTACAGACAATTCATGAAAAGGGATTTCTAATTGAAGATTTAGGTGAGTCTCCAGAAATTGCAAAATTGGGCGCATTTATATGCTTGTCAATAGGTGAAGATGTATTCGAAGTACCGGAGTCAGCGGTGAAGCAATTACAGAAGGCAGCTGATTGATGGCAAAAATGTATCCGAATTACTGCATCACTGAGTCGCCAGGCGAGCGAAAACTTTTCAACTTTCTAAGGGAAAGTTCTAAGTCGCAGAATTGGATTGTTTTGCACTCACTGCACATAGCGAGACATATAAGTAAAACCAAGGGCGAGGCTGACTTCGTTGTTTTGATTCCATCCATAGGAATCGTTGTTATAGAGGTTAAGAGTCACCAAGAAATCAAAGTTAAACAAGGCTCTTGGTTTTTCGGCCGCGAAAACACTCCTCACGAAAGCCCCTTCAAACAAGGTGAAACTGCGATGCATAGCATCCGAAAACACCTACTTAACCAAAATCCTATTTTCTCTCGGATACCGTTCTTAAATGTGTCTTGGTTTACAGAAATTGATTTTCCTAAAACGAACCAAATGGAATATCAAAGTTGGCAAGTTTTAAATATTGCAGACTTGGACGATGCCGCAGGGTCGCTCTTAGCTTCAATAGAAGCCGGGGTAAAACACTTAGGGAACAAGCTAGGTATTTCCAACGCTTTCGGTATTGCACTTAATGCAGAGGTTATGGAACAAGCAGTGCAGTTACTTCGACCTGATTTTGATTTTGCAATGAGTGAAAAGATGTTTAGATCGGAACGCAAGAAAGATCTCTTGAAATTTGCTCAAGATCAATACATCGCTCTAGATATTTCGATCGACAATAAGGTCGCAATTATCAAAGGTGCCGCAGGGACAGGTAAGAGTGTTTTGGCTATGGAACTTGCTAGAAGATTTCAAACTGAAAATTTGAGAGTCGCTTTGTTCTGCTTCAACAAGTTGCTTTCTACTGAAATTTCGACACAATTGAGCGATACAAGTGTCGTTGTTTCAACAATCGATTCACATGCGTTGAAAATTGCTCGACTAAATAGTATGGATTTACCGATCAATAATTTGGAAGCTATTAAGCAAATCAATTATCAGGATTTAGAGATACCAGAAAATGAAAAGTTTGATGTAATCATCATTGACGAGGCACAAGATATACTTAATCTATCTTTTAAGCCGATTCTTGAGAAATCTTTGAAGAACGGACTTACTTGCGGGACCTGGTACGCCTTTGGAGATTTCGATGCTCAGAACATTTACGATCAGATCGATTCACTCGAGTTCGTGCGAACTCAGATAAAAGAGGTACCTGTATTTACATTAACCCGAAATTGCCGAAATGTAATACAAATTGGACATTTTGCTGAGGGATTATTGGCATTTAAACCTAAGTGGAATTCATTTCTAAGAAATGAAAATAATCCTGACCCACAGTTGATGAGAATCGAACCCGATGAAGACATGACGCCTATTCTTGATTCAGTTTTAGATCAATGCAAAGCGATGGGATTTAGTTATGATGATATTGCATTTCTGTCGCCTCTTGAAATTTCTGACCCTCAGGGTATTTTTTCGGAATCTAAATACGCATCGAAGTTTGTTGTTGGCACTAAAAAACTAGGGAAAATTAGTTTTAACAGTATTTCAAAGTTCAAAGGACTGGAGAGTCCATGTGTGGTTTTGTTGGATTTGGAACAATTGAGGAGTTGGAACAATAGAGATGATCTTCTCTATGTTGCTCTAACTCGGGCTACCGATAGACTTGTCTTATTGGCAAACAATTTAGCACATGCATTTCTGACAAAGTTACTTGTTGAGGGGAAATAAATTGTCTTATCAAAGTCGTAAGCAAATCTTTGAGTTCCTCAAACAAGAAATAGTCGGTCCAAAGTTCTCTGAAAAGAAACTTGATATAACCACTCAACCGGTCCATTTTCCATCGAGAGAATCAAGCGTAGGACCTTGGATTTGCGATGTCTCTTTACAGGAAATATTACCGATTAAACCAAGAGACCGTTATGGATCCGGCGTACTCGAACCCGTGAAGTCCCAAGAAGAGCAATTATCAAATTCCCCCGAAGCAGAGACAGTTGAAAACCGTGTAAGTAACCCTGAAGTTTCTTTGGGTGAAATTGAAAATTTGGCCGACAAATCACCTGCCTCTACAGACGAAGCCAGAGATAGTTTGGATCTTGAAGTCAAATCGAGTAGAGCATGGTTGAATCCTCAGAGTATAGGAGCAAGTTTTTTTTATGAAACTGAAACCGATGGAAAAATAAGCCTGAGTATCACCGGAGGCATATACAAACCATTCACAGTGAGCATAAGTGATTCTCCAAAAACGACCACACAATTAGAGGATGAAGTAGGCGTTAACTCTACAGATAAGCAACGTGAATACATTTGGTACGTACGAGAAGAATTCCAACAGGACTTTGAATTAACCGCTTTCGATTTCGAATTCGATGAAGACAGAAAACTAATCAAGCTTCAAAAAAACAGTGGGAAAGGTAAAGAGCTGGTAATTGAAGTTTCCGTTCTTGCCAGAAGACTTTCTTCAAAAAGTTACTTATGTACGATTTCATTTGTAAATCGATCTATGAAAATTAAAGATGAAAACACGTTGTATCAAACATCAATCAATATTGTTGCAAACGACAAAAGTAGATTTATTCCTTACCCCGAAGCGCGTAGAGACTTCGACATGGACGTTGACGACGAAAGTGCGCTCCTTCTTTACAGAAACTATCCAACGTTTGCGATTGGTCACAGTATTGGAATTAATTGGAATCGAGAAGGCGGTTTATACACAAATTCACTTCAATTAACTCCGATCCCAGTTTTTGAAGCTCCGAGTATCACGCCGAGTATTTCATTCAAAAATGGTGACGAATCTGAAATTGATATGAGAACACAAGCAAATCTCAATGAAAAAGCTGAGGCAATCAAGGTTTTAGAGAGGTTAATTCAAGAGTACGAAAATTGGATAGTGGACCGAAAAAATGAAGCAGCTAGTGATGCATTAATCCAAACCAATTATAGAAGATCAGCGGCTTTAAATATTTCCGAATGCGAAGAAGCCCTTAAGAGAATGAAGGCAGGAATTAATCTTCTAATCACAGACCAGCAGGTTTATGAGGCGTACCGCCTAACGAATGAGTCGATGTTGATGCAGCAATATCACTCTCGATTACCGGAGAGAAAAGTCCTTTTTAATGGGAGGGTTTCGGTTCCAGATGCCTTTCCATCCCAAGAAATTCCAGCTAATGGTGGCAAATGGAGACCATTTCAGATCGCATTTATTTTGTCAGTTTTGGAGTCAATCGCAAACCCAAAGAGTGCCGATAGAGAGTTAGTTGATTTAATCTTCTTTCCAACTGGTGGTGGAAAAACCGAGGCTTATCTAGGGGTAACAGCATTTACAATTTTGCTCAGAAGACTTCGTGACTCAGAAAATTCTGGCACTGTCGTTTTAATGCGCTACACACTTCGACTCTTAACAACTCAGCAATTTATTCGAGCAGCTGCATTAATGTGTGCACTTGAAATGATTCGCAGGAGCGATATTGAAAAATTTGGAGTTGAGGAATTTTCTATAGGCGCTTGGCTCGGAGGTGCGGTTACTCCAAATACTCATCAAAAGGCCATAGATGCACTACCCGAGTTGAGAAGACGTGGGGATCGAGCAGTAAATCCATTTTTGCTTTTAAAGTGCCCTTGGTGCGGCTGCACTTTAGGTCCAATCAAGAATGATGCTTCAGCTAATGATGAGTATCACCCAGCCGGCTATAAAGTATTAACAACCTCTCCACGGGAATTTCGTTTCTTTTGCCCAGATTCTCGCTGTGCCTTTGCAAACAAGTTGCCATTATCAGTTATTGATGAAGAGATTTACAAAAAACCGCCGACTTTAATAATCGGAACGGTCGATAAATTCGCACAAATGAGTTGGCAAGAAGGAGCAAGAAGCATTTTTGGAATTGACCAAAGCGGATTGCAAGCAGTGCAACCACCTGAATTAATTATCCAAGATGAATTTCACTTAATTTCCGGACCACTTGGCTCGATGGTGGGGCTATATGAAGGTGTAATCGAGGATTTATGCACTACGACTGTCGGCGAAGCACGCGTTCTTCCAAAGATTATTTCCTCAACTGCCACCATTCGAAGATTTAAGATTCAAGCAGAAGCAATTTATGGACGGCAAAGAGTTTCGTTATTTCCACCGCCTGGATTGGATGCATCGGATTCTTTCTTTGCGGTGTGGGCTCGTGAAAACGGAAAACTCGTTCAAGGGCGCATGTATGTCGGCATCAACGCTCCAGGTCTTGGATCGGTCCAGAGCGCCCAAGTAAGAGTCGGCGCTGCACTTGCGCAGGCACCGATGGAGCTCATGTCAGATGAGGAACGTGATCCTTGGTGGACGAATTTATGGTTCTTTAACAGTATTCGTGAATTATCGAATACCGTATCTCTATTTCAAAGCGATATTCCAAATTATCTACTAGATATGAAACGTCGCTATGGAGTAGAAACTCGACATTTGAATACGATTAATGAATTAACAAGTCGGCGACAAAGCCACGAACTACCCAAAATTCTCAGAGAATTAGAAAAGAAATATAAGGGCATTTCTGACCCGGGGCAAAGAGGAATCTGGGATGCATGTCTGGCCTCCAATATCATCGAAGTGGGAATTGACATTCCAAGACTTTCGCTGATGACAATAGTAAGTCAGCCTAAATCCACATCACAGTACATTCAAGTTTCTGGACGTGTCGGACGTGAGTGGAATGTGAAACCTGGAATGGTCGTAACTATTTACACTTCTAATCGACCAAGAGATCTTTCGCATTATGAACATTTCCGCTCCTACCATGAAAAGCTTTACGCACAAGTAGAGCCGACTAGCGTAACTCCATTTGCCTCACCTGTTATCACAAGAGCTCTTCGCGGCGCAGCTGTTGCCTTTATAAGAATGAAATGTCCTATGAATTTTGCTCCTAAGAATATCGATACAAATTTACTTCTTGAAATTTTGGAGAAAATAAAGTCGAGAGCAAAGAAGATGGATTTGTGTATTGATGATTTGAAATTCTTGGATAAGGAGACTGAATCAATAATCAATGAATGGGCTGTATATCGAGGAGATGAGTGGGGAACACAAGAAGGCTCCTTGAATGGACTATTGATTGCGCCAACGGAGGATAAAGATATTTCTGGTTACAGATGGTCCATTCCAGTCTCAATGCGAAGCGTAGATGCAAGCGTTGAATTAGAAATATCTAGGCGATATAGATTGGCGCAACTTGACGAGGTGATTGATTAATGGGCTCTTACAATAATCAGCTTAGAAGAGAACAATTAATCACTCCCTTTGGAGTTGGAGCGATGACAGTTCTACCAGATGGAACCAGCATCATTATTGGTGGTTTGGACTATTGGTTCCCAGATGAAATCTCTGCAACTAAAGAGAATTTTCTGATAGATGATTGGCGACTTTCAAAACGACTTGGAATTAGTCGACTTTACGGACCTCCTACAGTTAAGTCGGATGGTCCGCGATTTACGCGAGGTCGCACACCTGATCCGCGGATTCCAGTTTTGCGTTTCCCTACATGGTATTTTTGTAAGTATTGCCGAAGAATGGAACAACGTGAGTTAGATATTGCAGGCGTAATTAAATGTCCTGACCCCATTCACGCCGCAAGAGGTATAAAGCAGCCGAACATGTTCCAAGTCCCTTACGTAGTGATGTGTCGAAAGGGACATCTTGATGATTTCCCATGGAGAGAATGGGCTCATAGGACAGTAAATCCAACTTGCAATGGAGTTTTGAGATTTGCACCTTCGGGGAACGCTAATCCTCAAAGCACTCGTGTCTACTGCGACAACTGTAAGTCTTCTAGGAATTTAGAATTCATAAGCAAAGATAACAATGATGGTCGGACCTATTTAAGCACGAATCTTGAAAAGGGTGAAACTTACTTCTGCACTGGAAATCGCCCTTGGCTAGGGGCAGGAAGATTGGCGCAAGAGAATTGCAGCCAAGATGTCCGTGGATCCTTTAGAGGGTCTTCAAACTTGTACTTCTCTTTAATTGAAACATCACTATATATTCCAACTGGTACCAATAGTGTTCCAGAAGAGCTCATAGAAATTCTTTCACGATCAAACATGAACGCAGCCAAAATCCTTGGGGCCGGCGATGCAACAAAAGCGGCAGACTTAGCATTAGATCTGGATAAAAATTATGGAAATGCATTGAAAAAATATTCCATTGAACAGCTGATTGATGCATTTAAAGATATTTATGGTGAAGCAGACTCTCATGAATTCGAAACAACTGATCAATCCAGAGAATCCTTTTTATTCATGGAATATGAACTTTTCCAAAAACCACTGGATAATGATAGATTAAGAATTCAGATTCCTAATAAGCAATATGCCCCAAGTGTTTCAAAATATTTTGATTCAATAAAACTTGTACCGACTCTGGTTGAAACAAGTGCGCTTTGGGGATTTAGTCGTTATCAATCTGATCCGACCATGAAATTTCAAGACGGGAGAAAAATGTTGTTTTTGAATGTTGCTGACCAGCATTCAAACGAATCTTGGCTTCCGGCAAAGCAAAACAAGGGAGAAGGTATTTTCTTGCAGTTTTCGGAAGAAAAATTGAAAGAGTGGGAACAAAGAACTCGGGTCAAAGAGCGAGTATCGTCCTTTACTCACACCTCATTTTCCGACTCGTTTCAGTCCGTCCAGCTTTCACCTCGATATGCCCTCATACATACTTTCGCCCATCTTCTTTTGAAGCAGTTAGTCTTTTTCTGCGGGTACAGCCAAGCTTCCTTGAAGGAAAGAATTTACGTTGGTAGTGGAGATAAGAAAATGTCTGGCGTCTTGATTTATACATCCTCTGGAGATTCGGAGGGAACACTTGGAGGACTAGTTAGAATGGGAAACCCTGGATTCCTAGAGCAAGTAATTGAGCAAGCTCTTCGAGAAGCTGAATGGTGCTCCAATGATCCAGTTTGCACTGAGGGCAGTGAAATCCGAGAAGATGATGAAGTGATAACGAGATTATCATCTTGCTATGCCTGCAGTTTAATTCCAGAAACTGCTTGTGAATCGTTTAACCTTTTTCTAGATAGGTCGCTAGTCGTTGCAGGCTCTCTTGGCGATGACTTAGCTTATTTCAAAATTGACAGATAGTTTAGGAAAATGAAAAAAGTCGTAGATTTATTTGCAGGTTGCGGCGGCATGTCATTAGACCCAGAAATGGTAGGTTTTCAAGCAGTTTACGTAAATAAATTACATCCCAATGCTTTGGCAACATATCTATTGAAGAGAAAAGGAGTCTGAAGTTTGTGGTTAATCAATCAAGCCCCAGAAAATTGAAATCTATCGACCTGTTCGCTGGTTGTGGAGGCTTGTCGTTGGGCCTAGAAATGGCGGGTTTCGAGACAGTATTTGTTAATGAGTTGCACCCTGACGCAATGCAGACCTTTCTTGTAAATAGACCAGGTAGCAATCTTTCCAAAAAAGGGAATCATGTAAATGACATATTCTCGTTGACTAAGAACCCAAAAGACTTGGCCGCGTTCAAAACTCGAATGCAAAAAGAACATGGAGAAATCGATCTCGTTTGTGGCGGTCCACCATGTCAGGGTTATAGCGGGATTGGCCATCGGCGAACTTTTAAATTAAACAAAGAAGAAATACCAACAAATCATTTGTATAGGGAAATGGCTAAAGTCGTGAAGGCCATATCACCCAGAATTTTTCTATTTGAAAATGTTCGTGGTCTATTAAATTCAAAATGGACCCCAGACGGAGAAAATGGAGAAATTTGGCAAGACGTAAGACACACTTTTGAGAAAATTACTGTGAAGATAAATGGTAAACCCTACAAGTACAACATCGGATGGCAACTAGTTTTTGCTAAGGATTACGGTGTCCCTCAAAATAGACCCCGCGTAATAATGATTGGCATAAGAGGCGACCTGCCATTTACCCCAAACCCTGATTTTCAACATAAAGGCTTGCTTCCAGTAATTACTTCGGGTGCACCAGATTTAGTAGATTTGTTATCTGATTTATCTGATCCAAAATGGAAGCCGGGTGCAACGATGGATACCTATAAAAAGAATGCTTTCACGCCGATACAAAAAAGATTAAGAACTAGACCAGATGGTTCAATCATGAAAAAAGGTGACGTCATTACTGACCATGAGTACTCAAATCACTCTGATGACATCGTGAAGAAATTCCGCTACATGATTAAGAATAAAAGTGAAATTCCAAAAGACATGAAAACTAAGAAATTCTCTCAGAAGGTTCTTCCAAAAAAATGGGGCAAGAAAGGCCCGTCAATTACTGCTACATCTATGCCTGACGATTATGTTCATTTTCAGCAACCACGAGTTCTGACAGTACGCGAATGGGCCAGACTGCAAACTTTTCCTGACTGGTACATCTTTTCGGGAAAGAGAACGACAGGCGGAAGACGGCGAGCAGGCGATCCCGAAGCGGGACAGTGGGTTAGAGATGTTCCAAAGTACACACAGATTGGAAACGCAGTTCCCGTTGTACTTGCACGAGCTATTGGCGAACATTTGAAGAAGTTAATCTAGTGCTAATCAAATCCGATAAAGATATTAAAGAGGTGATGGCCAATTTAGCCGCGATGGGTACAGAAGCCGCTTACTTAGTGCCCACTTCCACGGGTCTTCAGAAGAGTATTTTGGATGCGCATGAAGGACTTAGAAATTATCTAAAACGAATGGATTTTCATGATTACGAAGCTCAACATCAGGGGCCTGAAAATAAACTTGTCGAAAAATGCTTTTTTATCACCGATAAGGAAGTAATACAATCCAAAGTATCTATGTATAGACCTCAAACAAAATCAGGTGATCCACGAATTTGGTTTTATGAATTAACCAAATATGTAACTGAAAATAACCTACTAGTTATATTTGTGTATCAATCAAATCTATACATTGTGAATGCAAGTAATAGGGATACATGGACTTCATTAACGAGATCTGGTAGTCCCCTCAATGAACTTGTTACTTCGCTGGCTGACAGAAAGAGCACAGTAGAGGCCGAGTTAATAAGAAAACTAGTTGATATTTATAATTTAGGATTTCTGCCTTCTACTACAAACGCAGATAACGGCGTTGGGGACACCTTAGAGAACTTACTTGGAATTACACGCAATTCAAACAAATCACCTGATTACAAGGGAATAGAACTAAAAGCTGCAAGACTTTCTACGAGAACAGATAGACAAGTCAATAGAAGTAATCTATTTAGTAAAATACCAAACTGGGATTTAAGCGTGCTTAAAAGTGGAGCAGAAATTTTAGAAAAATACGGATATTACCCATCCAATAGCCCCAATAATAAGGCATTGCACGTTACGTTAAGCAACATACCAAATGCACAGGGCTTATATCTAGAAATGAATTTAGAAAGTTATTCGATAGAAAATTTAAGAAAAACTCCTTCAAGTATTGAAAAAGTTGTGCTTTGGAAATTAGCCGAACTTGAGTCAGAGCTTGAGAAAAAACACGGTAAAACTTTTTGGATAAAGGCAGAAACAAAAATTGTAAAAGAGCACGAGCAATTTCTTTATAAGATCGTGGAAGCAACCTCAAATCCCATGGTTACAAATTTTGGGACTTTGGTGTCTACGGGTTCAATAACGATGGATTACACATTCTCTGAAAAAGAGAGAGACAGTGGAAAAAAATATGCAAGAGATCACGGCTATTTGTGGAAAATCGCGCCTGGAGATTTTGCCTTGCTATTTCCTCCAAAAAGAATTTTTGATTTGGCAAGTATTTCTGTTGCATAACTTATACCAATAACTACCCCCACCCGCGGGTAACTAGATACTGCAGTATCGCACTTGAAATCACCATCTCTGTTCCTGACCAATCTCTATCAGCAAGATATAGAGAATGGTTAGGAACCCATGATTCAGATTTAATGGCCTACCAAACCACCGCTATAGCTATGTTGCTCACAGATAGAGCAACCATCGCTAGCCAGGCGCTTCTGGGTAGTTTTGGCTTCTTTACATTGATGTAGCCGATGATCAATATGCCCACCAAGATATTGCTCTTTAACCAAATCTTTACATTATCTATTGCTTCATATTGATCTGGATAACTATCAACTAGGTAGTATCTAATTCCAACTAGGCCTAGCCCGGTTACTAGAGCTAGAAGGGCGGAGTGAAGTACTCCTTTATTGAGCTTTGATTGGGAGGTGAGAAGGCCGCCAAGAAGGCCTGCCATAGCGATGAAATGAAGGATTAGCAGCAGAT
>Ga0169931_10010648_pt1 | contig 13072 bp, 12 predicted proteins | sample Kivu_15m_20L_FD_129675 | JGI IMG/M metagenome (GOLD analysis project Ga0169931, IMG submission 129675) | Freshwater microbial communities from Lake Kivu, Western Province, Rwanda to study Microbial Dark Matter (Phase II) - Kivu_15m_20L... | ecosystem: Environmental > Aquatic > Freshwater > Lake...
GAGCACGAGATCGCCTCCCGATGGCCCGCCGGACAGCTCACAATGTGACAAGACGTGTCCGCGCATGCCCACCACGGGAACCGGTCTCGACAATAATCATTGACATTGCCCAGCCTGAGTGCATGAACAATGTCCGATTCCGATCCCCGGCCCTCCGCGGCCGAGCTCCCTCCTGGCCCACCGAGCCCGGACCCATCGGCCAACACGCATCAAGCCGCTGAGCCGGCCGTTCAAAGTCACCAGACCTTGCTCGACGAAACGCAGCAGGCGCCCGGGCTCGAGGATGAGCACATCGAGCGGGCCCGCGCGCTGATCGGCGTCTGGCTCAGACGCGACGTGCACGCCCCGGCAATCTACGAGCCCATCGGCCTGCATGACATCCGACGCTGGGCGCACTACAGCGTGGGCGATGACAACCCGCTCTGGAGCGACACCGAATACGCAAAGCGTTCGATCTGGGGACGTACGATCGCGCCGCCGACCTTCCTCTACACGATCGATTCGGGGATCATCGCCCCCGGACTGCCCGGCATCCAGTGGATCTTCGGCGGCGGCCGGTGGGAGCACTGGCAACCGGTCCACGCGGGCGACACGGTCACCGCACACGCGCGGCTCATCGATATCCGGATCAAATCCGGCCGCGCGGCGCCCCGCTACGCGATCCAGACCGGAGAGGTCCTGTTCCGCAATCAGCAGGGGGTCACGGTTTCACGCTACGAAGGCGACATCTTCAGGATTCCCCGTGCCCGAAGCGGCCAGGGGCTGCGCTACCGCGAGGACAAGCCCGTCGATGCGCCGTATCGCTGGACGCGAGCCGAACTCGAGGAGATCGCCGCCGCCTATCGCAACGAGGCTCGTCAAGGTCGCACGGCGCGCTACTGGGAAGACTGCCAACCGGGCGACCGCCTGCCGGTCCTCTACAAGGGTCCGCTCACGCTCGTCGACATCGTCGGCTTTTACGCCGGGCGACGCACGGTTTATCCGGTCCTGAAACTCGCATTTCTGGAACGCGACGACCACCCCCGCAACGTCTACTACTCGCCTTCGACGGGGATCCCGATGCATCCGGCAGCGGGGCACTTCGATGGCGAGATCGCGCGCGAGATCGGCATGCCCGGTGCCTACGACCAGGGCTGGCAGCGCATGAACTGGGCAGGCCATCTGCTCACCAACTGGTGTGGCGACGCGGGCTTCGTCCGCCGCCTGGACGGGCGGGTCAGCCGACCCAATCTCGTAGGCGACCTGACGCGACTGTCGGGGCGCGTCGTCGACAAGCAAATCGAGGGCACCGAAGCGCTCGTACACATCGAATGGTCGGGCGAAAACCAGCGCGGCGAACAGAATTGCCACGGCACAGCGGCGCTTCGGCTGCCATCACGCCGCCTCGACACAATGATCTGACACAGGGATGAATGCGATGTCGACCCGACCGCTTGAAGGCATACGAGTCCTGGATTTCACACATGGGGTTGCCGGCCCCTATACCGCCATGCTGCTGGGAGACATGGGCTGCGATGTGATCAAGATCGAGCAGCCCGACCGGGGGGACTCGACGCGTTACATGAATGTGGCTGAACGGTTCATGACCGATATCCCAAAGGTCGGCGGCGACTATTTCCTCGCGGTCAGCCGCAACAAGCGCAGCGTCGGCATTGACATCAAGACCGACGAGGGCCGCAATCTGTGCCATCGGCTCGCCGGCTGGGCCGACATCGTGCTGCAAAGCTTTCGACCCGGTGTGATGACGCGGCTCGGACTCGACCACGCCGCGCTTCGCGCACACAACCCGCGGCTGATCTACGCGAGCCTGAGCGCCTATGGCCAGGACGGCTCGCTCGCCGACAAGCCCGGCATGGACATCGCGGTCCAGGCTCGCTCCGGGGTCATGCGCATCACGGGCGTGCCCGGTAGCCAGGAGCCGATCCGGCCGGGGGCCTCGATGGCCGATTTCGCCGGGGGGATATATCTCTACGCTGCGATCACCACGGCGCTCTTTCACCGCGAGCGAAGCGGTGAGGGTCAGGAGGTTCAACTCTCCCTGATGGACGCGACCATGAGCATGCTCATGAACTACTCGGTCGCAGTCATGGACGGTCACGCCGAACTCGGTCCGGTCGGCTCGGGACATCCTCAGCTGGTCCCCTACCAGGCCTTTGCAACGTCGGACGGGCACGTGGTCGTGGCCGCAGGCACCAACAAGGTCTTCAGGGAATTGTGCGTGTGCCTGGGCTGTCCGGAGCTCGCGCAGGATGAGCGCTTTCGCAGCAATCAGAATCGGGTGCGCCACCGGACCGAACTGATTCCATTGATGGAGCCGCTTACCCGCTCGCGTTCGACCGCAGCGTGGCTGGCCATTTTCGATGCGGCCGACATCCCGTCGGCACCGGTGCAGGATCTGCCCACCGCTTTCGAGCAGTTGCGCAGCACCTCACCGGGTATGGTCCAGACGGTCGAGCATCCAGTCGCGGGCCCGCTCAGCCTGCTCGGCGTGCCGTTTCGCTTCAGCCACACCCATGGCGACATCCGGCGCCCCCCGCCGATGCTGGGCGAACACACGGATCAGGTCCTCGCCGAGGTGCTCGGGATGGGCCCTGAGGCGATCGGCAGCTTGCGCGCCGCAAAGGTGGTCGGATGATGAACCCGCTCGTGCTGCGCGAGCGGCTTGACCGCATCTTCGAGGCCCGATCGGTCGCACTCATCGGCGTATCGGCCAATGCGCACAAGCTCAATGGCGCACCGCTTCGCATCCTTCGGGTAAGCGGTTTTGCCGGTGAGATCTGGCCCGTCAATCCGAAGTACACCGAGATTGAAGGCCTCACCTGCTATCCGGACATCGCTTCCTTGCCCGACGTACCGGATGTGGCGCTGGTGCTCGCACCGGCCCGTGAAGTCCCCGATGTCCTGCAGGCTTGCGCCGATCGCGGATGCCGCTCCGCCGTCGTGGTGAGTTCAGGATTCGAGGAATTCGAAGGCGGGTCAGACCGGGTCGCCCGGATGCAGGCCCTGTGCGAACGCGAAGGCATCGCCCTGGTCGGGCCCAACTGCGAAGGCGTATGGTCGGTCCGCAACCGGGTCATGCTGACTTTCGGTTCGGCGGCCCGGCGCCCTGAATTCACTCACGCCCCCATCGCGATCCTGAGCCAAAGTGGTGCAATGGGCGGGGCTATTGCGCGACACCTGCAGGACAACGGCTATGGGTGCGCGTATCTGGTGAGCGTGGGCAACGAAACCGCGCTGGGCCTGCTCGACTATCTCGACTACATGATCGACCGGGACGACGTGAGGCTGGTGCTGATGTTCACCGAGGGGCTGCGCGACGGTCATCGGCTGACCGCGCTCGCCGAGCGCGCGCGGGCGCGAGGCATCGTGCTGGTGGCACTCAAGTCGGGCAACTCCGACCTGGGACGTCTTGCGGTTGCCTCGCACACCGGCAAGGTGGCGACCGAACCGGCCATCTATCGCGACGTGTTCGATCAGGCGGGCGTCATCACCGTCAACGGCCTGGTCGAACTGATCGAAGCGGCCGAGCTCTTCGTCTGCGCGCCGCTGCCGCGTCGGGGGAGTGGTCCAAAACCGGGTGTGTCGGTCTACAGCATTCCAGGCGGAACGCGTGCGCTCACGGCCGACCTCTGCGCAGCGCACGGCGTGGCCTTGACCGAGTTCGCCCCCGAAACGGTGAGCGCGCTCGAGGCGCAACTCCCCGTGTTCGGACAGGCCCGCAATCCGACGGACATGACCGGTCAACTGCTCTCGCAGCCCGAGATGTTTCATTCCACCCTTTCCATCGTCGCGCAGGATCCTGGGACGGAGGCCCTGATCGTTCAGCTTGCCAATCGGGGGCCGGCCGATGCCAGGACCTATCTCGAGACCATTCGCACGGCCGCTCAATCGACAGGCGCTCCCGCATTGATCAGTTTTCTGGGCGACACCTTGCCAGGCACCGAGCGACAGGCTTTTGCCCGCCAGGGCCTGATCTGCGCCCGCGATCCGGGTGACGCCGTCCGCTGGCTCGACTGGCTGTACCAGGCACGAACGATCCTCGCGACCCCGGCGGCCGATCCTGGTCCCTGGGAGGCCCGCATTCAACCCATTCAAAAGGCCCTGGCAGGCGATGCCAGCGACCATGCGACCCAGATGGCATGGCTCGGTGCAGCGGGCATTCAGGTCCCAGCATGGCGTCTGCTCGAGGCCGGCGCATCGGCGCTCGAAGTCTGCGAAGGACTCGTCTACCCGGTGGCGGTCAAGGCACTCGCGCAAGATGCCGATCACAAGACCGAACGTCGACTGCTCGAACTCCATTTGAATACGCCCGAAGCGGTCGATGCGGCCGCCACGGCCATCCGCGGGCGGCTCGGACGTGAGGGCGCGACGCTGCTGGTGCAGCAGATGGTCAAGGGCGGCGTCGAGATGGCCGTGAGCGCGCTGCGCAATGCTGATTTTGGGTTGATGCTCGCGATCGGCAGCGGCGGGGTCATGATCGAGCTGCTCGAGGATATCCGCTATCTCGCACTGCCCTGTGATCCCCGGCAGATCCGGCAGGCCATCGACAAGTTGCGGGGCAAGCGGCTGCTGGAAGGCTTCAGGGGAGCGCCCCCAGCCGACATCGGGGCGCTGGTGTCGGCCGCTCTGGGCGTGGCGGCGCTCGCTCAGGCGCGTGATCTGAGCGAAATCGAAATCAACCCGCTCATCGTCCTGCCCCAGGGAGAGGGCGCGGTCGCTGTGGACTGCATCATGCGGGGTCCTCAGCCCTAGAAATCTGGCGCGCTCGGCCCGCCCCCCTGATCGCCTCAGTCGCGCACCTCGAACAGGGCCTCAAACTCCACCGGCATGTTGCAGTAGAGCGTGCTCACGCCGATCACCGATCGGGTGTGCCGGCCCGCCTCGCCAAACACTTCGACCATCAGGTCCGAGAAGCCATTCATCACCAGTGTCGGGTGCTCGAAATCGCTGGTGCAGTTGATGAAGCCCAAGACCCGGACGACCCGCACGATGCGCGATAGCTCGCCCACTTGCCCCTTGAGCGTACCGAGACAAAAAATCGCCGACATCCTCGCAGCCGCACGCCCCTGGTCGAGATCGAGGGCATCGCCGATCTTGCCCCGCACCACGACCTCCTCGGTCACCGGGTCGATCGGGCCATGACCACTCATGAAAACGTGAATGCCCGAGCGGACGGCGCGCAGGCGATTCTCGCGATCGCGCCAGGGGGGCGGGAGGACGATGCCCATTGCAGCCAGTCGGGACTCGGGGGTTTCAGCGTTGCCATCGGGATCCATCAGGCGAATTCCTTGATCAGTAAACTGTTGGGGCGTTGTCGTCAAAGAAACGATGCCAGCGCTTTCATTCAAACTCAAGGCTGGGAGGCCCCATGAAAATGATGACAACGAGACTGCGCACGACTGTCACGACCGTGACCAAAGCGATGCTGGGGCTTGGTCTGGCCCTTGTACTGCCCGCCTGGGCTGCGGACTGGAAGCCGACGCAGGAACCCCGCATCGTACTGGGGTTTGCCGCAGGCGGTGGCGGGGACATTCTCAGTCGCATCATGGCCGCGGGCCTCGAACCCCTGATCGGCAAGCCCATCATTGTCGAGAACCGTGCCGGCGCCAATGGGTTCATCGCCGCCGAGCACGCAGCGCGCGCCAAGCCTGATGGACATACGCTCGCCTTCGTGACGATGTCGATGATGACGGTCGCCCCCTATGTGCCGGGCAACAAGCTCCCGATCGACGTCGACAAGGCGCTCCTGCCGCTTGCGCCGCTTGCCGACATTCCCATCATCGCGATCACGCATACGCAGGCGCCATTCGACAGCATTCCCGCCTTGATCGCACGCGCGAAGGCCAACCCCGGAAAAATGAACTACGGCACGGCCGGGGTCGCATCGATCGGCCACCTCTCAGGCGAGCTTTTCAATGCGCTGGCCGGCACCGACCTGCAGCATGTGGCCTACAAGGGCGGTTCTCAGGCCATGGTCGATCTGATCGGTGGGCGCATCGATCTGATGATCGGCAACATGCCTGATTTCGTGGCGGCGATCGCCGATCGTCGTCTCAAGCCCTTGGCTTTCGCCGGTACCCGGGTCAAGGATCAGCTTCCCGGCCTGCCGCTCATGTCCGCCAGCCTGCTTGGTTTCGTCGCGCAGAACTGGTTCGCGCTGATGGTACCTGCCGGCACCGATCCGGGTGTGATTGCCGCCTGGAGCAATGCCATCCAGAAGGCCCTGGCCCAGGCCGAAATCCGCGAGCGTCTGAGCAAGGCCGGATTCGACCCGCTGTCAGGTCGCACGGCAGAACTCCAGCAATTGATCGTCGACGACCGCAAGCGCTGGCAGAAGGTTATCGTCGAGTCCAAGATCCGGATGAACTGACCGGGCCCCGGGCATGCTGCGTCCGGCGATGACGAGCGCATCATCACTCTCCGGGCTGAGCCGAGGTATCTGATCGGGGGGTCGTCACCGAGCGCGTCGCCGAGGCACTGGCCTCGCGGAACCCCCGGAGCAGGGCCGATTCATCATCGGCCCGCCAGGCGAGCACGGTCTCGGCTCGCGGCCCAACATATCGCAACGGCCGATAGCGCACGCCGTCCATCTTCATCGCGCTGACTGAACGCGGCACCAGGGCAACGCCCAGGCCGGCACGAACGAGACCGACGATCGTCGTGATGTGAGTCGCCTCCTGCACGACTCGAGGCTGAAAACCCGCGCCCAGACAGGCACTCAGGACCTGTCCATGCAGGGGTGAACGATTGGCGGTGAAAATCACCATGGGTTCAGCCGCGATGCGACGCAGCGGCACGATCTTCTGTCCCGCCAGAGGGTGCGATGACGGCAGTGCCAGCACGAGCGGTTCGCTGCTCAGCCGCTGTGTAAGGACCGCCGCGCTCGCGACGGGCGGGCGCAGCAACCCAACCTCCAGTCGTCGGTCGGCGATCGCTTCAACCTGGGCACCGGAGGGCATCTCCTGGAACACCAACTCGACCTCGGGCGCCATCCGCCGATAAAGCGCCACGATGGGCGGCAACAGTTCGAAGGTCGCCGCGTGAATGAATCCGATCCGCAGCCGACCGATCAGGCCTCGGGCCGCCGCCCGGGCCGCACGAACCGCCTCTTCGGTACGCATGCTGATCTGCCGCGCGTGCTCCAGGAAGACCGTGCCGGCGGGAGTGAGTTTCGTACGTCGACCCTCGCGGCTGAGCAAGGCCACGCCAAGCTCGTCCTCGAGGGCCTGGACCTGCAGCGAAACAGGGGGCTGAGAGACGTTGAGTCGCTGCGCGGCTCGACCGAAATGCAATTCCTCAGCGACCGCGATGAAGTAGCGCAACTGTCGTTCAGTGGGCATGCTGTTTGATATGTTTTATGTATCAGTTTGGCATTTATTCTAAATTAGACCGAAAGAAGCTTGGCTGCATAGAATCCACTGCATCGGTCGACCCGACCCTTGCTTCAACCGGCCCCCCCGATGACACCTGCCGAACTGACCCACGCGCTCCGCATGGCCGATCCGGCGATCAGCCGCTTTGACCCTCTCGAGCGGATCATCTACCACGCTGATTTCAACCGGGGTCACAGCGGGTTTACGGCGACGATCGGCAACTACGAGGGCACGCTCGATACGATCCTGCCGGACATGAACTTCCTGTCGCCGCAGCTATCCAACTACCCGATGTGGGATACCGGCACAGCCGGCACGATGCACGGCGGCTACGCACTCAAGCTTGCTACCGAGGCCCGTGCCGGTGCAGTCAGCGCCGCGACCAAGCGACTCACCATGCGTTCGATCGGCCTCATCCGGCTCGAAACATGGTTCGGCATCAAGTCGGAAGCCACGCAGATGGTGCTGACCGAGCATGACGTCAGAGCCTTTGGCATCCTGTTCGACATCCAGGATCGCAGCCGGCGGCTGCTGCCGAGACTGCGTTATCACAATGCGAGCGACGGCCGTCTGATCGGCAAATGGCAGATCAAGACCGACCATCCGAAGCGCCACCAGATCGGTCCCTCTGGCAAAACCGCCTCGATCGGCCACTATGCACCGGTGGGCTACAGCGACGTGCCCAACGGCGATCAGCCGCTCTGTCACAACGAGTTGCCGACCAAGATGAATTGGCACTACCTGTCGGTCACCTTTGACCTCAGGACGATGCGCTTTGTCGAGTTTCGCTGCAACGAGCGCGTCTTCGATCGTGACCTGCCGCCCCCGTTCGAACTTCCCGAGTGGCCCAATCTGACAGGCCTGCTCAACACCATTTTTTTCGTTGAGACTGATGTGGACAAGAGAGCTTTCCTGTACCTCGACTCCGTGCTGTTCTCGTGCACGCCATGATCCGCCAAGCCTACCTATCGATCCTGGCACGCAATGCATCCTGGTCAGGTGACTGGGCCTGCGAACCCTGCGAGTGCGGATGGGCGAGCGAAGCCATTTTTTTCGTCAAGGTGCTGCACGCTGCCCCCACCGCCCGCGCTGCCCAGGCAAGGGTGCAGATATCGCCCGACGGGCTGAATTGGCTGGACGAAGGCCAGGCACTCTTGATCGGCACCGAGCCCGGGCTGTACTCAGCACGCGTCAGTCACTTCGGCGGCTGGCTCAGACTCGCTGGCCGGACCGAGGGCGAGGGAGAGATCCGGGTGGTTTGCTATCTGCACCTCAAGGAGTGATCAAGATGTCTATTACCCACCGATTGTATTCACGACTGCGCAGACCGCTGGCGCTTGCAGCCCTGACATCAGTGCCGTTGCTCGGACTACCAGCGTCCGTCATCGCTCAGCCGGCGAGCTACCCCACGCGTGCGGTCAAGGTCATCGTGCCCTTTCCCCCGGGCGCCAGCACCAACGACATCCTGGGTCGGCTGATATCGGCGCGTCTGAGCGAGGCGACCGGTCAGCAGTTCGTCGTGGAAAATCGCGCCGGCGCGGGCGGCACGATCGGCACTGAACTTGGCGCGAAAGCAGCGCCCGATGGTTACACGCTGCTGATCGGCACCAATGGACCCATCGCGATCGGCCCTCATGTCTACCGGAAGCTCGGCTACAAGCCACTCCAGGATCTGCAGCCAGTGACCTTGTTTGCGATGGTGCCCTACGCGATCATCGTCAACCCCTCCTTGCCAGCCAACAACCTTTCTGAGCTGGTCGCTCTCGCCAAGGCTTCGCCCGGGAGACTCAACTATGCTTCGTCCGGTAACGGCTCGCCCGCTCATCTGTGCGGTGAGTTGCTGCGCGGGCAGACCGGGATCGATATCACCCATGTGCCCTACAAGGGCGGCGCGCCGGCCGCCAATGACCTGATCGCTGGCCAGGTGCAGATTTACTGCCCGGGATTGTCCTCGGTGCTGCCGCTGGTCCGGTCGGGCAAATTGCGTGCGCTGGCCGTCACCATGCCGCAGCGCACGCCCTTCCTGCCCGATGTGTCGACATCGGCCGAGCAAGGCCTGCCAGGGCTGAGCGTCAATTCATGGGTGGGCCTGATGGCACCATCCGGTGTCCCACCTGCGGTGATCGAGCGGCTCCATCGTGAGATCTCCCGGCTGGTGAAGGAACCCGAGGTGCGGTCAGCAATCGAGAAGAACGGCGCTGAACCCACTGCGCTCGGACCCCGCGAATTCGCTGCGTTCCTCGCAGCAGAGTCGTCCAAGTGGCAAGCGGTCGTGGCGCGGGCAAAGCTGACGCTGGACTAGCGCACGGGTCCCCGGGCCGTCCAGTCCACCCAGCTCGGAGACCGAGATGCTCAAGACGCAAACCCGATCGCAACTGATGAAAGTCAGCACCGCGACCCTGTGCACCGCGCTATTCAAGCGAGGGCTGCGCAACCAGTTCATCCAGGATGTTCACCGGCTCAATCCCGAGGGACCGAACATGGTCGGCCCGGCCTTCACGCTGCGCTACATTCCAGCGCGAGAGGATCTCAACCCGCTGTCAGTGTTCCAGGACCGCGAACACCCTCAACGCAAGGCCGTCGAGATCTGTCCTCCGGGCGCGGTATTCGTGATCGACAGTCGAAAAGACCCGCGGGCGGCCTCGGCAGGCTCGATCCTGGTCACCCGTCTGATGAAGCGAGGAGTCGCTGGGATTGTGACCGACGGCGGCCTGCGGGATTCACCAGAGATTGCACGACTCCCATTTCCTGCCTACCACCAGCGCCCCAGCGCGCCCACCAATCTGACCCTGCATCAGGCAGTCGACATCGATGTCCCGATCGGTTGCGGCGATGTGCCGGTTTGGCCAGGAGACATTGTGGTCGGCGATGGCGAGGGAGTCGTGGTGATCCCGCTCTCACTGGTCGATGACGTAGCAGCCGAAGCGGGCGAGATGAGCTTGTTCGAGGATTTCGTGAGCGAAAAGGTGAACGAAGGGCGCTCGATCCTGGGCCTCTATCCGCCCACCGATGCGCAGTCCAGGATCGATTTCGAGCACTGGAGGAAAAACCGCCGGACCGATCTCGGCCGCTGATCTGCAATCGAGGCGCCCTGACCCGCGCGCCAATCGATTTCGCCACTTGGCGTTTGACTTCGCACCGATCGCCGCGATCGCAACGATGCACAGCTGCCGATCGTCGAACTGATGCAGCAACGACCCGGCGAAACAGGACGACAGGCGCGTTTCATGCGATCCTTGCTCGGATAACGAAGAAGCGCCTCGCGGCGACTTTCGTGCCTCCGGAGACCGACCATGAAGATGCCTCTTGAAGATATTACGGTGATCGACCTCTCACACGCGCTCGCCGGACCGCATTGCTCGACAATGCTGGCCGACTACGGCGCCCAGGTCATCAAGCTCGAGACGCCAGGTTCGGGCGATATCTCACGGGGCTGGGGCACGATGCTGCCCGGCAGCCAGAGTGCCTACTTTGTCAGCCTGCACCGCAACAAGAAGGGTATCGCGATCGACCTCAAGAGCCCACGCGGCAAGGCGCTTTTCTTCGCTCTGGTCGCCAAGGCGGATGTCGTTCTCGAAAACTTCCGCCCCGGTACCCTTCAAAAGCTCGGTCTCGACTACGAGCAGGCGCGCCAGCACAATCCCGGCATCATCTATTGCTCGGTCTCAGGATTTGGTCAGGACGGTCCATACCGCGACCGTGCAGCCCTCGATCTGATCCTGCAGGCAGAAAGCGGCATGATCAGTGTCACCGGCGAAGACGGCGGGCGAGGTGTGCGCTGCGGGGTGTCGATCGCCGATCTGACAGCTGGCATGTACGCGGGCTTCGGTATCCTGATGGCCCTCAGGGTCAAGGAGAAGACTGGCGAGGGCCAGTATATTGACGTCTCGATGCTCGAGGGCCAGATGTCGCTGCTGAGCATCATGCTCGGCAGCTTTCTCGGCGATGGCAAGATACCTGGCCCGATGGGTACCGCCTACACGGCTCTGCTTCCCTATCAGACCTTCCAAACCCGTACCCGCGACCTCGCCCTCGCTGTGGGCAGCGAAAAGCTCTGGAAGACCTTCTGCCCGGTGATTGGCCGACCCGATTTGACCAACGATCCTCGATTTCGCACCAATCGTGACCGGATCAGCAACCGCGACGCGTTGATCCAGACGCTACAGCAAATATTTCTGACGCGTAGCTTTGAGGAGTGGGAAACCCTGCTGCTTGAGGCGGGTATCCCGGTCGGTGCCATCAACGACCTGAGTCAGCTGGTCGAACACCCGCAGGTGAAGGCGCGCGGCAGTCTTGTTGAGACGCTTCACCCAAAGGCTGGCCCGGTGCGCGTGGTCGGAGTGCCCGTCAGACTGTCCGCAACCCCTGGCGCGATTCGATCGCCTTCACCCACCCTTGGCGAGCACTCTGCCGAAACGCTACGCACCTTGCTCGGGATGGATGAGACCGAAATTGCCCAGTTGATCCAGGACGGCGTCCTGCAGCAGGCTGATCCCTGAAGAGCGAACCGTGGCGGATTCGAACCGCCGACCAACGGATAAAAAGTCCGCGGGTCAGGCCCACGCATGACTGGCCTTGGGTCATTGGTATGCGCTCAGGAAGTCAGCGGGCGTCAAGATAGGGATGCCGTGACAAGGGTCCATCGACAGCAGATCATCGTCACTGCTGACAAGCAGGTCAGCCGAGCAGGCAAGGAGCAGCGCCAGGAAATTGTTGTCACGTGAATCGCGGCATGGGATCGCCAGCTGCAACTCGTCGTCTGGACGAGCCTCGAACAATCGAACATGACGGCGATAGAGGTCGACAAAATCGTGCCGTAGCGCGGGTTCCAGATATCGGTCGAACAGCGATCGGCCCATGACACGCTCAAGTCCGCTCAGGGTCGATGCAGACGCGAAAAGCTGCATCTGAGCCAGTGCGATCATCAGCGCCTTGCGGGGAACCGAGTCAGGGCGCAGCACTGCACCCACCAGTGTGCTGGTATCGAAGACCGCTCGCCGATTTCTTCAGCGTCCCCTTAACGAACGCTGTCAACCAGTTCCTCCACATCCCGATCGGCCAATCCCGCCGCCGGCCGCCCACGCCGAGTGATCGTCACAGGCTCGCGCTGGGCGCAATCAATCAACTCGCCAAAGCGGTTCTGGGCTTCAACTGAGGTCACGGTTCGCATGGGTCACCTCGCGGGCGAAGTAGCTATTTTGTTTACTTTAGCGACATCCAAGGAGTCGAATTCGGTCGGCCAGGCCGCCCGAAAAGCGAAATGCCAGAGCGCGAACTCGCTCCCGGTGCCACGGCGCCAAGACGCCGCCAACGATTGCGATGCAAAACAACCCATTCGCCTCGAACATCGCAAGGCGCCGACACCGCACACAACCGTGTATCTGAACCCCGCCAGGCTGCTGAAGACTGCCCGCAAGGCTGATCGGTGGTAGGTCGTGGCGGATTCGAACCGCCGACCAACGGATTAAAAGTGTAGATGCCGTCGAAGGTTTCTTCCACGATTCAAAGACTTGCCACCCCCAGCAGCCCAGGTGTGCGACAGCACGTAAGCACCTCACTGCTCGAACGCTGCGAACCGTGCTATCCGTGTATCTGCTATTTTGATGTGGGCTTTGCGGAGATGTCAGCAGTGTTCTGCGACAACGCAGCAGCCTGTTCGCGTTGTTGCTGGCGGAACTGGCATAGGTGTTGCTGCCGAC
>Ga0169931_10010649_pt1 | contig 13070 bp, 15 predicted proteins | sample Kivu_15m_20L_FD_129675 | JGI IMG/M metagenome (GOLD analysis project Ga0169931, IMG submission 129675) | Freshwater microbial communities from Lake Kivu, Western Province, Rwanda to study Microbial Dark Matter (Phase II) - Kivu_15m_20L... | ecosystem: Environmental > Aquatic > Freshwater > Lake...
CGAGTGAGTTAGCCGCGAGGTGGGCTCTCATATCTCCTCCAATTAACTTGTTTAGGACAAGAGACAGCGCCACCTGTGTCGGCGCTGCGCACAATAGGTATAAGTGTAAGCGGAAGACCCCGCTAATCACCTAATTCAAGCACCAGAGTGTGGACTTTGTACAAGGGTTTCAAGTATCTCCGCGAGTAAGGGCGCAGTGTCATCTCTTGCTGAAATGTGGAGAATTTTCCCTGGCCATTCAATCGCAATCTCGGGATCTCGTGCGTTCACCGCGATCTCTTCGTTAGGCGAATATGGAGTACTCATAAGATAGACAACTGCTGTACGTTCTTCAAGTACAAGGAAACCGTGACCTATCCCTTCGCTTATAAAAAGAGATTTACCACTTTTCGAGTCCAACTCAACTCCAACCCATTTCTTAAAAGTTGGCGATTTGACTCTGAGGTCTACAGCCACATCCCAAATCCGACCTGATACACAAGTGATTAGCTTAGCCTGGCCTTCATCGGCAATGCTCAAATGTATACCTCGCATTGTTCCTAATTTTGAATGTGAGACATTAACCTGGGCAACCGTAAAATCCCTTTTGGCAATTTGCTGAAGACTTGTCTTTTTGAATCCCTCGAAGTTGAAACCTCTGTTGTCGTTATGCAAGCGCGACTCATGTAGCCAAACACCCTTTATTCCCAATTCCTTAAATTGTGCCATTCTCAGATTCCCTCTCTTACAAATTCAAATATCTCTGGAAAGACGACTTCGAGCGCCTCCCGCCAATGTTTCATTAATTTAGTTCCTTTGACTTCCCAGTCTGGAACTTCCAAAACTGAGTATTTTGGTCGATCTGCTAAAGAAGGGTAATCGTCCGAAGTTATTGGCACTATTCTGTCAGGAGATTGCCCACACATCTTTGCAAGTTCCTGGGCAAATTGATTCCAACTTGCTACACCTAAATTTGCAAGATGCATGGTTTTAGGACTTTCTCTTGACGTGCAAACCTCAAAAATTGCATCAGCAAGGTCTATTGTTGAGGTGGGTTGTCCTACCTGGTCAGTTACAACTCTTATGTCATCTGTCGACTGAGTAATTCTTTTTATAATAGTCTTGGCGAAGTTTGAACCAAACGGTCCATATAGCCACGCTGTCCGAATCACCGTAATGTTGGCATCTCCGATTAGCTCAATTTCCTTCTCGCCCAAATGCTTGGTCTTTCCGTAGACTGTTTTGGGATTGGGTAAATCATGAATCCCCCAAGGGACATTTCCTTCCCCAGAAAAGACATAATCGGTTGAAATGTGTAGGAGTCTTGCGCCAACAGCGTTTGCTGCTTTGGCCATATTCTTAACTCCTTTGACATTCACCGCTTCCGCAGCCCTTTGATTCTGTTCGGCGGCATTAACATCTGTATACGCAGCACAATTTATAATTATCGAAGGATTCACTTTGAGTATTTTCGCCAGAGAGCTTTCTAACGTGATATCTAATTCACTTCTTGAGCAGGAGACATGATCTACTTGATTTCGAGTCAAGGTACGTTGCAAGGATCTACCTAGTTGGCCACCTGCTCCTGTGATTAGAATCGTCATTTAAGAATGAATTTCTTCCACCACTCTTGATTTTCTCTGTACCAAGTAATTGTCTCTTCTATTCCCCGTTTGATTTTAACTTCTGGAAGAAAGCCAAGTCTTTCTGAAGCTTTAGTGAAATCTACAGAATATCTAAAATCATGACCTGGTCTATCTGCGACACTTTCAATATGAGAAGAATCAAGACCCATTATTTCTAGAATGAGATTTACCAGTTCCAAATTAGAAAGTTGTTGATCCGAACCAATGTTGTAGATTTGGCCCGGTTCCCCCTTAAGCAATGTCTCATGTATTGCACGACAGTTATCATCAACGTGTAGCCATTCCCTTACGTTAGCTCCATTTCCGTATAGCTTCACTTTCTGACCCCGCAATAAATTCGTTATTGCATGCGGAATCATTTTCTCTGGATTTTGGTTTCGCCCGTAATTATTACTCGATCGCGTTATGCATACATTTAGCCCATAGGTTTTTCTATAGGAACGTACTATTAGGTCTGATGATGCTTTTGAGGCAGCATAAGGTGAGTTTGGTAATAATGGAGATTCCTCTGTCCATGAACCCGTTGAAATACTGCCATACACTTCGTCTGTCGAGACCTGAACAAATCGTTTATCTGGGTATTTTCGGATTACGGATAGAATTGCAGCTACTCCTTTGATGTTTGTTTCGACAAAAACCATAGGGTTCGTGATTGATCGGTCTACATGCGACTCCGCAGCAAAATTAATTACTGAGTCAACTTTGGGAATAATCCGTTCTAGCAAATCGACATTCGAGATGTCGCCTTCAATGAATTGATAGGAGTTATCTGGTAGACCTCCAAGATTCGAGAGGGAACCGGCGTAGGTTAACTTGTCTAGAACGATGATCTCTGAAACATGCGGTGATTTGCCATTGACAATACTTCTTATGTAATTGGACCCAATAAATCCAGCTCCGCCCGTTACAAGTAATCTCATAGCAAAAGTTTAGTCGGACTATTCTCATAACTGCTGCTTGACTAATAGAGAGTCTGCATTAAAGTAACTTTGTGCGAGGAATAGTTCTTGCGGGTGGATCAGGAACTAGGCTCTGGCCTATCACTCGCGGTGTTTCAAAACAACTGCTCCCTGTATTTGATAAACCCTTGGTTTATTATCCAATTTCCACTTTAATGCTTTCTGGTATTAGGGAAATTTTGATAATCACTACTCCACGTGACGCACAGGCTTTTAAAGAATTACTTGGTTCGGGAGAAGATCTCGGAGTCGAATTCTCTTATGCAATACAAGAGAATCCTGGAGGAATTGCTCAATCTATAATTATTGCCAAGGACCATATTGAAAATGAAGTTACGGTGCTGATTCTTGGTGATAACATATTTTATGGTAACGGAATCGGCGAACTGATTTCCAAACATAGATTAACGCGCGAAGCCCATATATTTGCATACCGTGTTAGTGACCCTGAGAGATATGGAGTTATTGAATTCGGTATAGACAACTCAGTGCTTGGAGTAGAAGAAAAGCCAGCTTCACCGCATTCAAATTTTGCTGTGCCCGGTTTATACATTTACCCCAAGGACGTACTTGAGTTGGTTAAAACACTAAGACCGAGTGCTAGGAATGAACTAGAAATAACAGATTTGAACAATTTATACATCAACCAGAATCGACTAAGTGTATCAAAACTGCCTCGTGGAACAGCTTGGCTAGATACTGGAACCTTCGAATCTCTAAATTCTGCGTCCAATTTTGTTCGAATTATTGAGGAGCGGCAAGGGCTAAAGATTGCTTGCCTGGAAGAGATTGCTTGGCGAAAAGGCTGGATAAGCGAGACTCAGCTCCTTTCACTTGCAAACAAATATCGTGACTCTAGTTATTTGCATTATATTTCTTCACTTTTTGAATAGAGCCTTTATCAATGGGAACATTATTACCCTTACCTTCAAAATAGCTAATGGCCAGCTTTGAGGAGATTTACCTCGCCTTAGTTGCTTTGCAAAGTACTTTGGCAGTTCATATTTTAAAAGAAGAGAATATTTATATTTAATACCCTTTCTTGGTGTCTTCAATCTCGACTTTGAGTAGAAAGACTGATTTCCGATGTGAACTAGTGTGCGATTTAGATAACAATGAAACCAATTGCTCCTGTATCTTGTTTGAGGACGCACTAAGGCAACTCTAAGATTTTGGTCAATCAATGATTGAGCTAAGTTGGAAGCAGTTTCTAGGCGAAATTCTCGAAACTTGCCATCGGTCCATAAACTACTCACTTTTGCTTCTATGACTATTTTTGCCAAGTGAGACGATCTAAATGCAATTAGGCAAGGGTGGGATGCGTGCGCGTACATGTGAGATACAGAAATCAAGACATCATGGGTCTTCAAGACTTCAATAACATTATCCAGCCAATTCGGCTTAATGGGGATTATGTCTGAATCTAAAATCAATATGTATTGTGAGTTGGAATAAGTAAGTGATTCAAGAATCTGATTGAGCATTACAGCATGACGAATGCTTGGGTGGGTGCTATCCATGTTGCTGGCGACGCGATTATGAATTGTGATGAAACTGGAACTCAGATGATCTATATTGGTAGTCAAAGCCGAGCTAACTTCGTTTAGTGAGTAGTGGTGCCCTAGGTGTATCTCGTTGATATTTGACTGTTCTTTCAAGTAAGGTAACAAATTCTCCACCCAAAACTTGTCACCAAAGTGACAAACGACAGCCGCTACAGTTGACAAGAGGACCCCTTCTTAGTGAATAAGAACAAAGCAATCTTCCTCGATGGAATATTGCTATAGTCTAGTACCTGCTATTGAGAGGAAAAGATGTTGAGAAAATCAGATGACAAAGTTGTCACAAAACCTTGGGGGAATGAACGATGGCTTGCCGATGGCGCGACAACCCCTTACGCCCTGAAACGCCTACTATTTCGATCCGGCCAACGATCAAGTCTTCAAGTTCACGAATTCAAAGTTGAGACCAACTATGTTTTATCAGGTACCGGCACGTTTTTGTTGTCGCGCAAACCTATAGACGTCAGTGGCTGGTTGGAATCGACAAACAAGAGCGTGCTCTTAAATGAGATTCTTAGCGACTTGCAAGAAATCGAACTGTTGCCTGAATTAGTAATCGATGTGCCCGCTGGGTTTGTTCACCGAGTTATAGCAAATACCGACTTAACATTCATTGAGTGCAGCACTAAGGAACTTGATGATGTAATAAGAATAGTCGATGATTCAAATCGAGGAAATGGCAGAATAACTTCTGAGCACCGTTAAACAGATTGTTATCGCTTGCGCAGGAACTGGATCTAGAATGCAGGCGGTAAATAGCAACATCCACAAAGCACTGTTACCAATTGAAAATGCTCCGATTTTATATCATCTGATTTCTGACTTACCAGAAGATTGGGAACTCCTAATCTTGGTTGGCCACAAAAAGAATCAAGTTATTGATTTTTTACTAATTGCCTTTCCAAAGCGCACCTTCAAGTTTATCGATGTTTTTGACTATTCATCTCCTTTAGCAGGAACGGCAACGTCCCTCAAAAGTGCCAAACCTTATTTGGGGTCTGATTTTTGGTATGTACCCTGTGATGGCGTTTTCGGGGACGGTCTCCATTCAATCATGCAAAAAGATCTGCAATATGACACGATTTTCGTAGCACCATCACAAACAGTGGAGAATCCTTGCGAATACGCGGTCGTGGAAGTCGAAAGCGGAAGAGCGAGAAGTATAGTTTATAAACCCAGTAATATTGCGAAATTTTCCCAATCAATTTTTACTGGATTAATGTACATAAGAAATGGTAACGATTTTTTTGATAGACTGGACAAACATGAGGCAACAGAGTTTGTAACTTCTCTGCCTCAAAATATAAATGTAATCAATATTGATAAATGGAAAGATCTTGGAACTCCGTCCGAATATCGCCGACATGCGATGACTCAGGCCGGATTCGACTTTTCTAAACCTCACGAAATCACCTATTTATTGAGGGGTAGTGTTGTTAAATACTTTTTCGACCCTAAAGAGCCTGAACATAAACTCATAAAGCCATCACTAAACCCTAGTGTGTATCCAACAGAATCCAAAAATAGAGGACAATTCTTTTCGTATAAGACTGTAAATGGAAAGACTTTATACAATGTCGTCACGCCTTCAGCCTTTCTTGCGTTGCTAGATTGGTTATCCGAAAACTTGTGGAACCGTTCTTCGCAAAATATTGATAAAGACTTAACTGACTTTTACGTAAACAAGTCGGTAGCTCGCATAAATCAAATATCCAATATTTTGCCTTATGACTTCAATAATGAATATAAGTTGTTTCATAACGAGCTGGTGAATCCCCAGAAAGTTATAGACGGCATAGATTGGGATACTTTCACCAATAATGCTGCGGTCGGTGAGATTCATGGCGACTTACAATTTGATAACATTTTATTTAGACCTGATCAATCTTTTTGTTTGATTGATTGGAGAACTAGCTTTGGCAAACAAAATCTACTTGGTGATATATATTATGACTTAGCAAAGCTTCTTGGTGGAATTCGTATGAATTATTCAAAAATTAAGTCTGGTGATTTCTTTTTTTGTTCAGACGGAAATGCAATAGAATTCTCCTTTCCGGCCTGCACAGACTCATTGGCACTCGAAGCAGTCCTCTTCGAGTTCGCCATAAATAACGGGTACAGTGTTAAAAAGATTGAGAATCTAACGGCTCTAATCTATTTGAACATGTCCCCAATGCACAATAGGCCATTCTCCGATCTTCTATTTTTCCACTCTCTTCGTCTCTTAAAGAAGTCCATTAGTGAGTACTAGGTTATTTGGCAGCGCTTCCGTCAAGCCTGGCAAGACGGGAACTTTTTTTTACAACGAAGCATTCAAGTCCTTACTTATTGATGCTAGATATGAGGCTTGGAGGTTTGCCGACTTTGACGAATTGTGTAGATTTGTTTATTCAGGAAAGGTTGCTGGACTTAGTATCAGTATGCCGTTCAAGCAACAAGCTTTAGAGTTGTGTGACGCTCTTGACTCGACATCCCAACTTGCTAATTCCGTAAACACTCTAACTTTTGGTAAGAATGGAGAAGTCAGGGGCTATAGCTCGGATTTGTTCGGAGTTAGGGAAAGTTTGTGCTACTTGTCGGAAGGTAGAGTCTCGATTTTGGGCGATGGCGCGATATCTCAAGTTTTTCAATTAGAGCTAAAGAGGCTTGGACGAGAATTCACCGTCTACTCGCGAAAAAGAGAGAATTGGAATAGTAGATATACGCCCTCTGAAAATGTAATTAACTGCACCCCCATTGGAATGGTTGGTCAAGATACACCGGTCGAAAGCCTGAAAGGCTGCAGGTATGTTGTGGACTTAGTTATTGGTTCATCTGGGTTACGCAATCTCTCGATTGCCAGTTCCGTAACATACTTTTCTGGAATGGATTTTTACAGAGAAGTCTTTCAAAACCAATTTCGAATCTATACTGGTCAAACCGTACCCAATGAACTGTATGATTCAATTCTGGAGGCCTGGATTGCTAAATATTCTTAATCAAGTACTTCTTCATAGGCGCCTGCGATGTGCACAAAATTCCTTATTGCTGATATTCGATGTGGATGGAGTTTTGACAGATGGCTCTTTTTATTATTCCACAGAAGGAAAAATTCTGAAAAAGTTTGGACCGCACGATTCTGAGGCTTCTAGCATTTTGTCCAAATCTTTTGAGATACGTTTTATAAGTGCAGACCAAAGAGGTTTCCAAATAACGAGCAAAAGGATCAAGGACATGGGCTTTACGCTTGAGCTCGTACCTGCTTCACAACGAGTTCCGTACATTCAAAACTTTCAAAGAATAGGCAAACATGTATTCTTCATCGCAGATGCACCGAGTGATATACCTGCTCTTATGATTGCAGATTTCTCCGCTTGTCCGAAAAATGTATTCAGCAAAGTTAAATCAAGCGTAGATGTTGTCTTGGAGGCAGATGGGGGTAGAGGGGTTGTCGCTGAATTGCTTAACTTACTCACTAAGAGTCTAGGAGAGTCTTCTAAACATGCAAAACTCTGAGAGATTCAAGAGTATGTTCTCAAATATGACGAGATCTCGAAAGACTTTACTAGGTGTGGGCCCGATGACTGTTCGTGTCGTTGAAGAGACAGTTTCTTTGGCAAATCAAATTAAGTTGCCTATTGCTTTAATTCCTAGCCGCCGCCAAATAGAATGCGAAGAGCTCGGTGGTGGCTATGTAAATGATTGGAATACTCAGAGTTTCACGCAATTCGTCCGAACCTTAGATAAAGGTGATTTTGTTTTCTTATCTAGAGATCACTCAGGCCCATGGCAGTTAAGTCAAACCAATAAAGATGGTTTAAAGCTAGGCCATCGTGAAGCAATGGACGAAGTGAAAAATTCTCTAGAAATCGATATTCGATGCGGTTTTGATATTTTACATATCGACCCTAGCCCTGGGCTTGAAAATGGTAGAAGTGAGATGGACGTTATTGAAGACATCGTGGAGATAGTGGACTTTTGTTGTGAAATCCAAAAAGGAAGGCCACCCATATTCGAAGTGGGGGCCGACGAACAGTCTATGGTTCCAGACTTGCCGAGCAAGGCCGAAGAAAAACTCGGCTTTATTATTGAATCCTTGGTTCGTAAGGGATTACCCAAACCTCTTTTTTATGTCCTTCAAACCGGTACAAAGGTAAAAGAATTGCGAAATATCGGATCCTTTGCGACTCACATTCCCGTCAGAGACATGCTTTCGCCGACTTTTCAAATCCCTGAAATTTTGAAGTTGTGTGAATCGTTTGGGATCTATTTGAAGGAACATAATGCTGACTACCTTCCGGCAGAAAGTTTAAGATGGCACACAATTTTCGGTATTCATGCGGCAAATGTTGCTCCTGAGTTTGGGGTAGAAGAGACTAGGGCGATAGTTTATCTAGCTCAAACATACAATGAATCTTGGTTTGTGGATTTGTTCTCGGATCATGTGCTTCGCAGACATAAATGGCAAAAGTGGTTAATGGATAATTCGCAGTCGACGGATCTTGAGAAAGTTTTTATGGCTGGGCATTATCACTATGCCGATGTAGAGGTCAAGGAATACTTGAGTAGATTAGAATCAAGTTTGGCTTTTAAGGGCGTGGAAATGGATAGTTTTATAAGGCGGAGAGTACGTAAAGCTATCAATAAGTATTTAGTTGAATTCGGATACTATGAATAAGTCAAGTCTTGACATTCTTGTCTTGAATCGCAACCTGAGAGACGTAACAGACTCCCTTGTATCTACTCTAGAGATACAAAGTGGGGTTAATTCTGTTGGGGTAATCGATGCAGGTTCGACAAGTGATCAGGTTTCAAAACACACTGTGGTACAAGATTTTTCTGTTGAAGCGATGTCATTCGGCTTGCGACTCAATAGAGGTTTCAATCTGGGAATAAGTTGGTGGGCTCACCAAACTCATGGTTCCAACTTCCTTCTACTCTTGCCTAATGATGCGGAACTAGAAACATTTGATGCCCTCAATCTCTTTGATTCCATCTCTAATCTCAGCAATCGAATAGATGTGGCGGCTGTCATCCCATTATCCCAAGACAGCCCATATCGGCACATTCTTCCCAAGGATAGGGTCGGGCTGGGATGGAGCTTCAATGAAGGACCAGTTCTTCTAAGTAGGAAGTTTATTGAATTCATGCTGCGATGTGGGGCAGATGTATTCGACTCAGACAATTTTCGTGGGTATCTATCTTTCGTCGAATTGGCTTTAAAAGTCTATGCCAATAATTTTGCATTATTGGCAACTGATTTCTTATCCTTTAGGGAAAATGAATCTCACCTTCAAAATCACTATGATTTAATTATCACCGAACAGGCGCAAGAGAACGCACGTCTATTATTGATGGAGGGATCGGCTTGGTTGGCAAAAAAGTATGGAGTCTTGGATGGTATATCTTTTGAAAACATTGTGAGACTTGTTTTTGAATCAGTGATGGAAAGGCATCCTGAGTTGAAACATTTGCGATTAAGGTAGGCTTTCAGCAATTAATTTTGCAAGTCGCTTGAAGTCAAGTCTCTTTATATTGTCACTGTTCACAGTGAATTTATTTAAACTCAGATTACGTGCTGTCCTCAAGCCTATCTCAAAAGATTTAACATTAGCTTCCACAATCAGATCACGTGGTACCTCAGCAATATCGAATAGCTCGCTCACAAACCCAGTGTCAGTAGAAATTGGAATTAAGCCAGCGGCCAAAGCCTCCATTAAGGGCATAGGACCACCCTCAATACGACTTGTCATCAAAAAGAATTCGCAATCTTCTATCTTTTCTGCCGTAAGAGGGCCATCAATTTCTATGTACTCAACATTAGACAGCTCTTGAATCGCTTCCCAAAGACTTGAGTGTCTCCAGTCTTTTCCTACTATTTTGAATTCCATATTAGGTAATTCTTTAGCCAAATCCAAGACAATCTGAGGATTCTTCCTTTCCGCAGGGGTTCCAACCCATAGTACTTTATTACCTTTACCTTGTATTCCTTGAAATCTGTTAGGGTCGATGGCAGCAAGCATTACTATAATTTTGGCATTTGTTACTCTTTCAAGGGACCTTGATTCTCTATGAGAGTGGCAGAAAATGACATTAGATCTGCTCAAAGATCTCATCTCGCTCTTGTTAAGTGAGCCATCTTTATGGGTAAACCAAATCCCTATGTTTTGGCCTTTGTTGAAGGACGGGAATCTCGAGTAATTCTCCATAGGCGTAAGGGAAGAAAACAAAACCTTCCGGTTCAACTTTATGCGCATACAAGACGCAAACCATTTTACAAAGTTCATTGGAGAGTTTGGTGGCGGCAAATAGACGCAATTCCCAAAAAAGATTTCTGGAGCAATCCGCCTTAAATCGGAAAAAACTCCCCCTTGAACCCATGTCCTATGACTGGGATCCAATACCTGCAAAATCCTCTTCCTCTTAATTAACACTCTGTCCTTCCAGGATTTTTCTCATTATATTGACAGTGTTTACGCTGGAAACTGTTCGAAAGAACTTTACCCCCGCTGCATCTGCAGCTTCTTTATCGGAGTCCTGGTCACCGATAAAGAATGTATCTTTGCTTGTAACAAAGTGGTCCTTCATTGCCCTAAATAGTAATCCGGGCTTTGGTTTACGGCAGCTACAATTTACGGATTCCAGGTGTTCGCAATAATAGAACCTTATCGCTTCTCCTCCTTGATGATTCACTAGTTTGTTAATGTGCTCGTGAATCATCTCAACACTCGCCTTTGACATAACTCCCTTGCCAACGCCTTGTTGATTCGAAACTATAGAAACATGAAATTTTAGACTAGCTAAAGCAACTGACTCAATGACATTTGAGTAAACATTGAGTTCTCTTATGGACTTAACATAATCACCATCGGCAGCTTTTTCGTTAATTACCCCATCTCGGTCCAACAACAATAGTTTTCGAGTATTCATTTCTCAAATGTGCTCTCCACATATTCACTCAACAAGTGACCCCAAGTAAGGTGGACTTCCTGAGCCCTAGGTGTACTTAGTGTGGGTGCAATCCAAATCTCATTGATTGAATACTGTGCTAATTTAGAGAATCGTTCACTCGTCCACAATATTGAGTAGATACCCCTATCTGTAGCTTCGGTTAGCGCATCTAATACATTTCTTGACGCACCAGAAGTTGAAAGCCCGATGATTACATCTCCTCTACGTAAGAGAGCTTTGGATTGCCGGAGGAGGACTTGATCGAAACCAAAGTCATTTGAGATAGCTGTCAAAGCGGAAATTGACTCATTTAGGCATATGGCTGGCCAAGGGTCATGGTTTATTACGCACTTCCCAACAAATTCTGCAGCAAGGTGAGATGCCTCTGCCGCGCTGCCGCCATTTCCACCAAAGGCTAACTTGCCACCAGAATTCCAACTTTCAATTATCCTGTTGCCCAATTCTTCAATCCTGCAAAAATCAATAACACTTTCATTATTCCAAAGCTTTCTTATGTCTTCCACTCTCTCTTCACTCCCCATTATGCACCTCTCTTACTCCATTCGGGTTAACACAGATCTCAAGCCTCTTCAGCCTGTTTAGCAAATTGTCGTCAGAGACAACGAAGTCTGGAGGTAGAAAACAAAACATGTGCCCGCCGCCTCCCGCACCAGAAACTTTTATTCCCCTTATTCCCTTCTTCCTTAGATTAGACTCAAGGTTATCAATCTCAGGCGTTGATATAAGAGGTGAAAACTTCTTTTTCACAAGAAATGATTCATCAATTATATCCAACATTTCTTCAAAGTTATCCCCACTAATCGCATAAGTTAGTCGTTCTGCCAAATCCAACTGATGACGTAATGCGATCCTAGTCGCGCCATTCAAATCCCGTGATCTCTGAACTTGATCCTGAATAATTGCTTCACCTCTTCTGTTAATTTGAAGATCGAAGCAAAAGATACGAGTTTCTAACTCCCTTTGAAAAGTATGTGAAACTCTAAACATTTCTCTCTTGATTTGCGCCTCCCCTGCGGATTTTTGTATAAGATTAAAGCCTCCATATGCGGCTGGAAAGTAATCTTGAAAACCTCCCAAAATCTTCATTTCAAATCTCTCGACTGCGGCGGCAGTGTCTATCAAATTAGGATAGTTGAATGGAATCCCAAATATAGTCTTTACTGCGAATATTGAACCTAGCACAATCGTTGAAGAGGTCCCGAGTCCTGAACCATTTGGCACCGGACTAAACACCCTTAAAACCCAGTGCCCTTTGCGTTCTCCTGCTAAACCATTTAATGCAGACTCGAGATTGCTGAGAAAAGTAGATGGACCTTCGTTGACCCCAGAGTTGTTATATATTTCCACGGTTACTGATTTTCGCGAATCGTAAGAACTTTTACTCTGCGTAATCTCAAAACGAACTTCTCTACTGCATGCAAAATTCAATATCTTCGTACCTTCTTCCGAGGAAAACGGTTCTACGTCTGTGCCGCCTCCTATAAGGCTTAGCCTTATAGGAGCTACAAATACTCGTTTCTTATTCCAAGGATCAGGCATAATCAATTCAAATTCAGGTCCGAAATTTTGAATGCACTATAAAACTCCATTCTTTTTGGAAGTAATTCCAACAGGTTTCCTCTATCTACAACTACAGCAACTCCAACAACTATTGCTCCCGCTTCTTTTAGCGCCTCAATAGCTGTGAGAACGGATCCACCAGTTGTTGATGTGTCCTCGACTGCGAGAACTCTTCTTCCTTTTACATCTGGTCCTTCAATTCTTTTCTGTAGTCCATGTGCTTTTTCAGATTTACGAACTACGAAAGCATCTAGTTTCTTGCCACGTTTTGCGGCGGCGTGCAACATTGATGTTGCAACTGGATCGGCTCCTAAAGTTAAACCACCAACCGCTTCGTAATCTAAATCCTTAGTTAAGTCGAGCATTACTTCTCCAACTAATGGAGCGGCAACAGAGTCAAGGGTTACGCGACG
>Ga0169931_10010650_pt1 | contig 13069 bp, 7 predicted proteins | sample Kivu_15m_20L_FD_129675 | JGI IMG/M metagenome (GOLD analysis project Ga0169931, IMG submission 129675) | Freshwater microbial communities from Lake Kivu, Western Province, Rwanda to study Microbial Dark Matter (Phase II) - Kivu_15m_20L... | ecosystem: Environmental > Aquatic > Freshwater > Lake ...
CGACTCGGTCTTTTTCTTCTTCTTTCCGAAAACCATCTGCAACCTGTAATTCTCTTAAATAATACCTGGTTGACTGACATTGATTCCCTTGAGAGCCATCTTGAGAGCTTCCGGATTGGGAGCAACCTCGAAGGCTGTAGGGCGATCGATGAGTCCGTCGTCGATGAGTTGCTTTAGGCTCATCGTGAAATCTTGCATGCCTTCTTGAGCGCCGATGCGAATCGCGTCAGCAAGCTTTTGGTCCTTCTCCTCCAAAAGAAGTTTGCGGATCATGGGCGAGAAGGTCATGATCTCGCAGGTGGGCACACGCGATACGCCTTGTCGAATCGATCTCAACAGTTTCTGAGCGATGATTCCCTTCATGTTGAAGGCGATGGCATTGCGAATCGCTTTGTGCAACTCTTCGGGGAACAAGTCGAGGATACGACCGATCGTGGAGGGGGCGGTCGAGGCGTGAATCGTACCGAACACCAAGTGACCGGTTTCGGCCGCGTGGATCGCCGTCATAAACGTCTCTTCGTCGCGCATTTCACCGACCAGGATGATGTCTGGGTCTTCGCGAACGGCGTGCTTCATCGCGATTTCAAAGTTTTTCACGTCGGTTCCAACTTCCCGTTGATTGATCAAGCACTTGTCCTCGGTGTACACGAATTCGATCGGATCTTCGAGAGTCAGGATATGCTTGCGATAATTCCTATTGATCCAATTCAACATCGATGCAATCGTCGTACTCTTACCGGATCCGGTAACACCGGCCAGCAGAACCATCCCTTGGTCGTACTTGCACAACTCTTCGAGAACGGGGGGTAGGAACAAACCCTCGAAGTTCGGAATGAAGTTGTTGATGCGGCGAGCAACCAAGCCAGGTTTGCCGAGCTGCTTGAGCATGTTGACACGGAAACGCCAATTCTCCCCCTCGACATTGACCGTGTAAGAAAAGTCTGCGCCACCCTCTTCCTCGAAGATGCGTCGATTTCGGTCGTCGAGCATTGGGATCAGTAGCCGAACCATCTCTTCCACGTCAATCGGCGGTCGATTCAGGGGCTTCAGATCCCCTTTGACGCGTACGATCGGTTGGGTACCGACTTTCAAATGCAAGTCGCTACCCTCGAGCTTGACACAAGCCTTGAAGAGCTTATCGACTTCCAGTTCCTTCTTTTCTCGCAACAGCGAGGCGGCGAGCGAGTCGGTCGTGGAGGCGGGATTACCGGGGCGAGGGGATTCTGCTATTGCCATGATGTTCGATGGGTTCCTGGTGAATGAAAAGGGAAGCGATCAAACGTCCCATTCCTATGGTGACTCAATTCGCGCTAAATTGGAATCACAGGCGCACGAGAATTCTTCGTTCCGCCATCATTTGCTTCGTTTTTGCGATTGTGTAGGTTCCGAAGTGAAAAATACTGGCGGCTAAAACTGCATCTGCCTCAGCCTCGAGGATCGCGTCGATGAGGTGATCCGGACAGCCTGCCCCTCCGCTGGCTACCACCGGGATGGAAACCGCTCGGCTCACGGCTTTCGTAATTGGCAAATCATAGCCGTCCTTGGTCCCATCGCGATCCATGCTAGTGACTACGATCTCGCCAGCTCCTAGGTCCTGAACTTGCTGGGCCCATTCAACCACTTCCAGGCCAGTCGGGGTACGGCCACCGTGGATATGAACCTCCCAGAATTCCTGTCCGTTCCGGTTCACTCGACGGGGGTCCATGTTGACCACAATGCACTGGGAACCAAACCGCTCGGCCGCCTCCCGAACAAAGTCCGGATTCTTGCAGGCGATGGAATTGAGAGACACCTTGTCGCAACCCGCCTTGAGGAGAGCACGGATATCATCAATGGTTCGGATGCCGCCCCCCACCGTCAAGGGCATGAAGATCTGGTCGGCAGTTCGCTCCACGACATCGATCATAATGTTTCGATCTTCATGGCTAGCGGTGATATCAAGAAAGACCAGTTCGTCTGCTCCCTCCTGTTCATACCTTGCGGCAACCTCGACTGGGTCACCTGCGTCCCGCAGATTGACGAAGTTTGTCCCCTTCACGACACGTCCGGCGTGAACATCCAAGCAGGGGATCACTCGTTTGGCCAACATGCCAGCCTCAGTTCTTTCCCCGCATGAGGGATTGAAATTCGTCGAACAAATAACTGCTGTCATGCGGCCCGGCTGAGGCTTCCGGGTGATACTGCACGCTGAACGCCGGGACAGATTTATGCCTTACTCCGGCGATGGTGTTGTCGTTCAAGTTGCGATGGGTGATTTCCAAGCAATCAGGAAGTGTGTCTTCTGCAACGGCAAAGCCGTGATTTTGCGAAGTGATCTCGACGCGACCGGTTTCACAATGCAAGACCGGTTGGTTGGCGCCGCGATGTCCGAATTTCAATTTGAAGGTTTTCGCTCCGCTGGCCAGACTGAGGAGTTGGTGTCCCAAACAGATTCCGAACACCGGCTTCTTGCCGAGCAAATCGCGAATCGTCGATATCGCATACTCCAATGGCTCGGGATCGCCTGGACCGTTGCTCAGAAACACACCATCGGGATTGAGTTCGAGTACGTCTTTCGCTGTCGAAGTCCCCGGAAGGATCGTGACTTGATTCCCTCGGTCCGACAAATGCCTGGGAATGTTCCACTTCATTCCAAAGTCTAAACAAACGACATGAAACGGCTGCTTGCCATCGTCGGACTTGGCGTGTTCCATGAGCGGATGAAGTGTTTCCTGCCAAGCTCGACGGTTTTCCGGTACGACTTCCCGCACGAGATCTCTGCCCACGAGGCCAGGACTTTTTCGTGCTTTTTCAACCAGCGATTCATGGTCGAAATCGATACTGGAGATGATCCCTTTTTGAGCACCCCGATCGCGTATTCTCCGAACCAACGCACGTGTATCGATCCCTTCGATGGCTACGATTTGATGACGAATCAAATAATCAGACAGGGAACCTTGCGAGCGAAAATTGCTGAAGATCCTGCTGTTTTCTCGAACCACAAAACCCGACACCTGCGGTTTCGAGGACTCTACATCTTCCGGATTGATTCCCACGTTTCCAATCATAGGATAGGTCATCGTAACGATTTGACCGCGATAGCTCGGATCGGTGAGGATCTCCTGATATCCGGTCATCGAGGTGTTGAAGACAACCTCGCCGTCCCGTTCTCCATCAGCACCGATCGAAATACCTTCGAAAACAGAACCATCTTCAAGAGCCAAAAAACCGCGTTTTCCTGACTGAATCAAAGTCCGTTGCCTCACTTGCAAGAGTTCTCGCCGTCCGACCTAATGATATCGGGCTAGAACGGTTCTCACCAGCCTTGTGACCTCTAACGTATGTGTTGTCAAATCTACGATCCAGTAGCGATCCACGTTGGTATGACAATCAAAACCCGACGCATGAGCGAGGGACGCGCGAGAGAACACGTCGCGATCGACGTAAGTCTATCCCTCACTTACGTTTCGGGTTGAGAAGAAACAAGTTCCAAGCCCAATTGTCAAAGTACTAAGCAAACGGCTTCAGGGTTTGCAGGGCGACTTCATGCACATGCCCGTTGCTCGCAAAGCCATGTCCGGCCCGAATATCGTACTCCCCGGCCCAAGATGAAAATCGGCCCCCCGCCTCGACAATTACGGGTGCTACCGCTGCTACGTCCCATGGATTGACGACCGGATCAACCATCAGTTCAGCTCGGCCAGTCGCAACAAGCAAGTAACCGTAGCCATCACCCCAAGAGCGGGTGATATACGATTTTCGCTCCAGTTCCTCATACGCAGACTGGGCATGGCGTCTTTGAAAGTTATCGACCTGGGAAACCACAAATAAACCCTCGGACAGCTCTTTGACATTTGAAACACGGGTGGGGGCCAAATTCACTTTCCCCGCTCCGTTCCCTTGCCCATACCACGTTCCCCGACCTCGGATACCGATTGCTAACTCACCCAAGGCTGGAATCGCAATCACACCCAGCACCGGTTCGCCCCGACATGTGAGACCGACCAGCGTCGAATACAAGGGAACTCCGGAAATGAAACTCTTCGTCCCGTCGATCGGATCGATGATCCATTCAAAAACACTGCTGCCAGGCTCGCTTCCGAACTCTTCCCCGAGGATTCCATCTTCCGGATAGTGTTCGGCAACCATCGACCTGACGAGTTGCTCCGCTTCCTTATCCGCAAGGGTGACTGGGGAGCGATCGCTTTTGCGTTCCACCTGATAGGCATCTGTTCGAAAATACCGAAGCGTGGTTTGGCTGGCCGATTGTGCCAGTCTTAACGCTAATTCCAACCGAGCACCCCCATCCGAGTCGGGCAATGAGATTTCAGTGGGAAGCACAAATTCAGGAAACGCCTGCATGGCTTGGTTTTTTCCTCTCGAGGACGGGGTTTCGGGCGGAAGGGTAACGTTTAGCTTGCTCGCCGATTACAATCAGAACAGGTCGATTCTCACTCGGCAACCAGATAGCTACTGGAAAGTGGTGGTGGTTGACCCGGCGACCTCCCCTCCAACCTCATGGCCGTTCATGTCAAGCCAGCCATCCTTCGACGCACCCGAAAACCTCGGGGGACCAACGACTGAGCAGATCCCGTCGTCCGTGGCATTTTCCGCAAAAGACATCGCTCCAGGGACTTCTCAGCCCGAATCGCCGACTGTTGATACATCTGTGATCCCGAGGCGTTCGTGGACGTATCGAACGATTTCTACGGTGCTGCTCCTCGCTCTCGGAGCAGGCGTCTACTGGACTCGTGAGCAATGGCAACCGGTCGTCGACGCCTGGATTCGACCTGCATCGAAATCCTCCCGCCCTGAGCCTCGCCCTCCGGTGGTGAGCACCGCTATCGCCGACCGACAGCCCGTATCGCAGTTCATCAATTGTCTTGGGACGGTAACTGCATTCAACAATGTCGTCGTTCGGAGTCGTGTGGATGGTGAATTGGTCGAAGTCCTCTTCAAAGAAGGGGAGATGGTGGAAGCAGGACAAGTGATGGCCAAGGTTGATCCTCGTCTCTTCGAGGCGGTGCGCGATCAATCCAAGGGTCAATTGCAGAGAGACATGGCGGCACTCGAATTGGCTCGACTCAGCTTCGAACGAGCGAGAAATCTCGCAGCCGGTGATTCCCTTTCGGAACAGGAGAGAGATCAACTCGAAGCGGCATTCAAACAAGCACAAGCAGTTGTGGAAGTCGATCGCGCCTCTCTCGCTAACGCCGAACTGCAATTGGAGTACTGCACCATCCTCGCTCCGATCTCCGGTCGCGTCGGTCTGCGAGTTCTCGACCAGGGGAACATCGTTCAAGCCAACGACCCACGGGGTCTTGCTGTCATCGCTCAACTGCAACCGATCTCGATTCTCTTTCCGATTCCGCAAGACGAGATACCTCGCGTTCAAAAACAACTGGCGTCATCCAGTACGGTTCCTGTCTTCGCATACGATCGAAGTTTTCAGAATCAATTGGCCGAAGGCACGCTGACCGCGATCGACAATCAGGTTGATCCGACGACGGGGACCCTTCGTTTGAAAGCGAACTTTGAGAATGCAGACGGGGCTCTGTTTCCCAACCAATTCGTGAATGTGCGATTGCTCGTTCGCCGATGGGAAGACGCCATCGTGGTTCCATCCTCCGCAGTTCAGCGAGGAGTCGATTTTCTCTATGTCTATGTTGTGCAGGAAGATTCAACTGTCGATATCGCTCGGGTCACGGTTGCGTTCAGCGAAGGAGGCAAGTCGGTCATCGATTCCGGCTTGGAACCTGGTATGCGCGTGGTTACCGAAGGAACCGATAAACTGATGCCCAAAGCCAAGGTAACTCTACCTGGCGAGAATAAACGCTAGGGTTCCGATCGATGAACATCTCGCGTCTCTTCATCCTTCGGCCGGTTGCTACAGTCCTCTCGATGGTTGCTATTCTCCTGAGCGGATGGGTCGCCTATCGCCAACTTCCTGTGGCAGCCCTTCCGCAAGTCGATTATCCAACCATCCAAGTCATCACGTTTTATCCAGGGGCCGGCCCCGAGGTGATGACCTCGTCGGTCACTGCGCCGCTAGAAAAACAGTTTGGGCAAATCCCGGGTCTGCAACAGATGACCAGCTCGAGCACGCAAGGCTGCTCGGTCATCACACTGCAATTTTCCCTGGAACTGAATATCGATGTCGCGGTGCAGCAAGTTCAAGCAGCCATCAATGTCGCCAGCAATTTTCTGCCGCGCGATCTCCCGAATCCCCCGATCTATTCCAAGGTTAATCCCGCCGATGCGCCGGTCCTGACACTGTCTCTCTCGTCGGACACGATTCCTCTGCCACGCATTCAAGATCTCGCGGACACGCGACTCGCCCAAAAACTATCGCAAGTCAAAGGGGTCGGACAAGTCACGGTCTCCGGTGGACAAAAGCCTGCGATTCGCGTTCAGGCCAACCCGACCAGTCTCTCGGCCGTCAATTTGACACTCGATGATCTACGCGCTGCCTTGGTCGCGGCCAATGTGAACCAAGCCAAAGGGAGCTTCGATGGCCCCAAGCAATCCATCATCATCGGTGCCAACGACCAGTTGTTTACCGCCGACCAGTTCCGCGAACTGATCGTCGCCTATCGAAGTGGAGCACCGATCAAGTTGTCGGATGTGGCCAATGTTGTTGAAGATGTGGAAAACGTACGCCAAGCGGCCTGGCGAGATACGACGCCCGCGGTTTTATTGAATATCCAGCGACAGCCCGGTGCCAATATCATCGACGTCGTCGATCGTATCCAGGAAATGCTCCCTCAGTTGAAGGAGGCCCTTCCGGCAGCGATCCGTGTCGATGTGTTAACCGACCGAACTACAACCATTCGCGCGTCGGTCGAAAGTGTTCAGCATGAATTGTTGCTGACGATCGGATTGGTGGTTTTGGTGATATTCCTGTTCCTTCACAGCCCACGTGCGACCATCATCCCAAGCGCTGCGGTTCCTCTGTCGATCGTCGGAACGTTTGGGATCATGTATTTGCTCGGCTATACGCTAAACAATCTCACCTTGATGGCTTTGACCATTTCGACTGGATTTGTTGTCGACGATGCGATTGTCATGATCGAAAACATCATGCGTTACATCGAGGAAGGGATGGAACCGTTTCCGGCCGCACTTCGCGGCGCTTCAGAAATCGGCTTCACAATCATTTCGCTGAGCGTGTCGCTTGTCGCGGTATTGATCCCGCTTCTGTTCATGGGCGATGTCGTGGGCAGGCTCTTCCGAGAGTTCGCGGTTACGCTGAGCGTTACGATTTTTGTATCGGCAATCGTATCGCTGACGTTGACTCCGATGATGTGTGCGTTCCTTTTGAAGCGGAAAACCAGACAAGAACGAGCGCAACAACACGATGCTTCGCAGGGCTGGCTGTTTCAATACCTTCTACAGTTCTACGATGTGACCCTGCGATGGACACTGAGGCATCAACGGTTGACCATGACGGTCTTTCTGGCAACGCTCGTGGCGACGATCGTTTTGTACATCAATATCCCCAAGGGTTTCTTCCCGTTGCAGGACTCGGGCGTTATCGTCGGAACAACGGAGACTCAGCAGGATGCATCCTTCGACAGCATCCGCGAAAAGCAATCGCAACTCAACGCGATCTTATCCAGCGATCCTGCGGTGGAAAGCATCGCGAGCTTCATCGGAATCGATGGCATCAACCTGACTCTTAATAACGGTCGCATCCAAATCAACCTCAAGCCCCATCATGATCGCGCGGAAACGATCGGCGAGGTGATGGCGAGATTGTCCGAAAAGGCTGCGGCTGTCGATGGTATCGAACTGTTCCTGCAACCTGTCCAGGATCTGTCGGTCGAAACCCGCGTTTCAAGAACCCAGTATCAATACTCGCTCGAGAGCGCAAACCCAGCGGAACTCATGGAGTGGATCCCACGCGTTGTCGACAAATTGCGCGAGCAACCGGAACTGCGCGATGTGGCAAGCGATCAAGCGGTTGCAGGCAAGGAAGCCCTACTCGTTATCGATCGCGATACGGCATCTCGATTGGGAGTCACACCCCTCATGATCGATGATGCTCTGTACAACGCCTTTGGACAACGCCAAGTGTCGACGATCTTCACGCAATTGAGTCAGTATCGAGTCGTGCTCGAAGTCGCGCCCGAGTTCCGGAACAGCCTGTCCGATATCGGGTCGATGTATGTGAAAACCACAACCGGCAGGACAGCACCCTTGGAGTCCCTAACCCGTATCGACTATCGCAACGCACCGCTGTCGGTCAATCACCAGGCGCAATTCCCTGTGGTCACGATTTCGTTCAATGTGGCCCCAGGCGTATCGCTCGGTCAAGCGGTCGAAGCGGTCGAGAAAAGTCTTGCAGAACTTGAGATTCCGCGCAGCATGATCGGCGCTTTCCAAGGAGCGGCCCAAGCCTATCAGCGGTCACTCTCCACGACACCCCTTCTTATTCTCGCTGCATTGATCACGGTCTACATCGTCCTGGGGGTTCTCTACGAAAGCTACATTCATCCATTAACCATTTTGTCAACGTTGCCCTCGGCTGGTGTCGGTGCTCTGCTGGCCTTGCAGTTCGTACGGATGGATTTAGGGGTGATCGCCGTGATTGGAATCATACTGCTGATCGGGATCGTCAAGAAGAACGCGATCATGATGATCGACTTTGCACTCGAGGCTCAGCGGAACCAAGGCCTGAACGCCGAAGAAGCGATCTTTCATGCCAGCTTGCTGCGTTTGCGACCGATTCTCATGACAACCATGGCCGCCCTTTTGGGAGCGGTCCCGTTGGCATTCAGTTTCGGAGTTGGTTCCGAACTGCGGCAACCGCTCGGCATATGTATCATCGGAGGCTTGGTATTCAGCCAAGCGTTGACGCTTTATACGACACCGGTGATCTATTTGTGGTTTGATCGCTTCTCGCGCAATCGAGCACATACGGCGGAGGCGACCGCATGACAACGCATGGCTCGATCCACTTTTCGACACCCTTTATCCGACGCCCCGTCGGAACGATGCTCCTGACGATCGCGATCACGCTGTCGGGGATCCTCGGCTACTTTTTGCTTCCGGTTTCGCCTCTTCCGCAGGTTGAGTTTCCGACCATCTCCGTCAGCGCGTCGCTGCCAGGGGCCAGCCCCGAGACCATGGCCTCTGCGGTTGCGACACCGCTCGAGCGATCCCTAAGCCGTATCGCCGGGGTCACGGAGATGACCTCGACGAGCACCCTTGGATCGACTTCGATCACGTTGCAATTCGAACTCGATCGCGACGTGAATGCAGCGGCACGCGAAGTACAGGCAGCGATCAATGCGGCCCGTAGCCAACTGCCACCCAATCTTCCTAACAACCCGTCCTATCGGAAAGTCAACCCGGCCGATTCTCCCATCATGCTGCTGACCATGGTTTCCGAGATCTACTCGAAGCCGCAGATGTATGAGTTGGCCACCAATATCGTTCAGCAGAAACTATCGCAGATCTCTGGAGTAGGCCAAGTCTTCGCGACCGGTGGTTCCAACCCTGCGGTTCGCATCGAGTTCAACCCGACCATCCTCAACCAACTCAATATCGGACTCGAAGATGTTCGTGCATCGCTGGGCACATCGAACGCCAACCGTCCGAAAGGGAGTTTCGATGCAGACGAAAACCATTGGACCCTCAACTCCACCGATCAATTGGTCACGGCCCAGGACTATCGTCCGTTGATCGTTGCGTACAGAAACAATGCACCGATCCGTTTGCAGGATATCGCCCAGGTCACCGACTCCGTCGAAGACATTCGCAATTTTGCGATGGCCGATGGCAGGCCGTCGATCAGTTTGCTGATCTTTCGCCAGCCCGGAGCCAACATCATTGAAACTGTCGATCGCATCAAAGAAATGATGCCGACTTTGAAGGCGCAGTTACCCGCTGCGATCGATTTGGGGATCGGCCTTGATCGCTCGACAACCATCCGAGCATCGCTCGATGAGGTGCAGAAAACTCTCGTGATCTCCATCCTACTGGTCGTCGTGGTCGTCTATCTGTTCCTGCGCGACGTCAGGACCACGATTGTGCCCACGATTGCGGTGCCGGTTTCATTGATCGGCACGTTTGGGGTGATGTATCTGTTGGGTTACAGCCTGGACAACTTGTCGCTGATGGCTTTGACGATTTCTACCGGGTTCGTCGTGGATGATGCGATCGTCGTGACGGAAAACATCAGCCGCTATCTGGAAAAAGGAATGAAACCGATGGATGCTGCCATTCGAGGCGCGAGCGAAATCGGTTTTACCGTTTTCTCGATCACCCTTTCACTGATTGCAGTCTTCATTCCGATCCTACTGATGCGAGGGGTCGTCGGAATGCTATTCCGGGAATTCGCGGTGGTCCTATCGATCGCGATTCTGATTTCTCTTGTGATATCGATCACTACGACCCCGATGCTATGCGCGTTGCTGCTGAAACCTACCGGCCATAAGACTTCGGATCGTAATCGCTATTGGATGGAATCAGCCTACGGCAAGATGCTGGATGTGGTATTGAGGTTTCCGGGTTGGACGATGATTGCTTTTGTGTGCATCGTCGCCTTCAACGTCTATTTATACGTCCGAGTTTCAAAAGGATTCTTTCCGCAGCAAGACACTGGTCGCTTGGTCGGGAGCATCGTAGCGGATCAAGGAACATCCTTTCAGTCGATGGTGGAATTGGTCAAGCGATTCAGCGATGCCGTGAAAGACGAACCCTCGATCGATCGGGTGCTTTGTTCCACCGGTGGCGGGGGCGGTGGTGGTGGTGGTGGAGGTGGCATCAACAGCGCTCGCATGTTCGTCACTTTGAAGCCGCTGAGCGAGCGCAAACAAACAATCGATGAGATTCTCGCTTCGATTCGCAAGAAGACCGGTCGAATCAGCGGCGCCAACATGTTCATGCAACCAGTTCAGGATTTTCGGATCGGTGGACGTCCCTCGGGGGCTCAATTTCAGTACACGCTGCGAGGCGGCGACCTGAAAGAGCTCAACGAATGGACTCTCAAGTTGATGGCAGCGATGAAGAAGATTCCCGAAATCACCGACGTCAACACCGATCAACAGGACAAAGGGCAATTGTCTCGGCTCGTCATCCATCGCGACATGGCAGCAGCGATGGGAATCGATATCGCCACCATCGACAACACACTGTACGACGCATTTGGCCAACGACCCGTCTCGACCATCTATTTGCCGTTGACCCAACGTCGCGTTGTGATGACTCTCGAACGAGGTTTTGCCGAAGGCCCCGAATCGCTTAAGCACATCTTTGTGCGGACTCGCAATAATTCTCAGGTTCCACTCCAGGACTTGTACTCGCTCGAAAGCCGTAACACTTCTCTGTCGGTTGCTCACTCAGGACTGTTCCCGTCATCCACCATATCCTTCAACTTGAGCCCGGGCAGCGCCCTCGGGGATGTTGTCCCCATCATTCAGCGAACCGGGAATGAAATCGGTATGCCCACCAGCATCCAAGGAAGCTTTCAAGGAACCGCACAGGCCTTTCAAGCGTCCCTATCCAATCAACCGCTACTCATTCTCTCCGCGATCGTCGCGGTCTACATCGTGCTCGGTATTCTGTACGAGAGTTTTATACACCCGATCACGATCCTCTCGACCCTTCCCTCTGCCGGTGTGGGTGCTATTCTGGCGTTGATCCTGTTTCGCATCGAACTGAATGTGATCGGTCTGATTGGAATCCTTCTCTTGATCGGAATCGTCAAGAAGAATGCGATCATGATGGTCGACTTTGCTATTGTACTAAGGCAGGAGCGAGGCTGGAGCCCTCGCGAAGCGATCCATGAAGCGTGCTTGCGACGATTTCGCCCGATCACGATGACAACTGTCGCCGCCATTTTAGGAGGAATACCCTTGGCGATTGGACGAGGCGATGGAGCGGAACTCAGGCAACCGCTTGGGATCGCTATTGTCGGCGGCTTGATCGTCAGCCAGGCTGTGACCCTTTTCACGACTCCCGTAATCTATCTGTACCTCGACTATTGGTTTGCGGGTAGCACTTCCAAGGTGGAAGCGAAAGTAACCAATACGGCAGAAGCGTGGCCTGGAACTATTCCGAGTGCCAGCTAAAGCTCGAGCGCGAGCAGACGTTAAGGAAGACGATTGAGAGAACAACATGCAAGCCGCCGTTTTCGATAGTTTCCAGTCCCCTCTTCATTTGCGAGATGTACCGGATCTGGAACCTCACATCGACAGCGCGATCATCCAAGTGCATGCGTGCGGTATTTGCCGAAGCGATTGGCATGCGTGGATGGGGCATGATTCCGAGGTTCAGTTGCCGCATGTGCCAGGGCATGAGTTAGCGGGAATAATCGTTTCTGTTGGCAAAGCGGTTACGCAATGGCGACCTGGCGATCGAGTCACGGCGCCCTTCTGTTGTGGTTGCGGTAGTTGCGAGGAATGCAAACGGGGAAATACGCATATCTGCGATGCCTACACGCAACCAGGTTTTACCCATTGGGGCGCATTTGCAGAGCAGGTCGAGATACGATTTGCCGATGTCAATTTGGTTGCATTGCCAGAAGCCGTGGATTTCGTCTCCGCAGCCAGTTTGGGTTGCCGCTTCGCCACATCCTTTCGAGCCTTAGTCGATCAAGCTCGCGTTCGTGCTGGCGAGTGGGTTGCGATCCACGGTTGTGGTGGTGTGGGGTTGTCGGCGCTGATGATCGCCAAAGCGATCGGCGCTTTGACCATTGCGGTCGATCCAAACCGGGAGCGACGGGCCATGGCCACGGCATTGGGAGCAACCGAATCGATCGATCCCGAGAGAGTGAATGTCGTGCAGCGCATCCGGGAGATCACAGGTCGAGGTGCTCAAGTCTCCGTCGATGCCTTGGGGAATCATCAAACATGCTGGAATTCGATTGCATGTTTGGCAAAACGAGGACGGCATGTGCAAGTTGGATTGATGTTAGGTTCGCAATCTAACCCGCCTATCCCCATGTCAGCGGTGATCGCAGGTGAATTAGAAATCTACGGCAGTCACGGTATGCAAGCGGTCGATTACCCACGGATGTTAAAGCTAATCGAATCGCACGCTATGGATCCATCTCGATTGGTGAGTGACACGGTCTCGTTATCGC
>Ga0169931_10010651_pt1 | contig 13067 bp, 20 predicted proteins | sample Kivu_15m_20L_FD_129675 | JGI IMG/M metagenome (GOLD analysis project Ga0169931, IMG submission 129675) | Freshwater microbial communities from Lake Kivu, Western Province, Rwanda to study Microbial Dark Matter (Phase II) - Kivu_15m_20L... | ecosystem: Environmental > Aquatic > Freshwater > Lake...
AAGTTGAATGACCATCTTGACAACAAGGTGGGGCATCTTTACTTTCCAATTTCATTGAATTGTTATGATAAGAAATACAATTTTGAGTTAGTTCTCGTCTTGTAGAACCAATTTCAACAACAACATTCCCACCTATTATTTTTAATAGTTCAATGGTCTTCGTTATCCATGGTGCGGGATAATTTCTAATACTATTTTCTTCGTGTGTTAAACTTGCATGGTCCCAATAGTATGTTGTTTTCTTAAAATTGTCACACGCTTTTAGTACTTCTGTAAATTTGCTCATATTTTTTAATTATTTTGTTTTTAAGTTTATTTCTTTCCTTTCTACCCAACCTCTTTCAAGAGAGTGAGCCCAAAACACAACCCTCACAGGTTCCTTTTCAATGGTAAACATTTCTTCATAATGAATTGGTCCTTTACCATTTAAAAATTTTTGTAAGTTATACCCATCAATGTATTTGTTAAACATTGAAACACCATCTTCATCGTCATATGCGATTAATATAAAGTCATAATCATTTTCAGGTAGGTCAGTTCTATCAATATTAACTAAATAATAGAACGATTTCATAAATGATTCCTCCCATTCCTCTTCCGTATCAAATTGTGGGTTAGGTGGAAATTTATCGTCGATTGTCCACTTTTGAAATGCTCTTTTTTTGAAATGGATACCCGCGTATTTTTCGTAGTCACGAACAGTTCTAACGGTCCCCAATCCATATGGTCCTAAATCGTGACCATTATCCTCAGTACCCAAAAGTTGTCTTATCCTTGAACGAGCAATGTCATTTCCTTGCCACCACAAATTTTCACCTCTCTTGTGTTGGTCATCCCATACCAATTTACCAGCTCTTTCTTCTCTCATGGTTGCGTGCCATATAACAACTTGGTGTGGGTGAAACAAATCGTACCCATATGTAAAACTTCTCACCGAAAGATTGAGCTCTTCACCGGCAAAAAAGATATTTGGGTCGTGTCTAACTTCTTTAGCCCATTTATTAGGACCAAAACAAAAATGACCACTTAAGAATCTGGCGGGATATGGTTTTGTCAAGTCTTGCCAACCACCACGAACACCGGCAGGTCTTATGAATATTGTACCATGTGGGTAAAAACATTCAGCTCTTGAGAACCAAGGTTCGTGAACTCTTTTTTCAGGGTCATTAAACGGGTCATAGTAAGGTAAATAACCACAAATAAGTGGATTATGTCCATCCTCCTTTAATTCGTGATACCAACCAATCAATTTAGAATCCCAATTCTCAGAAAATCTATGATGAGAGTCTAATTGACAAACAAAATCTTCATCGGTTAACAATTCTTCATTAATGACAGAACGTGCATACGCTAAACCTTTTGCTTCGGTATAATGAATGTCTTTTATTTTAAATCGTGGGTCATCCCTATACTCATCAACATTATCAAAACCATCCTCTGGATTAAATTGTCGACAAATACCAAAGTGAATTCTTTCAGGAAATTCTGCGTTTTCTAATGCACTTTTTATTGTTGGTAACAATTCAGGTTCTCTGTATGCTGGTAAATGAACTAATATTTTCTCCATATATTTTATTTAAAGTGTTCCTTCTAATCTATTACCCCAACCATGTTCTTCTGAATGTGGCCAAACATACCATTTTACAGGTTTTTTTACCGTTTCAAAACTTCTCCATAATTTACAATAACCATCTGTATCACTTTTCATTGCCCTAATTTCTTCAGGTGATGCGTCTTGTCTATAAATTTCATTACCTTCTTCATCATTAAAAGATACCGCCCAAAACGTGTAATCATCATGAGGTACATCGTGGTAACCAATATCTATACAATGTTTGAAATGTGAAGTAAATGAATTATCGTATTCAATTTGGTCTTCAATATATGGGTTTGGTGGGTGATTGTAATCTAATGTATATCTTTGAGTTGCTCTCTTTTTAAAAGAGATACCCGAATATCTTTCGTATTGTTCAAGAGTTCTATTTGGACCAAAACCAAAGTCACCAAAATCAATTTCTTTACCGTCATCCTCCATACCAAACAGTTTCCTATTTTTATAGTGACTGTACTCATTTCTTTTGTGCCATACGGGGTCATCATCCCACTGTTTAGTGGAACCTCTACGAGTGTAATAGTGCCAAATTAATACTCTATGTAAATGAAATAGGTCGTATCCATAAGTGTATGCCCTAACTGATACCGAAATCTCTTCACCATGGAAATAATAATCGGGGTCATGTTGAACTTCTAACGCAAATTTACCGAGGGTAAAACAAAAATGAGCAGAATAGAATCTTGCTTTGACTGGTTCTGTTCTTTCTTTAAAATCGTCAATTGACGCTGGTAAAAAATGCACATTACCATCGGGACTAAACCTATCAAAGTTCATCTTCCAAGGAACATTTAATCTACCTTTTGGGTCGTTATTTGGTTCGTAAGACGGGATGTAACCAGTTAACATCGGTTTTTTATAACCCTTTTCCTGTAATTTTACCAATTCACTGATTAATTCCTCATCCCAATTTTTTATAAATCTGTGATGTGAATCCAATTGTAACGTATACTGTTCACCATTATATTGTTGTTGTAACATGTATCTTGCCCAACATGGTCCTTTGGCTTTTGTGTAGTTGATGTCGATTATTTTAAATCGCGGGTCACATTTAAATTCATCTAAATTATCCCACTCATCATCTTTTGAGTGTTGCCACGCAATTGAAAATACGAGGTTTTCGGGGTGTTTGGCCTTCTTTATACAATCTCTAAGGGTCGGTAATAGTTCTTTGTCTCGGTACGACGCTATTTGAATAAAAATTTTTTCATTATCAGACATACTTCTAAATTTTTAAAAATGTAACGATTTATATGATTATTGTAAAGTGGTGTTTGTTTTTTACTGATTTTTTCTTATAATTTAGATACATACAAAAACAAATGAAGAACATCTACCAACCTATTGTAATAGACAGGGCTAATGAAATAATGAACGTTCTTAGAGAATCTGACTTTTTCTTTGAATATGAAATAGAGGACCAGTCATTTGCAATGACTTACCTATGTGATAAATTAACTGATAAGTTTATAAAAGGTGAATTAGACGAGTCTGTCGAAAACCTTTTCCATGAAGATGACATGGACCAATTCTTAAAGGAAATTGTTGCGGGTAGTTTACTTTACGAATTACAAAGCAAAGGAATTATTGATTCTATTGAAGATGAAAACAACGAGGAAAGATTTTTTTTAACCGAAAAGGGTAAAAAATTGGCTAATGAAATGACAAAAAAGGGTAATAACGGAGAAATAGAATAATTATTTCTTTTTCTCATCCACTTGATTTTGAGATGAGGATTTTCTATGTGTTCTAACTTTGTTTTTTAGAACCTTTAAAGTTGAATGAGCGTTTGTTAAATTATCTGATATCATCTTAACTCTACCACTTGTTAAAGTTTTTAACCCGTCGGGTATCGAATCTTGTAATTGTCTTAACTCTTTAATGGTTTCACTAAGTTGAAACTCCAATTCATCCATTTTGAACTGAACCCTGTTGTAATCGTTCCTGTTAACTTTAGAAACTTCCTCAGACAGAATACCTCTAAGTATATTCAACACGTCACTTTCATTGATTTTGTTTGATTCCATATCCTATAAATATCTTTGTTTGAATGTTTGGTAAATTAAATTATTTTACTTACCTTTTTAATAAATAATTAAAAACACAAAAAAATGCAATTGTTTGATTTTGACGATATACTAATTGAACCCGCGATAATTTCTAACATTCGCTCTCGTATTGAAATTAATTGTCGTTTGGATAATGGTTTATTACCGTTAATGACCGCACCGATGGATACGGTTGTAAATCAATCAAATTTTCATTTATTTAAAAAAGAAGGTATATTACCAGTACTACCAAGAATTAAAAATCCTGATTCATCGTGGGTGGATTGTGGTATTTTCCTTTCGTACAGTATGTACGATTTTGAGAGATTATTTTTAGAATCAACAAGAACTGAATATTCGGAAAACCAACCAATGATGGTTCTTATTGACGTTGCAAATGGTCATATGTCAGATTTATTAGATATGACATATCGAGCAAAACAAAAGTATGGTTCAAATATAAAATTAATGGTTGGTAATGTCGCCAATCCCGAAACTTTTTACGAATATGCTAAGGTCGGTGCGGATTATGTGAGAATTGGTATCGGTAACGGTAATGGATGTTTAACTACTGTTCAAACGGGTGTCGGTTATCCAATGGCATCATTAATTAGTGAATGTCGTAAAATTAAAAATTTAAGACCATTTATTTTTAATACCCAAATAGTTGCCGACGGGGGTTTCAAAAAATATGCGGATGTTGTTAAAGCTCTCGCGTTAGGTGCGGACATTGTAATGTTAGGTTCGATATTAAACAAGTGTTTAGAAAGTGCTGGTGAAACAACGAAACATAGAGATTCTACTCTTGGTGGATATGAAACCGTAAACCAATTTTCAGAAGAGTCTAAAAAAATGTTTGATGTTGATATTCCGTTATTTAAAACATTTAGAGGCATGTCAACTAAAGAAGTACAAATGAGTTGGGGAAAAGAGAATTTAACAACGTCGGAAGGTGTTGTTAGAACTCAAATGGTTGAATATACGATTGGAGGTTGGGTAAATAATTTCGAATCTTATTTGAAATCCGCGATGAGTTATACCGGAAAAAAAGAACTCCACTATTTTATTGGTGGAGTCAAATACAATCATATTTCAATGAACGCGTTTAAAAGATTTGATAAGTAGTTTATTCAACTCTGAATTCTTGGTCCTCTCTGTGACTAATCGCATTATCTCGTTTCATACCTTCTTTAATGTAGGTACGTATTAATTTAGAGACACTCATTTTTTTCTTGCTAGCCACTTTTTCTATTTCTCTAAAATAAGCTGGTACTACTCTAAAAGATAACATTTGAACCAATTGTTTAGATTTTGGTGCATCAGGTTGTTTTGTTTCCTCTTTAAATTCTGTGTTTTCCATTTTTGGGACTTTTATATAAATATTTGGAGTTTGGGGTTTTTTTTCCTATATTTTAAATAATAAATCAAATATAATATGTCAACAGAAAAAAAAGAACAATCGTCAGCGGTTAAAGCTTGTGAGGAAAGGTACCCCGAAACAACGGCCGAATTTAAAAAAATCCTAAAAGAACAATATGAGTTGTTTTGTAAGAAACAATTGAACTATGGTCCTGATAATATTTCGGTTGGTACTAAATTAGAGACACCAGAAGAAATAAAATTGTCTCAAACAGGTCTTTGGTTTAGAATGAATGACAAAATACAGAGACTCAAACAATTAGTTTTATTAGGAAGAGAGGATACTGTTGGTGAAAGTGTTCAAGACACTTATTCTGATTTATCGGTATATGGTGTTATTGCACAGATTGTGATTAGGAATAAGTGGGGTAAATAAAACTTTGATAACCAACAAGTTATAGTGTAAAAAATCATAAAATATTGATTATCAAGTTTTTAATATAAAGGGGGATTTCTCCCCTTTTATATTTTTTGAAATAAAATAATAAAATATTTATATGAAAATGGGAGGTCATATGAAAACAAAACAAACATCGGCGGCGGTCACAAAATTCTTAGATAGTGTAAGTAAAAACATTCTCTCTAATATTTCTATTGAAAATTATTTTTCTTTCAATCCCGAAAAAAAGATAACAACTCAATATCTTGTATTAAAAATGCTCATGAAGTCTGTGGGGGTTAAAATCAACCTAAATGAATCCGCACTACCAAATTTATTAAATTCACTTAAAACAAGAAATGAGGAAATTGAAAATTATGAATTTGCTGAGGTTTTGAAAAACATGGAGTCTAATATGGAAACCCTTATGGATATGGGTAAAACAAACATAAAACCAAAAAGAACTATCAAAACAAACAAACCAACCGATGCGTAGGAGAAATATTGATGAAGAGTTGAAAATTTCTTACACCAAAATGGCTTTTGACTGGTGTATTGAAAATTTTGGTCTAAACAATAGAAAAAGAAAGAAACTAATATTGGAGATAAATGGAAAAACTCACTCCAACGGTAAAATGATTTATTATGGTAAGTATTGTTTTAATCAAAACAAAATTGTTATTTATATATCAAACTGTGAAACACTGGATGATGTTATATCTACAATGATTCATGAGTACACACATTATTTACAATCAAGTTCTTTGTATCGATATTACGAAAAGTATTATTACTATTCACAAAACCCATGTGAAAGACAAGCAAAAAGAAATGAAGTCAAATACACTAAAAAGTGTTTAAAGACATTAAAAAAGTCAATCATCTAAAACAACCGCGTCGGGGATTTCTTTTAAAAATAAAAGATACACATCGTTTGTTTGTTGGTAGATTTGTTTAACAACATTATCACACCCCCAATATTTTTTTAAGTCCTCGATAAATTCAGGTTTAACCCTTGTTTCTTTTATTCTTCGTTCAATAAAATATAATTTATCTTGAAAATTAAATAATTCTTTACAGAGCATATTAGTGTTTACAGGTTATTTGATGTTCTGTCCACCTTTTTGTTGGTTTTTTGTTCTCAAACTTGAAACAAGACCATTTTTCACTTTTATCAAAATGAATATGTTTAACAAAAAAAGATGGGACTGTTGCACCTGTCTCTAATTTCTGAGAATTTTTGTCAAAAATCAAGTCTATTTTAATAGTTAATGGTTCTTTATCGTCCCAAAGTCTTTCTTGTTCCTCAAGTAACCTCCATTCACCCCTATTTAAGTCTTGGTGTTGTAATGCACAATTTAAATAACTAAAAGTTTGTTTTAAATTTTCCATATTGTCGGAAAAAGTGGCAGCAGGTGCTAAATGACCTTTATCCCACACATTGTTTTTATAATCGTTACCGTCAGATGTGTGTACACCTTGTTCCGTATAAAAATCCATTGACCCCCTGTTAACATTTGTAGGTCTATTTGTCGATTTATAAATCAACCAAACAGGTTCCTCTAATGTTTGTGAGTAGTGTACCTCAAATACTTTATTTTTTACATGAACAACATCTTTTTGTGTTGTTGATGATGTGGCTATTAATAGCGAAAACGCTAAAATAGCAAGAATGGAAAGTTTTTTCATAGTTGGTTTTTCAGTATATAACTAAATATATTCTCGGCAGTATTTTTACCGACTGAAAACTCAACAAAAGGAATCGAATAGTTGATTAATCTACTTTTTATTACATCATCAATCTCTTTAGATTGAATTAAATTCTGAAATCTACCATTTTCATTAAATGTGGTGTCATCTCTGTTTAATAAGACGTTGAAATTATTGTATTTTTTGAATAATTTGAAGATAAAGTAATCAAATGAATCATCATAAAAGGTTGCAGGATATTCGGGAGTGTCATTATATAAATCTTTGTAAACCGTTCCCAATATTATTGGTGAATCCACAATAATGTATTTCACTTTACCATAAAGTCTACTAATATTTCTATGTTGGTTAGATGTAATAAAAAATTGGTCTCTTATTGCTGAATAATTTTCTTCCCAAGCAACAATTTTAGGATATTCAAATGTTAATTCAACATCCATGTGATTTTTTTTCATCAAAGTAAACAATTCAGCACTTTGTGTTGATTTACCTATACCCGGACCACCAAAGAAATTAATAATTACACTCACTTCAATAATATATCAAAATTCAGTAAAATAAAAAAGTTAACAATACGTAATTTTGATATATTTATAGAATAAAAATCAACAAATGGACATTAATTCATTTTACACGGTACTTATTACCACAATCACAGTTTTAGGTTCCGCGAGTGCATGGAGATACTACGAAAAAAGAGCCATGAGAAAAGAAAAATCAGAAGATTACATGAAAGATGAATGTAGAGAACGAATAACAAAATTAGAAGTTTTGTTAGAAAGGTCATCTTCAGAAAAAGATGACTTAAGGTCCAAAATTTTGGATTTAACAAGGGAGGTTGCGGAACTTAGAGTAAAAGTTGAGTTCTTGGAAAATAAAAACAAGGAGTTAAAAAAGAAAACAGATGTGGTTGTACCAGTAACACCAGTAAAAAGAGGTAGAAAACCAAAATCAATCTAACAATCTTTTGTTAGTGAATCAAATATAGTTATAATTTCGTTTACGGAATCGTAAGAAAAACATTCTGAGTAACCAGAAAAATTTTCCAAAAGGGGTTTAAATTTTTTTACACCCCTTTTTTTATTTAGTTTTTCTTTTATTGCTTCTTCTAATTTTTCCGCATCTTTAGTGTCAATTCTTCTTAGTATCGTTTCTAAAGTGTATCCCCCATACCCATAGTCCTTACTAAATCTACGCAAAATAAATTTTTTTGATGTTATACCAACTTTAACAAAGATTTTACCACTACTTTCTTCCTTCATCACAATCAAGTAAAGAGATTTTGGTAACTTATCGAGTTTCTTTTTTTTGTCGGTTGAGTGTTTGGTAACTTTTTTTTGGGCATATTTTTTAGCCTCCTCTAAATTGTTAAACTCTTTAACATCTCGATTTGTGTTGGGGAAGTACTTTTTAAATCTATTTGAATAAATGATTTTTCCATTATCAACAACGTATATCCTACCCCTCTGAGTTACTCTCTCATAAAGTGAATAAAAACCAACCTTAAATAACAATCTATCCATATAAAGTTATTTTAGTTATACATATTTTAACTATTATATTTGAAATATTGTAATAATATCAAAAAAAGTCCTATCTTTGTACTCAAAATTAACAGTTATCAATGGAAAAACACAAAAAATGTACGGGTTGCAAAGGAGAGTTTCCTTTGTCTCAGTTTTACAAAAACAAATTAATTCATGATGGTCACAGTAACTATTGTATTGATTGTACCAAAGTGAATTCAAAAAAATATTTCCAAAGGAAAAAAGAACGTACTGTTAAAGTCGAAAATGAAAATCTTTTAAAAATGGTTATCTTGAACAACTATCAACAAGAGAACAACTCTCCACAAGCGGATAATCTTATGAAAATTCTCATGATTGAGAAAATGTGTAAATCGGTATTGGAGGAAGTTGAGAATTTAAAGCGTAGTTTCGTAAGAACAGAAACTGAAGTTGTTGAATAATTATATACAAACCCATTTTTGTGGGTATTTATATGTATATAATTATTTTTAACAATGAGATTTACAGATTTACTGTTTGATACATTATTAGAGGAAGTAAAAAACAAAAAGCTCTTCAACTCCCTTATGGATATTTGGCGTACAGAAAGACCAAATATTACAGACGAAGAAGGTGAAGAGCTTTTTTATGACTTTGCTAAATTCAAAGAAGGTTTACGACCTGACCGACCACAAGTATTTACATTTTTAAGTAGATACGACGGTGAACACGGATATCCAAAATTTGACCCAAATAATTTAAGACAGATTGAAAAATATTCTTATTCTCAATTATCGTTTTTATTAAATGAATTTAGACCTGAAGAAAGAGCAGTTGAGAGAGATGTTTTTGCGGGTAGTGATACAAAACCGTCACCAGAGAGAATAGAAGCGTCAAGAAGATTATGGTTTGGTAACGATAATTTAATATTCGAAAGAGGTGGTCTTAGGGTTTATGCGATAAGAGACCAACAAATGTCCATACGATATGGATACTGGTATCACACAATGTACAAAAAAGCATTAGGTAGACCTGAACAATCTGACAGAGATATTTCTCCATGGTGTGTAACTTGGAGACCTGATATGGGTAAATCAAATATGTGGGGTAATTACCGAGGAGAAAGAACATTTTATTTTGTTATTGATGAAAATAAAAGTGAAAATGACCCATATTTTATAAGTACAATCCAAAAAGACACAGGAGTTAATACCGGTTTCAGAATTACAAACATGATGAATGGTGGTGACCTTGTTAAAACATGGGAAGAGATAGAAGAAATATATCCACAACTTAGAGGCGAAAGAAATATAATAACAACCAAACCATTTTCACAAGAGGAATTAACTCTAAGAGATGTTGTTGGTCAAATAAACGAAAGAGTTGGTGGACAATACGAATTTAAAAGAATGGAAAAGGGATATAAGAGAGCTTATATCCAAAACGGTGGAACACTAGCAAAACCAGAATCATGGAGGTCAATGGATGACGAACTACGTAATTTGTATATTGTGTACCCCGAAATAAATCAGTACAACGTTAAAGAAAGATACGGTAACTTTGATTTCCTCAGTGAAATTAAAAAAGTTGGTAATCAATTTAATTTATTGGACAGAACTTTAAGAGAAAAAGGTATTGGTGACGGAGTTGGGACTATCGTTGATTTCTTGATGGCTAACGAATTTAAAATTGCGAGAGTTAGTGGTGATAATAAAAAAATCAGACTATACGAAAGTAAAATTAACGGTAAATCAGGATTGTATAACGTGTCGACAAATTCATGGGTAGAAAAAGATGGTAAGGTTTATGAACCAAAATATGCACACATCGATACCGATGTTTATGTGGATACGGAAGGAAACACATATGTTGTAGATGTTTACAGTACAAGTACTCAAGCAAACGACGACTCTTTCTATTCAGTTTACAGTGTTGGTGATGAAAATCCGGAATACAACGCACACTTTATGTCATCTAAACAATTTAAGATATTAATGAAAGAATTGTCTCCTGATGATGGTAGTGAACCCGAAACAGACAAACCGGGTGATTACACAGATATAAAAGAAAAAAGGGGTTATTAAACCCCTTTTTTTATGATAACAAAGAATAGTATTCTTTAAAATGTTTTATACGGTCAGCTAACCCTATTGTACCACCATTTACTCTTTTTGTAATTTTTGTAACCACCGCGTCGGTAGCACCTTCGTCCGCCATTTTGTGTAATCCGTTTTTACTAAAAAACCAAGCCGCAGATAATAAGGCATATTTTGAAGAAACTAAATCAGGATTTGAAATAACATCCTCATTAATTGCTTTACCGAATGCTGTATAGTTATCCTTTCCGGTTAATTGAATGTACCCTCTGCCACGAAATTTATACCCCTCTTTTGTTGGTTCAGCACCATTACCCATTCTACCTCCATAAACACGAGATGCAATCGCTTCGGGTTTTCTTTGATATTGTTCTGCTAATGCGTCAGTCGGGAAATATTTTCCAAAAATACCTCTTAGACCTTTTGCCGAATAATTTAAATTTTCTTGTGTCGCCTTAAACCCACCTGATTCGTGACCACATTGTGCTAAAAAATGTGCCAATCTTAATGGTGTGTTTATTTGGAATTTTTGTGCGGTGTCCGGAATCATAGCGATTACCGCATCGGGTATATGACCTTTTAATCTTTCTAATTTTAATCCACCAACATTTGGTGCGGGTGAGGGTTCAGTAATAACTGTTTGTGTTGGAAACATTTTAGACCAAGTACCAACACCCACAATTCCGTCCGCTGTTAGTCCATTGGTGGACTGCCATCCTTTAACCGCCAACTCGGTACCACTACCAAATACACCGTCAGCGGTTAATCCTAATTTTTCTTGTAATTTTTTTACATCTTCACCTGTAGAACCTTTTTTAAGTAACATAGTTTTTTTGTTTAAATTTGGTTATTTCTAAATAAATATTTTGTAATTATATTATCTTACCTCATCAAGGTATTTATATATAAAAGAAAAAAATGAAAAAAATTTTAGTAACTGAATCACAATTAAAAAGAGTATTAAGTACATTAATCAACGAGTCACAATCTAATATTGACGAGTTGGATTACGAATCATTTACCCAAGGGGATGAGTTACAACAATTAAGAGACGCTATTGACAATAATATTCTTGTGAGTGTTGCGTTTGTGAAAAAAGACGGAACGGTTCGTCATATGTCCATCAAAAAAAGTTTAAGTTCTTACGTTGGTAGTGATAGGGAAAAAACCGAAAAACAGATGAACGTAGAAATGAACAACAATATTAAAAAGGTTATTGATATAAATTCCTACATTAAAAAACTTAAAGAATTAAGGAATATGGGTGTGGAGGAAGAACAAGCAAAAATGGAATCCGCTAAAGGTGCGTGGAGAAGTATTAATCTTGAAAATGTATTAGGATTTATGGTAAGAGGTAATTTCATTGATTTAAGAGGTGAAAATGATATCATGAATCGTTTTGGTGAAGAGGTCTACAACTCACTTACCAAATCCATGAAAAACGTTTTAGCTCAAGACCAAATGGGTAATGACCCAGAACAAGTATAAAAAAATTATTGATACATAATTTAACAATCTTTAGTTATATTTTAATAAACCTAAATAAATGGTTTATATAAAATATGTCAGAATTAAGAAGTGTTAAATTTACAAACAAAAAAGTGGTTATGAAACCACAAAACAAAGGTTTTGGTGTTACTGAAATTTGGACCCCAAACTTAAACATAACAACAGTCATGCCTCTTCAATTTATTATCCATGACGGTGTTCGATACTTTTTACAATCCGTAAACGAAAAAACAGACGAGTAAATATATTTATATGTAAATGAAAAAACTCAATTACGTTACTTACCTAATTTTGTTTTTTGTTTTTATGTCATACTATTCAATTGTTAAATTGTTTAGTAAAATTAAAATTTAATACTGTGAAAATATTAATATCAGAATCCCAATACAAAAATATTCTAAAAGAATATTACGAACCTGACAAACTCTATCATAGAGAAACTTTAGTCAAAAGATTATTAGTTAAAAATCAAAAAGGTTACTTTGTTGCACCTAAAGAAATTAGAGCGGTAGTTGAGAGATTACCGTATATCGATTGTTATGACCAAGATGGTAACAAACAGACTTGTACAAAAATACCCGAAGTATTATATGTTTACCTTAGTGGTAGATACTAATTGAAAATAACAGATATTTATATTTATAAAAAACATCAAAAATGGGAAAAAAAGTAATACTTAGAGAGTCACAATTAAAAAGACTTGTTGAATATAGAACCAAACAAAAATTAATGGAAAGTCTTGAAGATATCGAGCCAATCGATTACAACATGGGTAAGAGTGATGAT
>Ga0169931_10010653_pt1 | contig 13066 bp, 3 predicted proteins | sample Kivu_15m_20L_FD_129675 | JGI IMG/M metagenome (GOLD analysis project Ga0169931, IMG submission 129675) | Freshwater microbial communities from Lake Kivu, Western Province, Rwanda to study Microbial Dark Matter (Phase II) - Kivu_15m_20L... | ecosystem: Environmental > Aquatic > Freshwater > Lake ...
GGAAAACCTCTCTATAACATTTGAAGAGAATAGACTACGAATAATGTGTGCTAACCTAAAAATAAACATATCAGAAAACATCATGTCGATTATCAAGCTATACAAGAAGTATTCGAAACTAATCAAACACTACTTTAAAAAGGATACAATAAGCAGGATGAATAATCAATCAGGGTACAGTACAACAAGTACAAAAAGTTCTACGATAGCGCATATGTTTTTGCAGTTACTAAAACTAGACCTGTTTGAAATCGGATTTGAAAATATTTCGCTGAAGTTTAAAACAGTCCAAACTGGACCAAGTGGGAATTCGTCGATTGCCGAAAGTTTAGTAAAGCAAACCTTGAATATTAGATTAGCCTATGACTTTTCTTTTCATCAAAAACAGGAATTAAAAATATCCAACGATAGTCAGCTAAATAGTAGCAGTGGATTAGATTTTGATAATTCAGATAAGATTTTCACTAACATTGATAAACAAGCAATCACCGGTAGTAACTTCACAAGTCTCAATACAAATAAAAATTTTAGTGATCTCTTAGTTGGTGATGCAGATTATAAATCCAAGCCTTTGAGCTCTCAAGATAAGCCTAATACAACGAATTATTTGTTTTACGATCATGACTTCTCTGCTAAAATTTCAAACTTCGAAATTTTTTTCCAAACGAAAATACAAAAATTCAACAAGAAAGACAAAAATTGCGCTACGAATAATCTTCCTCTTGACGACATTAACCAAAATTTACAAGTTGTAGAGGAAAAAAATTCTTTGGTGTATCCATTCGACATAAGCATAGTTTCACAGGACGATATCGACATTTCAATAAACTCGATTGAGATAGATTTCTCTATAAAGAAACTAGCGATGCTAAAATCGTATCTGAACCTTTTAGAAGATTTTTCCATGTTGAAAAAGAGCAGCCCTGAACAAAGTCAGAATGGATCAAATTTAAATACCAGCGTGATTTCAAAGCGTCAAATCATAAAGAAAGCTTTTTTCGATTACAGAGAGATAAACTTAAAAGTAAACTATTTGACTTTAATAATCGCAAAAGAAGACAGTCTCAATCTTAAACTTTACGAGCCTTTATTTTGTTTTTATCTTGAAAAATTTTCTGTAAAGTGTAGCTCGATGTCAAGGATTTCAATTTCAAGCGAAATTAAAATTGAATACTTCAACAGCTTTAATGAGTACTGGGAGCCCGTGATAGAAAAGACAGTCATTTCATTCACAAAGAAGGGCGACAAATTCTTGCTAGATTTTGAGAAGGGAATAAACCTTGTCGTCTCAATCCAGTTTCTTAAAACTCTGAAGGTTTTTCTTGAAGATAAAAAGTCTCTTAACAATTACAAACATCAGAACAATAACCTTGCTAATATGCTAAACAACTTTATTGAAGAGGAAGAAGAAACGATGAAGACTACAAAAAGCATAAAACATGTGAGGAAAGATAGAGAAGATGAAATGCCATATTCAATTATATCTAAAAACATGAATATGAATGTAAACATGAATAGTAACTACCATAATAAAAACTATCGACTCCTTAACAACTTCATACACTTCGAAAATATCCTTACAAGAAACACTTACCAATTCCAAATAGAAAACAAAACAGGAGAGGAACTTCTTCTAATTATTGATGATCGCTCTGTCCTGAAAATTTCTCACCTGCAGACTGTTCCTATTGAAAAGGTTTTATTACAAAACGATTTTTTCAACAATTCTAAAAATTCTTTTATCAATTCACATATGCATAAATCCCATTCTTTAACCTCTTTAAATTCCCTAGTTAGCGGTGATTTTAAATCAAATATCCAAAACAAATTCCGCAGACAGAACGAAAAGTTAAAAGAGCTGAAGTTTATTAAGTACATTTATTTCAGATTATCACAGCTGAAGAAGACTTTTTGTATTAACTTATTGAAAAATAATCAAGAAATTGAGATTTTCACAGAAAATTACAAACAAATTAAGGTATTAGTGAATATCTACATCGATGTTAATGGAAGAAAAGTCGTGTGTCTTAAATCTCCAATCAAAATCAGCAACAAATTCGCGAATTATTCGTATGAGATCCAACTAAGCCAAAAAGAAGATTTTTCAGATTCCTCTCAATTGCATAATTTGATAATCAAGCCGTCTACCCAGTTGTATGTTCCTATTAGATATCTGAATTATAACTACTTCAAAATAAGACCATTTATTTCTGATTCAAGTTCGAGTTATTATCAGCCATATCAATATAGCGAAATAATAGTTAAGGATATAAATAATTTGAAGAATTTAAAAAACGGGAAGATAATTAGCTGTCAAATCAAGAAAAATATAGACGGGAAAGCGTCAGGCTCAAATATACATGGATTAGGGGTTAGTGTTAATTCTTACTCTTTTTCTAATTTTGCAAATAATCCTATTACTAATACTAGTATAAGTAACAATTATTTGGAGAGCGTCAAGTTGCTTTGTTACGGTGAGTTGCTAGAAAGAGATAAATTCTTTGAATACGAGATCATTTTAGATCATTCGATCGAGGTCTACAATTACATCCCTTCAACTTTGTATTTAATAATTAACAAGCATCCGCTAGGGAAGAAACAAGAAAAAGAAGTAGGCGAACATAAATCACAAGTTAATAATAAAGATACTGATACAAATAAGGCATTGAAAGATTCTTCTATAAAGGAACAGGGTAATTTACATACTTTAAATAATGTGCATTCTAACAGTGATAACTCTTCCTTCATAAATCTTCAATCTTTAATTTCTCCTGTGATTCAAATTGATCCGTTCACTGTTAACCAGTTTAATTACATCTCACCAGAAGAAATATACTCAATTAGCGTCGTTTCTATTCAGAATAGCCCGCCTTATCTAAAACTCATTAAGGAAATAGAATTACACTCATTCAAAATCAACAACAATACAACCAAATACAACACCACCATCTCATTTGAATATTCTTTTTCCCCGTCTTGCTCTACCTATATGCCATCTAACAGCATCCCAACATCAACACAATATACAACAATAAAACTAATGCTGGAAACAACAAACAAGAAGACAATCTTCAGCTTTTATGTAGACTACATGGTGATCAACGAGTTAGACGAGGATGTAGATCTTACTATGCAAAGTCAACGAGAAGAGATGAATAAATCAAACAGTGCGAGAGATTCCTATTCCGAAGATATTCATCTTAAAGAAGATCAGAGTATCGGTGTTCATGACAACGAGAAGAGAAATAAGAAAACAAATATCTCAAATATATATGTTTCTTCAATAAAGAATATTTTTTCTAATCTTGAGAAACAAAAAAAATTCCTCAACATGCAGACAGGAAATGAATTCAACATGCATTCGAATCTTAAAACAGACCTCCATAATCTCAACACTAACAATCGCAAATTTTCTATTGAAAGTGATATTATTTCTATCACTCAAAAATCCAAATCTAAAACATTCAACGAAGCCGCATATAAAAATTTCAACGAAAAGGTACATTACTCTTTGTCAGATTATCATAATGAATTAGAAAAATCTGTAAATTTTATTCACTTCGAGAGTACAGGATTTAGTAGATTGCTTCAATTTAGAAATAAAATCTTTCCCAAGTTGTTTATTAAAGAACAAATGAAGAATTCTTCAAATAAGGAAAATATTTTCAAGCAGGTTCTTTCAAAGATAATTGTAAGCTCAGTGAATAGCAATAATTCAAATATAAAATCTCAATATGGAAATATTTACAATAGCAATAACTTTAAAAATTACTTCCACACAAGACAAATTATAAACCCAAGTCACTACAACATCCTGTACGCAGAAACTTATGGTAAGGAAAAACTAGAAGCTACCGGTAATAACGAAATTTCTACAGAATCCAACATTCAATACTTTTCTGTAAATCCGAATGATTTGGTATTAATGAAAATCGATAAATCAGAGGAGATTGAAGCTAATTTCTTGAAGGATCCAAATAATACCTTCAAAAATAACTTTATGAAAATTACATTCAGAAACAAGGCGATGATGGAGATCCTTTGCAATGTGAAATATCTCGACGAGTTTTTGAAGCGAGATGAGGGATATTCCATATCTTCCCCGAGTTATCCGAGGAGTTATGTAAAAAATTCTTTTAATAAGGGTGGGAATTACAATCATTTATATAATCCATACCCCAGTCATTATCCTCAAACTTCTGAAGAAACAGGCACTAATGAAAAAGGATTTGCTAAAACTAATCAAAATCACGACCATAATTACGATCAAGATTATGTCGAAAATAGTAATGAGATTAACTTTAACAAAAGTAATAAGTTCACTTTGACTCGTGTTATTTATATCAAGAACAAATACACGTTTGTAAATAATTCGAATTTGAATTTAATAATTACACAAGATGGCTGCTTTAACGAAGGATTTTACGTGCTGCATCCGATGGAAAGAATAATCTTCAAATGGGTGAACTACGAAAAAGATTTCAAGATCAAATTAAAAATCAATGAATCCTCCTTTAGCAAACCATTTGTAATCCATCAAGTCGGTGAATTTTATATAAATCTGAAATTGAATGCCTTAATAAGCAGACAGGGCATGTATTCAAGGACAAACGAACTCAGCACAAGCACCCCAAGCACAAATATCATCATAAAAATCTCAATTGTGGATAATCAAGGGAAAATGTTGGTGTTTATTGAGGACTCAACCTTTGATCCGCCTTTTACGATTGAGAACAACACAAACAGAATTTTCAGAATTATCGAAAAAGAAGCCACTCTAAACAATTCAATATCGCAGCCATTTACTTCCCTGCCTTTCTGTTTCGATAATTTACATTCGAATAACATCGAGATATTCGAGTGCCCTGGTGGTTTGGAAGAAATCGACAAACTTGAGAAATATCAGCAGGTATATAGCTTCAACCTAAACAAATTTGAGGAAGAGAAGATAAAAGTTTTTGACCCCATTGGGAAAATACAGACAAAGCTAAAATTCGAATTGGAAAAGAACGAGAACATGAATTATGTCCTTAAAATAAATGAGATTCAGCACCCGCCAATTGGTCACGATTCAACGAGTGACCTCAGCGGGCTCCTTGTGAATGTCATCAAGAAAAAGACCCATGCAGGGAAGAAAACTTTAAAACTGTCTGCCTTCTTTGTAGGGATTTCCTTCATCGATCATGCCCCTAAGGAGATTATGTATGTGAATTTTAAAAATTTTTATCTTTCTTCTGCCATTTTCAATAAAAAATATTTCAGGTTCAAACTCAACATGGACAATATACAAATAGACAACTCCCTAGAAAATAATTATTATGAGATTATTTTTAAGACTATGAACAATTTAAATTTGTACATCAACAAAAAATCCTTGAACTTCTTAATCGAGTTTTCTTACAATCAAATGGGTAATATTATGTTCATTAATAATTTGATTTTTGAGATCAAATCAAATCTTCTTTTAAATCTCGATGGAATTTTTATTTATGAAATATGGAACTATTTTAAAAATGTTAAAAAGATTTTCAGTCAAGAAGAGAATCGTTTCGGTTCCTCAAATCAAGAAACTAAACATGACGAATTCGACAATGAAGATAATGAAGAAAAAAAATTGAAGGATTTGAAGGAATCAATATCAACTAACAAGCCAAAAATTTTGTTTAACAAAATTTCTATTAGTGGCATTCGTGTGAATTTTTCTTTCCGGCCATCCTTTAAAATGATGAAAAATTTATCAAAGTCACAGAAGTTTTTATTTGTTATCTCAAAGGTAGAGAACATGAATATGTTGTTCGAAAAGTTTAACTCAGAAGGAGTCAAGTCTCTAGAAACAGTTTCGACAATACTCGCCAAGAAATTCATGAAAAAGAACAACGATATAATCACAAAGTACTTGTTATCAGTGGACATATTGTTAAATGTTTCAAATATTTTTAATCACTTCAAGTACGGACTAGACACAATTTTCGATTCAATTAAACTTAAAAAGAATGAATCCTTTTTGAATTTGCCGAGGCAGTTGATATTCGGAATATTCCACTCCTTCGCTATCATCTTCCACGGAGTCAATTCCTCTCTGTTGAAGTTTATGTCACAGTTGAAGAATCTGACCGATTTCTTCTATGGCAATACGATAAAGTTTGTAATCAGACCAAATTTTAGTGAGGAAGATTTGAAGAGGAGATGGTTCCTCCATTCTGTTTTAGATTCTTCTCATACCAGGCAAATGATAAATTGTGACAAAGAGCTTTACTGGTTCTTGAATAATAACTTGAATAACGGTATTTATCTTAATTAATTTAATTTAGACTATGCTATGCTGCATTCACTCAATTATTTTTATTCAATCTCCAATTCAAATGCCATACAAAATTTCTCCCTAAGTGAATTTACTCTTTCCTATTTGAATAAGTTCTTCAAGATTGTTTTCTTGCCGCTAAGATGTGTTTTTATTTTTTCGCTGTTTCTTAACAAAGTTTTGAATCAGAATTTCATAGAGAAAATCAAAATGAAGAAGATAAGACCTGGGAGATATATCAATAAAAATTCGTGTAAGATTGAGGAATATTCAGAAATGCGGGCGTTGGCATATGTAAGATAAATATATTTATACACAATTCATTCATTAACTATTTAAATAGGAAAGACTAATCAAAAATAAAAACTTTTTAAATATTTTTGAGGAGATTGAGCATTACTTCAACCTAAATTCAAATTCTTCCAATTCAACTGAGTCTTTTATTCTTACGAATTTCAGAATTATTTATGTACGTCCATTGAGGAATAAAACCTTCGAACTTGTTTCTATTCCTTTAAATTCTATTTTCTTATACACAACGAAAGAAAGAAATCACAAGACTATCCTTACTATCTTTTACTTTGACGAGAATGCCCAACAGTCGCTGCTCAATACGATAAATCAAGAAATAGACGAAGCTTGGTATAGAGAGAAGAAAAATTTGATAGAAAATGCTGATATTATATTAAATATGAATAGGAGAAATCATATATGCTTCAAAGTACTGTCTGTAGAAGCTTCAGAGAAAAAGAATAGAATCGTTTTGAATAACATTTATAACACCTTGAAAGAGAGAAATATTAATAAAACGGTCTTATTGAATTGAGATAGATGACCTAGGTTTCAATCAGCGCAAATAGCGTATATGGATGATTAGATAAATTTTATAAAAGAAAATTAATTATACTAAATTAAAATAATTTAGAAATGTTATTAATAAACTGATATGTATTCTATCTTAAAATATATTTTTCTCATTTTTATCCATTACAAATATTGCAAATAGGCATTATCAATATACATATTCACAAAAAGGAAAAATTTAAATTGATTTTTTCTTTTTAATTAATATAATTAATTAAAATTTTTTATGTAATTTATTTATTAAAATAAAACAAATATTTAGTAATATAAAATAAGATGGGTAATTGTAATTTTTGCAGTACACCAATAGCCGAAAATGTTCCCCATAACGAATTGATATCAAGCCGGGAGGAAGCAAATCCTGACTTATATAAAGTGGAATTTTCTTATAACATCTTTAAGGAAGTAGCTTCACGCAGCATAGAAGTCGATCCTGTTAGTTCAGATGGGGAAGGAAAAGCAAAAGCAGAAAATTTGAAGGGGATTTCCTTGGCAGATATCCGCACTCAACCAATAGAAGAAGAATTCGAGGATTTCGAATTCGATGACAGAACCTACTCACTTGACGTTTTCAGATTTTATAACAGCTTCAGAACAAATCCATCTGACTATTTCAATGAGCTTTTTACAGAGAAATACATAGACGTCAAACAAATCTCATACTGCGATAAGGTTTTAGACGAGTTGTTATACAAGAGTAATAATAAATCAAACATCTCCACAAGCCCTTTAGACACTTTAAAAAGTAGCAGCAACATGGATACTAGCAAAACCAAGGGCACAATAATAAATACTAACAAATTTACATCAAAAGTTGTTTGGTCTAATAAGTTGTTTTTTATCTTGTGTGATTATCTGCACGAAGCTGAAAGAGGAAAAAAATTCGACACAAATTATGTCGAAGAGAAAATAAAAGAAAGCTTTGGCGACGGAAGTTTTGTTTACATCTCTACTCTAAGGATTGATAGAAAAATCCCTCCGAATGAAACTTTTAACCTCATTCTTAAAGATAAAATTGAAAGGAAGAATTTTATTCAATTCCTTCACAATGAAATTAGTTTCGGAGCTGTATGTACTATTCATTATAAAGATTCTTTTTATGATACTATTTTATGTTTACTTATAATCTGAGTGAGTTTTTAAACAAGAATAAATTATTTAAAATATTTTATTTAGTAATTAATGATGATGAGTAATTATAATATTTATTTTATTGTATCTTTTGTGATAATTAAAATATGCTATTGTTATAATAATAATTATTTATATTCATAAGCTTTAATAATTTTATTGGTACAATAGGTAGGGATAAATAATACCATCATTTAAAATATCTAAATTTCAATAATGAAATAAATTATATGCATGTCCATATCCATATCCATATTAAATTAAAGTTGAATTTTGATTTCCTCGTCAATCTTTGTTACTGTATTTTTTAAAATAATTTCTCTTATTAATTTTATAATTTTAATAAAAGGATTTATATTTCTTGGTTTAGGATCTTTAACTCCAGTAATTATGTAATTAAAATGAATTAAGAAACTAATTAAATACTAGAAAAAGAATTTGATAAACATTACATAAATTAGTTGTGTTTTTTTAATTTATTCGAATCAATTTTAAAAATTTATTTAGATCTTATTTGCTTAAAATAGATATTATGCTATAAAAACCTTAAATAAGAAATTAGTATTATCTTTAATATATAGTTATAGCAGTTACAAACTATAAATGTATTTTTAAATTTATGATGGTAGGGTTTTTTCTAACAAATCATTAGACTTTTACGTAACAAATTTATTAATTAAAATACAATTTTATATTTAATTATAATGCAGAATAAAAAAAGTTTTTATGAAATTTATTCTTATAGTATTTTATATACAGTTACAGACAGGAAATCGAATTTAAGAAAGTATTTTTTATTTAAACAGTTACACACTTATTTATTCAATTAACATATTAAAATATTGAATATTTTTTAAATTATCTTTTTTATTTTGTTTTTAGTATTGTAAATAATCTTTCAAATAGTTTCAATTATATTTTTAATCTCTTATACTACTGGTAGATTATTAGTTTTTTCTTCTTCATAATCAATGTTGTATTCATTTTCTTTATTGAGGCTATTCAAATATTTCTGAATTTTGGAGGTGTCAAAGAGCTGCGGCAATTTCTCATGTATAGGTATATTCATTAATGACTTAACTTTCTTTTTGTTTTTAGATAATGGACAGAATCCAATTCCAGGGGACTATTAAAATGTTATCTTAATTTTTATCTTACAGATTTCTTATAAATTTCAGCATGTGTCAGTTTCTTATTTTTATTCGAAAGCTTAACATATTCTGAATTCAACAAGACATGAGCATTTACAGGAATTTTATAAATGAAGGATTTCGTCTGGATTTCTATAATTTCTGAGAATATCCCTAAAATTTTTGTATCAGCTTCAATTGTGACTTTCACCTTTTTCATATCTCCAGGGGGGATCTAAAATTCAACAAAATTAATTTGTATAATGATATTTACCTTTCCGCCTATAAAGTTTTCTATCTCCAAATATTTGCAATCCATGTTTTTCCTTATCTGCACTCTATTTGTTAAATTGTCATCATTTCTTAACGTAAATGTCATCTCATATTTTTCCCCACATTTCACATATCCGAAGTTTAATTCAGTTGGGTCAATTTTTAGCATCTTATTCAAAGGATCACACAATTCAGAAGTTACCATTAAGTTTAATCTTTCCATCATTTCTTCGTAAGTCTTTCTCTTCTCTATTGCTTCTAAAAGAAAGTTGTGCTGACCAGATTTCCTGACTGCATTAACAGACGGTGCATTGAAGTATAATCTTCTAGAAGTTGAAGAAGTTTTTATTCGTCTATCCGTCAGTTTGTCTACGTATAGATAATCTTCGTTGAACACAGCTTCAGGAAAGGTTGTTTTTAGGTAGGAAGGCAAATTTGGAATATTTTTTCTAGGACTTCCATCGTATGCAACTTCGTAACCTTTCATCTTCAAATACTTTTCTGATTCTTGTAAACTCTTTTCTGATTTTTCTTTTTCTTTTTCTAATTCAGTTTTGTATTGACTGGGCAAATTTTTTTTTATGAAAGATAATTTTTCTTTTCCTAATTGTTCTCGCTTTTTGTGATCCTCCTCCAAATAAACTATAGGAGATATATTCTTTTGAGAATAATTTTCGGGATTTAAATCGAAATTGCTTCTCGAACGAATTTTTTCTAATATGGCTTCAAGGCTATTCGGGTTGTTCTGTTTTTCATTAAATTGATCATCGTTTTCTTCTAATTCTTTTATTCTCTTCTTTTCATACACATCAGGTCCTTTTCTTATATTAGAAATTTGAGGGTTCATTTGAATCAAGTTTTTTCCTTCTTCAGAGTCAAAATAATTTACAAATTTTATCTCTTGCATGGCTTTTACATCAAAAATTTTGGATCTTCGTTTTTTAGCTGCGATGTCCAAAATTTTAGAGGCAGAAACACTTTTATCTTCGTGACCTTCTAAATTTAAAGGACGGTTTCTGAAAGAATTATCTTCTATGATTCTTCTCTTTTCTTTTTGCACAATATACTCATCAAGGTCTAGAAGGATGCTTGGGTTCTCTCTAACTTTTATATCTAATTCTGCTAAATTGATAAGCAATTTCAGTTGATCACCTTCGAATTTCAATTCTGGATTTTGTCTCTCTTCTAAGATCCTTTTCTGTATTTGGATGTTTTGCTTCAATTCATCGATAAACGTTGATCCTTCCATTGCGCCGAATTCGACTTTCCTTTTAGAATACCAATCTTCTTTGTTTTTAACCGAGAGACTGACTTTGTCTCTGAATTCTTTGTTGATTGAATCAGACTCGATTAAATTTCTGTATAAATAAATTTCGTTTTGAGGATAATTCTGCTTGTTAGGAGTGTGAGTAATCTTCTCTAAATTTTTCGGTATTTTTATGTTTTTGATTAATTGAGTTTCCTGAATTAGCTCTTGTATAGATTGATGCTTAGTAATCCAGTAATGAGAAATGAAATACTCTTCAATCGGTTGCTTGATGTATTTTGTGTGATTAGCGTCTTTAGATTTCAAAAATTTAAAATTGAAAATTTGATTTTCGGAGAGAAGTTCGTAACCTGTGTTGTCATTTGTAATCACGAATAGTCTTGGAGGGTAAAAATTAGATGGTGGTTTGAGTGACAAATCCAAAGGATCAATATATTCATTTCCTTCATATCGAGGGGAATCGGGAGGGATGTCATCTATTGGGGATATTAAATGCTCCAAATGAAGCGTTATAGATAATTTGCTTTTGGCAACTCCATCTGAGTCAATCTGAAATATATTGTTTTCATGATCCTTGGTCCATATTTTTGAATGTTGCAAATCTGCAGTATAAATTCCAGGATTTCTATCTTTGGGATTTCCGTTCAAGTCGAAATAATAGTCAATGTCTATTCCTCTTGCGAAATCTAAATTCTGACCTTTTGCATTTAAATTATATCTCTCTTGAGATGTGATAATGACTATATCACCGTCTTGCTGTACTCTAATGACAGTACCATCTACTCTGTAAATTATAGTTACTGTGTTGAAAGTAAATCTGTCAATTAAATCAGTCATTTTTTTTTCTTTGAATGAATAGACGATTGTCTTATCTGGAAGAATGACCTTGGTAAGTCTTCCATCATAAGATCTCCTCATTAAATTGTCATTTCCTAAAATTGCATCAGAAGAACCCTCAGAGATAATCGTCTTTGTTCTTTTTTTAATCGGATCATACGAGATATCAACACTTGCATAATTATCATGTTCGATTAAATATCTTGAGTTATCTGGGTAAGAATAAATTTTGGTTTCATCTGAATGAATAGTCAAACAGGAACTGTCTGGGTATTTGATGTTTATTGTTTTATCATCTCTTATCATAGTCTTTGTATTTGATTCTGGATCAGATTGAATAGTCACGAATGTTGGCGGATGCAATTCATATTCCTTTCCGTCTTTTAAATCTTTTACAACTCTTAGGCCTTTGTTATTTGTATTTGTGGCCAATCCTCCTTGTATCTTGCAAATATTTCCATTCGCATACATTATGTTGATGATATCTAATGGCATATATTTAATTACACTTGCTTTAGAAGTTATTACGCGGTGTAATTCGTGCTCAAGATTATTTTCTTCATTAGTCTCGATTCTTTTTTGACATATATCCCCATTCGGCATAATTTGAACATTCAGTCCATCTTTAAATGAGAAAGTGGTAAATGTTCCATTTAGATTATCATAAATAGCGTCAGTATCATGTCCATCTCTTTGTTGATTGTAATCTCCTATATAGTTGCAAGTCATAAGAACATCATTCTCAAATCTTAGCCAAAATTCGGTTATGTTGTTCTGATTTTTTTTAATTCCGAACATTAAATGATCCTTCTTTACGTATGAAGAAAATGAAGAAAAAATTCCATTGTTAACCACTTTTTTAATGAACACTCCGTTATCAGTGGGAAACATGTATTTTATATTTTCCGTGACCTCTCCCACATATGTATCATCTGCATCATATAGAATATTCTCTTTAAAATCAAAAGGAGTATTGAGGACGAATTGAGACTTGTCCAAATTTATTTTATTAATATTGAAATTAAATTTGTCTCCCGAAAAGTGATTTGATTGATTCGGCGTTAGATTATAAAGATTATGAGGTCTACTTTCACCCCTGGGAGTTCCTAAAACTTTCAACCCCGGATTATTTGGATTATTTGGTTTTATAACACTACTATGTATATTCAAGGCAGCATGCGGAGTACTCGATTTCAACGCATCGTTTCTGTCGGCTCCGGTTGATGTGAAAGTAGGTTTAAAATATTTTACCCAGTTTTCGAA
>Ga0169931_10010654_pt1 | contig 13065 bp, 10 predicted proteins | sample Kivu_15m_20L_FD_129675 | JGI IMG/M metagenome (GOLD analysis project Ga0169931, IMG submission 129675) | Freshwater microbial communities from Lake Kivu, Western Province, Rwanda to study Microbial Dark Matter (Phase II) - Kivu_15m_20L... | ecosystem: Environmental > Aquatic > Freshwater > Lake...
CCGGCGACGACGCCCCGGAAACGCCGCAAGAACCGTGCCGAGGGCCATCAGCCCGCCGCCAATCCAGAGCCACATGATGAGCGGCTTCACGAAGACCTTGATGCGCGCCTCACCCGAATCCTTTTTCACCGGTGGTTCGAGGGTGAGGTAGATGTCGTAGCGCCACGTCGTCTTCACCGACGGCGTGCCGACGTTCATTCCCATGTTGAGGAACTTCGTGATCGCCGGCGCGTAGGCCTTTCCCCCGTCGACCGACACGAGAGCCTTCACCGCCGTACTGCGATCATCCTTCTCCTCGCGGAAGCCGACGAGTTCGAACGTGTGACCGGCAAACGATGCGGGCACGCCTTCGGAGAGACGCAGTTCCTGCGACCGTGTGTAGGCATTCGACGCCGACAGCGCAACCGCGATGAGGATGACACCGAGGTGCACGATCATGCCGCCGTTCGCACGACCGACGAGCCCGCGCAGGCCCTGACGTCGCGTTGCCAGAACTACCTGTCGCAGTGCGGCACCACCCGAAAAACCACCGAGGGTGAAAGCCAACAAAGGTGCGAGTCCGTCGGCACCGGCGACGAGGCCCGCAACCAGTGCGGCGATGCCGCACCAAGCCGGCCAGAACAAGCGGTCGCGCAGAAGTTCCGTCGACGCCTTGCGCCACGGCAGCACCGGGGCGATGCACATGAGTGCCAACATCGCGATCCCGATCGGGGTCGACAGACGATCGAAGAATGGTTCGGCCACGGAGATCTGTCGGTCCTGCAGGGCTTCGATGATGAGTGGAAATACGGTGCCAAGGAGCACCACGAACGCGAACACGCTGAAGAGCACGTTGTTCGCCAGAAATGCGCCTTCGCGTGACACGGGAGAATCGATCGACCCCGGTGAACGCAGTTGGTCACCGCGCCAACCGATGAGTACGAGCGACACGAGAACGATGAGACCGAAGAAGACGAGCAGGTACGTGCCAATGTCGCTTTCGCTGAACGCATGCACACTGTTCAACACCCCCGACCGTGTGAGGAACGTGCCGAGAATCGTGAGACTGAACGTGGCGAGCAGCAACGACAGGTTCCACACGCGCAGCATTCCGCGGCGCTCTTGCACCAGCACCGAGTGGATGTAGGCGGTACCCGTCAACCACGGAAGCAGACTCGCGTTCTCGACGGGGTCCCACGCCCACACCCCCGACCAACCGAGTACTTCGTAGCTCCACCAGCCACCGAGGATGATGCCAACGGTGAGAAAGCCCCAGGCAAAGAGTGTCCAGCGTCGTGTCTCGATCAACCAACCCTCGCCGACTCGACCCGTCACCAGTGCGGCAATTGCGAACGCGAACGGCACGGTGAACCCGACATAGCCCAGGTACAGGATCGGCGGATGGAACAACACGAGGATGTGGTTCTGCAGAAGCGGGTTCGGCCCCGGTCCGTCGTTCACCCCCGGTGCGCCTTCTGCGAACGGGTTGGCCGGGCCGAAACTGAGGATGAAGAAAAACACCATCACGATGCAGATGACGGCGATTGCCCACGAGATCAGTTCGTCGTTGAGCCGCCTGCGGTAGCGCCATGCAACGAGTGCCGCCGAGAGGGCGAGGGCAAAGATCCAGAGAAGAATCGACCCCTCGAGCGCACTCCACACCGCGGTGAAGTTGTAGAGAGCGGGCGTCGAGCGCGAACCGTGGTCCTGCACGTACTGCAGGGAAAAGTCACGGCTGATCATCGCCCACTCCATCGCGACGATGGCGCCAAGTGATGCGAGGAATGCAAGACCAACGAACCGCGGCACCAACCGCGACGTGCGGGCCTCTTCGCCCCGCGACGACTCGCGTGCAGCGGTGATCGCGGCGAGCGCGCCAAAAGCCGCGGCCACCACTCCGACGAGCAGGGCACCGCGGCCGACGGGGCCGGCGACGCCGCTAGCCCACACGGCTGCAGGCATCGGCGGCTTCCTCGGCTTCGTCCATCCGGTCCTCGTTCTTCGCGACGTAGGTGTTCGAGTGCTTCACCTCGATGCGGTCACTGAGAAACACGCCGTTGACGAGCCGACCGTGTGCAACGACGGGAATGCACTCCTGGAAGACGCCGCCCGGATCGCCGTCGTAGCGAACGTCGAGCTCCTTCGCATTGAACGACATGAGAAACGTCGTCGTGCCGGCGGCCTGTTTGATGCTGCCCTGTTCGACCGTGCCCTGCACGCGCAGCCGTCGGTCGGCTTCACAGCCGTCGCGCACACCGACTTCGTCGACGTTGCAGTAGTAGTCGATCGCCGACGAGAGGAACTGGGTTACGACGACTCCACCGGCCACGATGACCGCGGCAAGGATTCCCATCGACACCCAGCGGCGCCTCGCCGAACGCGAACGCACCGGCGCCGCGGCACCGACCCCGGGTTCGCGCGGACTCAGGTCCACGGCTTGTCGCTCTTGTCGACGAACGGATCGAGCTGGCGGGCCCGCCGCGCGTTGCGCCAGGCGTAGAGCGCGATGGGAACGAACGAAAGCACCCAACTGATGACGATGAAGTCGGCGTGTTTCACGACGGCACCTCTTCGGCGCGACGCGCCTCAAGCGCCGCATCGATGCCGCGCAGTTCGACGGCATCGACGAGTGCAAGGACGCGATTGCGGTGCAGAACCAGCCAGGCGAAGATCACGGTGAAGACGGCGACACCGAAGATCAGTGAGAAGAGCATGAGCCCGTCCATCGTCACGTCGCCGTTCGGACGCAGCACCGTCGCTTCTTGGTGGAGGGATCGCCACAACAAGACGCTGAAGTGGACGAGCGGAATCTCGAGTACGGCAAATAGAGCGACGATCGCCGAGCGCTTGGCGCGCTGTTGTTGGGTGCCGCCGAGGCCACGAACCGCGAGATAACCGACGTACGTCACGAACAGGAATGCCGTCGTGGTGAGACGTGGGTCCCACTGCCAATACGTGCCCCACGAGAGTCGGCCCCAGAGACTGCCGGTCACGAGTGTCACACCCATGAAGATCACGCCGACTTCGGCCGAGGCACCGGCAAGCCGGTCGAGGTTGAGTGAATGCTTTTTGCCCCACAGATGGCCCGCCGAGCAGACCGCAGTGAACACGAATGCGAGGTACGCAACCCAAGCGGTCGGCACGTGCACGTACATGATGCGAACGCTGCTTCCCTGGTCGACGTCTTCGGCGGTGAAGAAAAGCCCGAGCAGCGCAAGAATGATCGAGCCCACGATGGCGATCAGGCCGAGGTTGCGCGTCGCGGCCGTTCGTGTCGGCGGGGGGACGCTCGTCGTTGCGTTTGACATGTCGATGTCGGCTACTCGTCGGTGAGGGGGCCGAACCCCAGTGTTCCACCAAACAGGAAGACCGCGCCAAACACGGCCAAAAGACCGACCCACGGCCAGCCTTCGGCGACGCGCGCACCGTCCGACCCGAAGGCCGACTCGGTCGCCCGTGTTGCTCCGATCAGCACCGGAGCAACCGCGGGCAACAGCAACAGTGGCAACAGCGTTTCGCGGCCGCGGCCGGCAACACTGAGCCCTCCGTACACGGCCGCGAGCGCGGCGATGCCGAGTGAACCAAGCACGCAGGTTGTGACCAGCAGCACAGCGCCGTGCAGGTCGACGTTGACCCTGTACAAGATCAGTGCGAGCACGGCGAGCACGGTTTCGAAGACGACCAACTGCACGACGAGGGCGGCAACTTTGCCGAGATACACCCCTTGGGACGGTACTCCCGCGAGACGGAGGGCGTCGATGGCGGAGTCGGCTGACTCGACGGCGAATGACCGCTGCACGACTACAAGCGAGGTGAACAGCGTCGCCATCCAAACGAGGCCGGGAGCAACCCGTTGGAGAATTCCGTCATTGTCGAGTGCGAATGCAAAAAGCACCATCACGATCGCGGCGAAAGGCAGCACCTGGTTCGTCATCACCCGGCTGCGCCATTCGATGCGCAGATCCTTCGCCGCAACGGCGCGTGCAATGCCGACGACACGCGACGTGCTCATTCTCGACCACCCGATTCGACGATGCGTCCACCGACGACCTCGATCCGACGTGTCGCAAGAGAGGCCGAGCGCTCGAGTTCGTGCGACGCAACGACAACCGTCGCACCGGCTGCAACTGCATCGCGCAGTAGCGCATCGATCTCGTCGCGACCCGCGGCATCGAGGCCCGCGTGTGGTTCATCGAGCAACCAGAGCGTTGCCCTGCGCACCGCCATGATCGCAAGTGCGGTACGACGCTTCTGTCCCGCGGACAATCGTCCGACCTGGGTCGACAACAGGCGATCATTCAAACCCATCCGCTGCGCAGCCGACTCCACCTCCGCGCGGTGTGCACCGACGACGTCGCCCCAGAACGACAGGTTCTCGCCGGCGGTGAGATCGAGGTACAACCCGTTTGCATGACCGAGGAATCCGACACTCGCACGAACAGCGGCACGGTCGCGACCCACGTCGTGGCCCATCACGCGCGCGCTTCCACGCGCCAACGGAAGCAATCCTGCGCAGAGCCGCAACAACGTGGTCTTGCCCGCGCCGTTCGCGCCTTGCACCACCACGAGTTCACCGCGTTCGATGGTCAGCGTCGCCTCAGCGAGTGCGGGGAACGAACCAAGTAGAACGACTGCGTCACGCACATCGACGACGGATGTCTCGCTCACCGGTCAGACGCTACAGACCCAACGGCACGTCGACCCACTAGCGTCAATCGCCATGAAGGAACGCGCGCGCCGACGTGTCGACGTCGTGCTCGGTGTCGTCGGCCGCACCTTCATCACCGCCGGATTGCTGTTGCTCGGTCTCGTCGCCTACCAACTGTGGGGCACCGGCCTCGAGCAAAGTCGCGCCCAAAACCGCCTGCGTGATGAGTTCGCGACGCTGATTGCTTCTCCCCCAACGACGACAGGCACAGCAATCCAGGAGGGCGGCACGACGATCCCACGGGTCGACGCGCCGAGCCGGCCGAACTCCGCCCTCGCACTGCTCGAGATCCCATCGGCCAGCGTCGCCGACATTGTCGTGAACGGTGCCACCGTCTCGGCCTTGCGCCACGGGCCCGGACACATCTCGGGAACCGCGTTACCGGGCGAAGCCGGGAACAGCGCCATCGCCGGGCACCGCACCAGTTACGGCGCGCCATTCGCCGACCTCGATGACGTGAGGATCGGCGACGACGTTCGTGTGGCGACCCGCAATGGTCGCTTTACCTACACGGTGAGCGATGTGCGAATCGTCAGCCCCAACCAGACCGATGTTTTGCGACCGCAGAAGAACCGCTCGCTCCTCACCCTCATCACGTGTCATCCGCGTTGGAGTACTGCAAAGCGCCTGATCGTCGTCGCCGAACTCTCGTCGTCCGAATCCATCGCACCGACGTCGACATCGCCGACCACCAATCCGCCGGCCTCCTCTGCGTCACCGACAACAAGTGTTCCCACCACAACGGTTCCACCGACCTCCACGCCGATGGTCGATCCAACGGAAGATGTGATCGAACTCGATGGATGGTTCTCCGACACGGGTGCCGTGTTCCGTGCGATTCTTCTCGGATTGTTGCTTGTGGCCATTTCAATCTCGACGCACTTCCTGCGTCGCTCGTTGCATTCACGCGGCCGCCGCGACTCGCGAGCACGACTGATGTCGTGGGCAGCGGCCGCGTTGCCATTTTTCGTCACGTTGTTCTACTGGTACCACTTCATCAACATGCTGCTGCCCGCCAGCACCTGAATCGCAGACTTCAGCGACCGTTGAAACGTGGCGGACGCTTCTCCAAGAAGGCCTTCGGGCCCTCGAGCGCGTCTTCGCTGGCCCACGCTTGTGCGCGCAACTCGTCGAACCGCGCATCGACGACGATGCGCTCGGCAACGGCTTCGAGACCACGCTTGTGGGCCTGAATCGTGATCGGCGCTAGCGCGGCGAGTTCCTCGGCCCACTCGAGGGCATCGGCGAGACCGCCCAAACGATGCACGCCCCCTTGCACGAACAACTGCTCGGCCGAGTACACGCCGGTGCCGAGCAACATGTGCCGTGCGATGGCCCAACCAAACTCGTGGCTCGCACGTTCGATCGTCCACTGGTCGACCGCAAGGCCCAACTTCGCGGCGGGAATGCCGAAACGACTGGTGGCACTCGCCATGCGCAGATCGCACGCAAGGGCGAGTTGCGTTCCCGCACCCATCGCCGGCCCGTCGACTGCGGCAAGTGTGATGCACGGCAGTGTCGTGAAACCTCGCAACGCCGCACCGAGGGCATTCGCGAAGTCATCCCCCTCGACCCCCGTCAGGTCGGCACCCGCGCAGAAGGCTGGCGGCTCACCCGTCAACACGACCACCCGCGCCACACCCTCGACCGCACGTTGGTGGGAAACGATCGTTCTCAACGTCTCGAGATCCACGGCATTTCGTCTGTGCGGACGTCGAATCGTGATCACCGCAACGTGTGGGCCCTGCCAATCAAGGGTGACCGGACCGCCACCGTCTCCGCTGGGACCTTTTTCCCCGTTCAGCCCTACCATCAGCATGACTGTATGACTTCCGGGAACCCCTCCCCCTCTTCGCCGGTTGACCCGGTCCGCGAGCGCCGTGCGCAGGTCGCGAAGTACACCCTTCTCGCCAATCGTGTCGGCTACCTGCTCTACGCGGCAACGATCGCCTGCTTCGTCTTTGCATTTGCCCTCGGGTTCAACTCGACGATGGTCGGCATCATGACCTTCGGTCTCGTTGCGGGGTCGATTCTTCTCGCACCTTCGATCGTGCTCGGCTACGCTGTGAAAGCCGCCGAACGCGAAGACCGCGAACGCGAACAGGCGGCCGGCAGATGAGCATGACGTCCGCACGACTCACCGGAAGCGAGCGCCGCGAGCAACTGCTCGGCGTGGCCCTCAAGGTTTTCGCGCACAAGGGCTTCCACAACTCGTCGATGAACGACGTCGCCGATGCGGCAGGCGTCACCAAGCCGGTGCTGTACCAACACTTCGACTCGAAGCGCGCACTTTTTGCCGCCGCACTCGAGGCAGTCGGTGAAAAGATGATCGACGCGATCCACGCCGCAACACAGGGCGCGGCATCGGGTCGTGAAAAGACCACCGCGGGAATGGTCGCCTATTTCCAATGGGTGATGGACGACCCCGACGCATTCATGCTTCTGTTCGGCAGCGGCACCCGTCGCGACGAAGAGTTTGCAGCGGTATCCGCACGCATCGAAAAGACCACCGCCGAATTGATCGCTCCGCTCATCGACGCCAACGTCGACCCCGAACAACAGCGCATCATCGCCCATGCCCTCATCGGAATGAGCGAAGGCGCATCACGTCACCTCATCCAGCGCGGCACGAAGTTCGACCCACGCACGGTCGGCGAGGAACTCGCCGCGCTCGCCTGGGCCGGCCTGCGTTCCATCGGCCGCAAGCCGGCTTGATTCAACGTTGCACGTAGCCGCGATACCCCTCAACGAAGCCGGCGGCGCGTAGTTCCTCTGCCAGTTCTTTATGCATTGCGTACTCGGCCGGGGCCTGGCCGTTGACTTTGCGGACCTCGACCGACCGCACGCGTCCGTCCTTGCCGAGCGCGGCGAGTGCGACGACGACGTTGCGCAACGTGAGCTGCGTCATCCGACCCAGCGGCACGAGGTTGCCCGAGCGCGTGTCGTACCACGCAAGTGCGACACCTGCATCGAGCACCACGACCGATGCCGCGCTGCGCGCCGGACGCCCCGCGTTGTCGGGCCACGACAGAACCGCACCGAACGGCTGGGCGGGGTCGGTGGATGCGAGGACGATCGGCGGCATGGCTTCGTCGGGGTGCAACTCCACATCGATCGTGTCGCGGAAACCCCGCAGCCGGTCGACCGCACCGGGCAGCGCAAACTGTGCGGCGCCAAGTCCGTCGATGAAGTAGCCGCGGCGCACGTGGCCGCGTTCCTCGAGCACCTTCAGCACCCCGTACACCCCTGCGAAGCCGCCCTTCACGGATTCGGCGAGAACCGCTTCGCGCGTCAAGACACCGTGGCGTTGCAGCAACTGCTGGGCAATGGCGTGCAGTTCCGCGGTACCAACCCGTTGGTCGGTGGCAGCGGAAGTTTCCAGCGCGCTCCATCGTCCCGAGCCGGCGGGAGGGCCAACCCTCGTCAATCGCATCGAACGCGGACGGCTGGTTGGGCGCTGGCTGCGTCGGCCACCTCCGCTGCGTGCGCCGCCGAGCAATGCACGCAACGGCGCAAACGTGTCGTTGGTGACTTCACCCGCCCACACCAGGTCCCACAGAGCCCCGAGCCGTTCGGTGTCGGTTGCGCCGGGTGTCGCAGAAACGATGCCGTTCCAGAAACTGGCGCCGCGCTGATCGAGCACCGCACGAATCGCGTCGTGCAACGCACCAACGGGTGCTTCGGGACGTTCGAGTGCCGGCAACAGATCGTCGACCTGGTCGGCGAAGAACAACCGAATGCGTCCGTCGTTCGAGCCGATTGCACCGGCTCCCATCCACACGACCTCGCCACTGGCGAAGAGCGCATCGAGATCCGCTGCGCGGTAGCCACGAACACGCTGGGGCAAAACATCGGCTTCGAGGGTCGACGCGACGATCGCCGCACCCTGCAGCATCTGGATGACGTCGACGAGTGCATCGGGTCCACCGCGTTGGCCCGACAACCGACCCGAGGCCGCAGGATCGGAACCCGCGATGCCGTGCCACGCCGGAAGAAAGCGAGCGAACACCTCTTGTTCGACCGGTTCGACCTCGCGCCGCAATGCCGCAAGCGAACGACGCCGAATTTGTCGCAAAATCTCGACGTCGCACCATTCGCGTTCGATTCCATCGGGCCGGAACGCGCCGAGCACCACTCGGCCCTCGGTTTCGAGGGCGCGCAGCACACCCGTGATGCGATCGGGGGAAACGGCGAACCGACCCGCAACGGACGCGACGAGGAACGGTGCGTGCGTGCGTGCGTAACGCGCAATGATCGCTTCGAGGGGACGCGCGACGGGTTCGGTGAAGTCGCGCGGCAGACCCAAGGGCAGCGCACAACCGAGAGCATCGCGATAGAGCGCCGCATCCTGAGCCGCGATGAATCGCTCTTCGCCCGCGATGGAAACGGTGATGATGCGCTTTTCGCCCACGAGTCGTTCGACGGCCCCCTCGACGCCCGGTTCGCACCGCATCGACGCTTCGAGGTGCGACAGGTCGCCGACACGCCGAAAGACGTCGTGCAGTTCGTCGTCGCTGCGCGCGCGACGTCCATCGGTGAGACACTGAGCCGACAGTTCGACATCGGCAATTGCGCCGGCATCGAGAAGCTCGCGCAGTTCCTCGGTGCCGAGCAACTCGTTCAACAGGTCGCGGTCGAGCGACAACGCGGCGGCGCGACGTTCGGCGAGCGGTGCATCACCCTCGTACATGTACGACGCAATCCAATTGAAGAGCAGGCTCTGCGCGAACGGCGAGGCCTTCGGCGTGTCGACTGCAACGACCTTGATGCGCCGCGAGCGGATCTGGGTGAGGATGTCGCGCAACCCCGGAACGTCGAAGACGTCTTGCAGGCATTCGCGGCTCGCCTCGAGAAGCATGGGAAACGACGGGTACTTGCTGGCGACTGCCAACAGATCGGCCGCGCGTTGGCGCTGTTGCCACAGCGGTGTGCGTTGGTCGGGACGTCGACGCGGCAACAACAACGCGCGACCCGCGCACTCTCGGAACCTTGCGGCGAAGAGCGCCGTTTCGGGAAGAGCCGCGACGATCGCCTCTTCGATGCCGTCGGGGTCGAGCATCAGGTCGTCGAGTGGAATCGACTCGAGAGCCTCGGGCAACCGCAACACGATGCCGTCGTCGGCGTACATCGTCTCGACGGGCATGTCGAGACGATCGCGGAGATGCCGTTGAATCGCCATCGACCACGGCGCATGCACCGGCACACCGAAGGGTGAATGAATGCACACGCGCCAGTCACCAAGTTCGTCGCGGAAGCGCTCGACGACGATCGTCGTGTCGTCGGGCAACGCCCCGGTTGCCTCGGCTTGTTCGGCGAAGTAGTTCACGATGTTCGCCGCGGCGAACGGGTCGAGGAAATGCTCCGTGGCAAGAACACCGAGCGCGTCGTCCACGGTCATCGAACGCACACGGCGTTGGAACTCGCCCACGGCCCGACCAAGTTCGACCGGTCGACCGAGAAGATCACCGTGCCAGAACGGCATCTTGGCCGGCTCCCCCGGGGCCGGGCTGACGATCACTTTTTGGAACGTGATGTCCTCGATGCGCCAGGTGGAGGCGCCGAGGAGGAACGTCTCACCGGGCCGCGACTCGTAGACCATTTCTTCGTCGAGTTCCCCAACACGGGTGCCGTCGGGAAGAAAGACGCCGTAGAGCCCGCGATCGGGAATCGTGCCACCGTTCGTGACGGCGAGACGTTGCGCACCGTCGCGCGCACGAAGTCGATTCGTGATGCGGTCCCACACGATGCGCGGTCGCAGTTCGTTGAATTCGGTGCTGGGGTAACGACCCGCGAGCAAGTCGAGCACGTTGTGGAGAATTTCGTCGGACACCTCGGCGAAGTTCGCGCAGCGACGCACGACGACCGCCAGTTCGTCGACCGAGATCTCACCGGAAATTGCGACGTGGGCGACGATCTGCTGTGCGAGAACGTCGAGCGGATTGCGCAGGTAGCGCGTCGACTCGATGTTGCCGTCGACCATCCGCCGCGCAACCACCGCCGACTCGACGAGGTCGCCACGATGCTTCGGGAACAATCGGCCACGGCTGGGTTCGCCGACGCTGTGACCCGCGCGGCCGACACGCTGCAGACCACGGCTGACCGCGCCGGGCGATTCGACCTGAATGACGAGGTCGACTGCGCCCATGTCGATGCCCAACTCGAGGCTGGACGTGGCGACGAGGCCGCGCAACTTGCCCTTCTTCAACTGGTCCTCGATGATGACGCGCTGTTCACGTGCGAGGGACCCGTGGTGTGCACGGACGAGGTCGTCGGCCAATCCCTCGTTCGCGGCAAGTTCGTTGAGACTGGTCGCGAGACGTTCGGCCTGACGACGCGAATTGCAGAAGATGATCGTGCTGCGGTGCGCGAGGATCTGTTGGAGGATCTGCGGGTAAAGACTGGGCCAGATGCTGGCACGACGTGGTGTCAATGCCGCCGTGGCGGGCCCGCTGACCAATTCGGGTTCGGCGTTGCGACGACCGAGATCACCCATGTCCTCGACGGGAACGCACACTTCGATTTCGAGTTGCTTGCGCACGCCCGCGTCGACGATTGCAACGGGACGTGGCTGACCCGAAGCAAAGCCCCCGAGGAATCGCGCGGTCTCTTCGAGCGGACGCTGCGTTGCCGACAACCCGATGCGCTGCGGTTCAGTGCGCGTGATCTCGCACAGTCGTTCGATGCTGAGCATCAGGTGGGCGCCGCGCTTCGTGCCCGCGAGCGCATGAATTTCGTCGATGATGATCGTGTCGACGTTGAGGAGCGTCTTGCGCGCCTGCGACGTGAGCATGAGATAGAGGCTTTCGGGCGTGGTGATGAGCAGATCGGGCGGCCGGCGCAGCATCGCCTGACGCTCGCGAGTGGGCGTATCACCCGTGCGCAACCCGACGGTGACCTCGTTCAGAGTTTCTCCCCTGCGTTCGGAGGCGAGCGCGATACCCGTGAGCGGTGCACGAAGGTTCTTCTCGACGTCGAATGCAAGTGCCCGCAACGGTGAGACATACAGCACACGCGTGCGTTCGGCGGCCGGAGGCGGAGGTGTTGACACGAGTTCGTTGATCGACCAGAGAAATGCGGTCAGCGTTTTGCCACTGCCCGTCGGGGCGCAGATCAGGGTGTGTTCGCGCGCGGCGATACGCGGCCAACCTGCCGTCTGTGGTGGCGTCGGTTGCGGAAACGACGATGCAAACCACTCGGCGACCGCGGGACGAAATGAGTCGAGCACCGCCTGCGACGCTAATTGAGCGGTGCGACAAGACATCCACCGGGACCCGGACATTAGGCTCTTTTGCATGCCGAATCCCGGAGAGCACCACCCCGCCTTCGAGGAATACTGCGAATGCATCTACGAACTGCACGAGGACAACGTTCCGGTCATCCAGGCCCGCATCGCCGAACGGCTGTCGGTGTCGCGACCCTCGGTTTCCGAGATGGTGAAGCGCATGGAGGCCGAAGGCCTGCTGCGCACCGACGGCACGGTCATCAGCCTCACCGACGCAGGCCTCGAGCTCGCCGTCAGCGTCGTACGCAAACACCGCCTCGCCGAACGGTTCCTCACCGACATCCTCGGCTTGTCGTGGGCGACAGCCCACCGCGAGGCCGGAAAGTGGGAACACGTGATGTCCGACGAGGTCGAAACCGCGATGGTGTCCGTGCTGGGCAACCCCACGACGTGTCCGCATGGCAACCCGATTCCCGGGTCCGGTTTCATCGCCGATGCCGCATTCCCACTCTCCGATGTGTCTGCGGGCGACACCTTCACGGTGGCGCGAATTCCCGAGACTCTCGAGTTCACTCCGGGGCTTCTCGACTTCCTCGAAACGTCGGCCCTGTTGCCCGGCAGCACGGGCACGGTCGATTCGACGAACAGCGACGGCAGTGTCGTCGTACGCGTCGACGGCCGCAGCGTGACCGTCGATTCGCACGCCTCCGCCCGCCTGCTCGTCGTTGCTGCACATTGATGCGCCGCGCCATCTTCCTTTGTGTGCTCGTCGCCGCGGGCGTGTCGCTACTCAGCGGCTGCGCAACCACGATCGAAGGCGACTCAGCAACCACCAGTACCTCCCCGGCATCGACCACGACGACGATCCCGCGCGGAACCGTGCCGGAACTCTTCGCTGCGATCCTCTCGCTCGGCAGTGGTCTCGGCAACGACATCGCATCGGGTGAGATGCAGACCGCCCGCGCAAAGCTCGCCGACATCCGCGCAACGTGGCAGGCGATCACACCCCAGATCGCCGACCTCGGCAAAGACGTGAACGACGACCTGCAGCGCCTGGTGAATCTCTATTCGTCGGCGGTCGAGCGCAAGCGACCGGCCGACGCCGACAAAGCCACCCGGTTCCTGGATCTCGCGATCGAGCCGATCATCACTGCCG
>Ga0169931_10010655_pt1 | contig 13064 bp, 5 predicted proteins | sample Kivu_15m_20L_FD_129675 | JGI IMG/M metagenome (GOLD analysis project Ga0169931, IMG submission 129675) | Freshwater microbial communities from Lake Kivu, Western Province, Rwanda to study Microbial Dark Matter (Phase II) - Kivu_15m_20L... | ecosystem: Environmental > Aquatic > Freshwater > Lake ...
AAATATATACTCATATCTATTATATGAAAGGAATTTACAATTTATTAAAATATATTATTATTCAATAATATTATTTTTATTTGTAAAAATTGATTGTATATGCATCATTTTTCAAGCCATGGGTTTTACTTGATTGTTTATTATCTGTTGATTGGCGGCTTGATTCTGCATCATTTGTTGATTGACAGCTTGATTTTGTCTCATTTGTTGATTAGCTGCCATTTGATTTTGTCTCATCTGTTGATTGTTCATATTCATTTGAACATTTTGAGCATTGAAATTTTGTTGAGGATAATTTGGATTTGGAGCGTATGGTTGTTGATAATTTCCATAGTTATTTAATGGCATAGTATATTGTGGATTATTATCAATGACAATTACATTATTATTACTATAACTGGTAAAGTAAGAGCCTCTGCACATCACACATATCAACATGAATATTTAATATGCAGCATAACAATAAAATACGATAAACAAAATGAAGAATATTCCTTAACCATAATCACCTAAACAAAATTGATAGGAAACTGATAAGATACTATCAGGTATACAGCAAGTCTGATATCCACAATTCTGCGTATAACCGTCTGCTGCACATATAGAGCAGTTAAATTGATCTAAGTAATTGATTTTATTAAAATAGAGGATAATGAAGACAGTTCCTAATCCTGCAAAGATTAAACCATAAACAATAGTTGTGACTAAATAGCAGCATCTTGCTTTTTGATACGAATAGTTTTGTTGTTTTAGCCATCTATAGCTTAAATGAGAGAAAGGCATCAACTTCAAAATTTAATTAATTTATAAAAGTTTTATCATTTAAAGATTAAATAAATAGATAATAATAACGATTTAAAATAATATGTAATATATGATAAAATTGATTTAATCATTCAACTACAAGTGAATGTTTTCTTAAAACTAATAAATTATTATTAATTTTTTATCTTAGTTCATTCCTTTGTTTAACTTCTATCTCATATGTATTATAGAGATGATTTCCTTCATATTTTATATTTCTGAATTTAGAATCTTAGTAAATCACTTTTGATACTTTCAATCTATTTTCAATTTCTATATTATATGCAAATTACTTTTTAGTGCATCAAGCTATATTTATTTTATACTTTTCTTAGGTGCTTATGTATTACTTACATTACTTTTGTAATCTAAATAATCATTTTGCAAAAAGCTTCTTTTGAAGGGTGAATAATTAGATTTGCTTCTATTATTTCCATGTATTTTGCCTAAAGACTGATATCTATTGAGCCTGTTTACTGGATTATTATCTTGATTTTGTGATATATTATTATTGTCTTAGATTACTTTATGTTTATCTATCTTTTTTGTTGGTTGATTATTTTTTTAGTGCTAATTAATCTTATCTATTTTGTTAAATTTTTTCTCTAAAGATCCTTTTATTTAATTATTTACATTATAATCATCAACATTTGACCTCTTTGTATTAGTATAATTTTATTTGATTTTATCATATGGGGTTTCATAGATAGATCTTTTGAAATTTGAATCTAAAGGTAAATCTTTTCTTTAAGATTAAAATTTACTGACACTTCTATGATTGATATTCTTTTTTATCTGCTTTTGAATTGGTGAAGAATCAATTTGTTGTTGATTTTTTTCACCATTATTCTTACTATTATTATAAATTTATTCATGATATTTTTGAGTATTTTAAGGCAATCGATTAGCTGCATATTAACTTTGTCTTTTGTTTCTTTGATTTTACAATTCCTCATAGTAATTTCTCGCCATTGATCCATTTTAGTATTTTTTTATCAATTAATCATCTTCATAACTTTATCTATGACTATCTCTCGAAGGTGAAATATAATGATTTTTATTCTGCTCATTAGCTAATAAATCACGTTATAATCTTAATTTTTATATTCTTGCAGCATTATCAAGTTAATTTGCTACTTTAAGTCGATATAAATTTTATTATTAGTAGGCACGATATCCAATATTTTACTATTGTAATCTTCTTAAATTGTCATTTTGACGTTGAAGATGCTAAAGAGTCGATGGATATGATACTATTGGAAAGGCTAATTATCTATCGATTTATCTTCTCTAAATCAAATTATTATTACTCTTCTTAATTTTTATTCAAGACTTAATAATCCATGCTAAATTTAATGTCTTGTCACTTCGTATAATGGTTAATATGGAATTTGATAGACAGGTGAATATCGTGGGTCGTACATAAATACTTATTGATAAATTATATTTATTTATAGTTATAAAATAAAAAAGTCAAATTATAATATTAATAAAAAATCTTTATTACTCAACATTAGCTGAAGTTTATTATTTTAATTATGTAAAATTGATAAATAAAAGCAATATTGAGACTTTATCATTAATCAATATTTAAATTTTCTTGTATGTGTTTATTCTACCTACTCTATTTTTTTAATGTCATGATCATACCTATTTTCTCCTCTCTCATGTTAATCAACTTGTTAAAATACATTTAAATTCATGGGTTAATAAAACTAATGCTCGTTATTACTTTAATTATTTAAAATTGAGGGAATCTTGCTAATTTCAGGTTATTTCTTTTTTTATTTCGCGATTTATTCAAAATTATTTGTTAATACATTTTAGTCAGCATAACATTTTGTAATTTTCATTATAATACCATATTTATGTTATGTTTTCATTACCATATAACTCATCTTCATCTTCTCTTACTCTAATTATGAAAATCTTTCATAAATTTTCAACATTTTAAGTTAAACTGAGGACCTTATCTTTTAGCAAAATGCTAAATGATTGAAAAGTACATCACTATGTAAATTTAAGATCATCTTGTTCTTAAGCTTCTTTTTTATAGTTAAATAATTATAATTGAATTTATTGTCATTAGCTGCATCTATTTTATCCTACAAGATTAATAATCCTTAGCCAAACATCTTTACTACTATACCTTTGTCATTTAATTCAATCCAAATTTATTTTTATTATTTATTTTTATGAAAATAAAGGTGTGATTAACTAAGTGATATTATATGTATCACTTCGTAAAAATTATCTTTTGTTGATTAATAATCCTATGGCCATTTAGTATCTTATAGTTCTTGTGCTTTTTAAATTAAAGTACACTAATTTTCATCATTTTCAGTTCTAAATGTCAAATGTGCTAGGCCATCCTCAATAATTATTTACATGTAATTTATTTTCGTTTAAAAATCTGTCATTGCTTCAAAAAACTTTATCACATCTATTTTATAAATCCTATATTTATTATCATTTTAATTATCTTATCCGCTCCAGTTCCATGAAAATGCTTACTATTTAATTGTAAAAATTATACTTTTATCTACAAAAAATTAATGAATATCTGTGATAAATGGAGACACTTTGATTTATTTTTTATGAAAATTAAAGTAAAGTATCCTGCTCTCCTTTGTTACTTTTGTAAAATTAGATGTTTATTTTAAAACTTTTACAAAGAAATTGCAATATTTTTGTTATTTCTTATTGGTGAATGAAACTTTCATTTTATTCTATTTTATTATAATATATGGCGCTCTAAATAAATGATGACTGCCAGAAAATTATATTTATATACTATATTCAAATTGTTTCTTGAATCAATAAAATAAATATTAATTCTTTGAAAGCTATTTATTATTAATAATTTTATAAGCAATTATTCTTAGGAATAAAATTATATTGAATTAATATACTTAATTGATTAAATATTTATAATGCTTACAACAAAATCATTTGTATCAATTAAGATTATATTTGGTTTAAAATTAAAAGACATCAGCTCTCAATCTATCTGGACATACCTCAATACTTACAGGACTCTAGCAGTTAGATTATGTTAAATAACACGTAACGATTCCTTAAGCTCCGTTTGAATGAATATCGATGAAATATGTTACAATCAAGTATGCAAAACATAATATCAGTCCAATTATAATGAAATTTGCATAATTAGCTTTACTTTTAAGAATAATAAAACTTAATAAAGCAGTTAATGATACTAGGAAAAATTGACCAACAAGCCTGTAAAGTTTAATACATGTAAAATTACTAAAAAATAAGTGAGATCTTTCACAAATAGCCTCGCATTGACGGGCTGCATCGCAATAAGGAATTCCACTTAAATGAATATAAGCATAAGCATCAGGTCTAGCTAATTAAAATAAATAGTTGCAACAGCAACAAGTATATTTCCAACAAGATGAGGCTTTACCACATGATCCTTTAGGATCACACTTAATAAAATAAAACATACTCTAAAAATATTGTAAGATATATCGAAGAGGCCGAAAAAAGCATTTATGAATGATCCTCCAACAACACTTCCAAAATTTCTAGTTATGAATCTAGTAAATGGTCTACAACATTAACTAGATCTGTTTTATCTATAATTGAAATACCATTAGACAGCATTTCCTGAGATTATATAATTAACTACATAATATATACATTACATTTATCTCTTAAAAATTGTATGCCCCATATAAACTCTATAGCATTTAAAACAGTAAGCAACATATTAGTTTTACTACTGTAATATAAATCACTTTTATTGATTAACTAAGGTTATCTCCAAGTTCCAAAAGCGATGTATTGCCAAATACACAAAACAACTAGACCAAAACTCAAGACAATAAATAGTGGAATATATGCAAATAGTAATATATTTTATTTCAAGAAGACGTTTGAGTAGTATAAGAATATTGATCCAAGTTATATTTATTTAACATAACAAAAGAAGAATACTAAAAATATTATTGCTATGATTATTATGATTATCCCTAAAAATATAGCCCAAAAATTATTAGTATCTTAAAAAAATTTTATTGGTTGAACAATCATAACTATACCACCAATCACTAGGGTAATAAATGACAAAATAAATACAGCATATGTCATTAACTTAGGAAGTAAAACAAAAAAAGCTAGATAAACTATACCTACTCCTAAGGCTATTAACAATGTTAGTAAAATCGTTGAATATCCACCTATCAAGCTTAATTTTTCATTTAATACCATATTTTAATAAAATCTTGATCTTTAGTTTTCACCAGTAGGTTAGCATAAGCCACCCAATTTATTTAATACAGGTTGTGAATCATAAGTGCTTACAGCTCCATTACAATTATGATGAACGGAACATAAAATTAGTCTTCCATTACTAGGACATTAAGAAACGCAATATCTATTAGATGACAAATCATTAATATTACTAAAATATATGAAAGGGGCATCGGTTTGTTTATAGTAGCATTGATTACCAGTGTCGTCAACAGGATAATTAACTGCATAATAATTTTCTAAATATGATCGATGGTACACCTAGTAAAAACACAAAATGATGTTATAAAAAGAGTAAGGGCAAAGATGGCACCTATTATAGTACAGATGCAATCTGTGCATTTTCTTTGATTTTCTTAAACTGGAAGATTTCTAAATGTATATACGTTATTTTTGAACATTGTATCTATCAACTGGAGTTTATTTAAATAAATATTATTTATTGTTATTTATTAAAATTTTAGATTAAATCGTTTAAATAAAATCATTATGTTAAGATATCTGAATCTCCAGCATCAATGATGGCCATGGTTGAGCATCTGTGATATTTACCACAAGCAGTACCAAGTGAGATATTGTTGCCCGGATAAAATACGACTTTTGCTTTTGATAAGACAGCGTAATATTAAATCTCAGCTTTTCTGATAGTAGGGCAATTATTGGATAATATGATAAGTTTAGCTTCTCCACTTCTTAAAGATCTTAAAGTAGATTTATATCCAAGTACGTATTTTCCACTCTTAATAACGAGACTCAATTTGTTGTTAATATTTTATCCTCCGATTTTTTTAACCATATTTTAATTATTATTATTAAATAAAAAATATATTAATATTCATCATTTTATCTATTGCATATAATTATTCTGATAATTCTTCATATGTCAAAAAATTATTTTTTCTTTCGTTTACCTATTGTTTAAATTTATTTTCCGAGTCTTTAATTTTATACCATCCTTTCTCTTTATTTATAAAGTATTTCTTTCTTATTTTTTAACATTGGCTTATTATTATTTTGTTATATACTTGACCAATATTTTGTTATTTATGCAGGTTTATAGCGTACTTCAGCTAGTCTTTTTAAAAGCTATAAATTTTAACCCTTTATATTGTAGTGCTCTTCACTATATTTTTTTGTATGTAAGGATCTTTTTTTAGAACTATGCCTTTTGAATTATTATATTCCACATAATAATGTCGATTTTCTATTCTTAATTTATTCGAGTTTATTTTAGTGATATCTTTGACGCAGATTATTTTAAAAAATGTTGGGAAATATTTTTTTGTTCATCTGTTTAAAATTATATGTTATAATTATTAATATATTATGATTAATCACAATAAAACATTAAAACAATAAATAAATTTTTTATGAACATATGTATAAACGGAGAAATATTTAAGTTATTGATATTTAATTATTAATATAAACAAATATTTTTATCATTTTCTAGAATGAAGATAATTTGATCTATTTATTTATATTGATTTTACTGTGCTTATTTTCTTCAGTTTTGGTTTATCGTTTTATATAGCTTTGAAAGAAGTTAGATATATCGATGGTATTTATGAACTAATAGAGGATTGCAATCCATAACTAGTAATTTTTGAACTATTTTAGCTAGAGTTATTTAAATCAAAAGAAGATGATAGACTTAAATATGGTCTTTTAGATGGAGTTTTATATACTGTAGGATTTAATTGCAATCTTGATTTGTTATTCACTTTTTTATTGGGAAAAAAATTATTTGAACTAGGTGATGTTGTCGTAAAACCATAATCATCATATTAATTTATATTATTATGCTTTAATTATACTCTTTAAATACCTTTTCTTGATATACTTCTATTATTGTCATGGTGTGGATTTTGTCTTTTCTGTAAGCGATCTTTTATCTTTTTAGAAGGATTACAAAAATATATAGTTTCATAACTATCTTGTTAAAGCCAGCTCTAATCCAGTTTACTATTTTTAAGCTTGTCTTTTAATGCATACTTTTAAATATGCTAAAATATTTTAAGTACTGTATTCTGATGTCTAATTGTGTTATGATTCTATTAAATAACTAACTTTTAATATTTACTTTTCATCTTAGAGCATATTAAGTGAGTGTTTTTAGAATTAATAACACTATCTTATTCACAATAAACAAAAAGAATATCGATTTTACATTTATCTACATCATTTAACTAGATGCTAAAAGGATTATTTATAAATTTTGAGCAATTCTTTTTAGCTAATTAGATGGCAAAATTAATGATAAATTATGGCGCTTTAACATTTTTTTGCGCTATCTCGAATGCTATCATCTAAAATGAATAAAATGGAGAGTCTATTATTTGCAAGATAACATCTTTGGGGTTATATTTTATACAATATAAGAGGGAAGAAGTCGCGCCCATTGATCGACCCCATAATACAAATTTCTTGAATCCTATTTGTCTTAAATATACTATAACACTATCTCTTTATAAATAATTAATTACTAATATCTTATTTTTATTTGGCTCCATATGTGATTCGATCTCCTTCGCTTTTTCCACTGGCCGAAAAATCAAAAGCACATAATGCGTATTCTTCATTTAAATGTTTTAATAGATTAATGCATTATAATCTATTAGAGCCATATCCATGAAGAAATACTATACATATTTAAGTTTTGCTTTTTGATTGAAATAAAGAAGCGTATATTTTTTAATATGTTGGATTCATGACTTTAATGATTCTATGATTGATTTAAAGATTGTTTAACAGGATGTCTAAAATAATAAATAATTATACCGAGATTGTATTCTGAATAATCTGACCTTCGATGTTTAAATAACTTTTCGACGATATCATTAATCAATTTATTGTTATAAAGAATGTCCATTGAGCTTATTTATAATTAATAATTATATTTAAATGTCATTATAAACTACTGTAAATTATATTCTGCCTATATTCATCTGATTAATATCATAAAATTAAAGATATCGATCAAAAGATCATAGTTTTTTAAAGAAACAAGAAAATTTAAACTTTTAATTAAAATTATTATTTTAAAAAATCATTTATAAAAACTTTTATATAAATTTTATAATAATTCATTACTATTATCTAAGTTTTTTTTTGTTTTATATGTATGATGTATGTATGAGGTTATAATTATATATTATTTAAAAATAAAATAATAGAAATGAAAAAAATTGATAAAAATAAATACTCTATTCCATAATATAATGGTTAAAATATAACTAATTCTAGATATTAAGCTTATTAATATCATCCCCAAGCAACTTAAACACCTTTTATAAAATATGCCTCGTCTATAATCGATGTTATCTCAGAAGATTATATAGGTAATATATCAAAAATATAATTTTAATCAAATAATAAGTCACCCATCTATGATATATCTGAAGTAGATATATTTTAAATGCCTGAACACCTAGTTTAAAATAATTATGACAACAATTATAATTAAATTGCAGCTAAAATGAAGAAAAAAACCAATAAAATTAAACCGTTACAACAATATAATTAGAGTAATATCTTTTGCCTGAATGAAACTATTCAAAAAGTGAGCATAAAAAATATTTTTCAAGCCTTTAAAATTATAAATCAATTTTCTGAATAAAAAAAGATAAATAACAAGATAAACAAACTAACTCCTAAAAAATCAAGCAGCAATAGTGGTTCTATGGCAAGTACAAGCAACTAATAAAATATTTTCAAAAAACAGAAAAAAAGATAAAATATGAAAGAAGCATCTAATCAAATAAAAGGATGGATTTAGTATAAACTTATGATGATAACTAATGAATGTTTCAAAGATATTATATAAATAAATTAGAGTATAAAGAAAAAACAAATAATAGAAGGATAAATAAAAAATAATTATTCATAAAAATATAGTTACTTATAAAATTCAGGATTATACAAAAGTAAAAATAAAGTATAAAGTAATATTATCAAATAAAGTATCATATACGCTGTTGAAAATATATGGGATCAAGAATTAAATGCTAAAAGTCCTCAAAGAAATTAAAAATTTTAACATTATCCTTATTCTCTGTAGAATAATAGCAAAAAAGTATACTAAAGTAGATCGAAATAAAGCCCTTATTCCAGGCCGCCCAAAAGTAAAATTTTTGATCAAAAAACAATAAAATTATAAATAAATCAAAACATATAAATTGAACATCATAATAGTAAAAAAGATAAAAAATATTTGATTTTAAGAACTAATTGCTATTAATTACCTTTAATAACTGATTTTACAGAATAATACAGTAAAAAAATTAATAATGATATTAATCCTGTAAATAAGGATACTTTTTATAAAAACACTCCAGAGATAATATCAGATTTTAGTGAGCAACTCAAAATTGAATTTTAAAATGCTACAAAAATACTTGAATTATCATTATCAAAAAAAATCTAAAATCATAAATAAAAAAATGTATTAAACAAGAAGTCTTCTTCAAAAGATTATAAAGATTACGATAGTTATAAAAAATAGAACTAAAAAAGATAATTGACAAAAAATAATCGCTAATTAGGATATTATGATATAAAAAAGATATAAAATTATTATTTATAAGATGTAAATTCAACTAAAAACGTTAAATTTAAGGTAGATAATTAAAAAAATCAATATGGCTATATATAAAAATAAGTACTTAATAAAAAATAGTTGAAGAAATAGGATATTATAACACAAAATAAATCGATAATTAATAATTTCAATGAAATCAAAAGCATATAATCAATTATTAATATAGTTAATTAATAAATTCATAATAAAAATTAGATAAAAACCTATAATCATATAACTTAACAACCTTACATAAAAGAAAATCATCAAAAATATAAAATTTATTAATAATATGGTAAAATATAAAATAATAGACCATATTCTCCTTCTTATTTAAATCAAATTTATAGTAATTCTAAGTAGAAAAAGCCATATCCATCAATACAAAATAATAATACTCATAATATGTTAAATAATGAGAAGAATTATCAAGTTAATAATCACTATCAAAATACTCTTCATCATGCAGCCTCATAAAAGAATTTAAAATCTAACTATAATTAATTCTTAGAGAAAAATAATATTAATAGTCCTTTAAATAGTCATATACGCAAAAGTTCAGCTTCGAAGAACATTAATCCAGTAACTTAAAGGCATATTAAAAGTCCATAAACTAAAATAACTTCACCAATAACTTCTTATATTGTGCCTAAAGATAATAAACTAATAAAAACTATAAACAAAGCTGATCAAAGGCCTACAAATGTTTATTAAAATCAATTAAATAAAAAATAAGAACCATACAAAGATACATTTAGTTACTTTTCTCCTCAAATTAAAAAATAAACATATAGCAAACAGTATTAATATAATCATATCAATAATAAATAAATATATAAGCCACAATACCCATAAAAAATTGAGAGAACTCCTTCAAAACTACAGTATACTTAAAGAGTACCTTCAAATCCTAATTTACTATATAATTACTAGCAACCTCAAAAGATTCAAAGAGTTACTTCTAAAATACAGCATCAATATCATCAATCTCCAGATAACTATCATCAAAAAAATATAATATAAAATGATTATTTTATAAAAAATGATCGTAACAAACCTGATATCAAGGCTATAAATTTCAATAATAACTACTATACAACTACAGTTAAACCTCAACCTCAACCAATTATATATCATCATCAGCAACAACAAAATAGCTTAAATCATCAGATGAATCCTTTCTATCAAAAATCACCAATATAAAGGCCTAGTTCAAAATTTATATTGGTTGAATAAAAAATAAATAGACCGCTGACTCGATTGCCAAGCCCTCGAGAAAGTATATAAAGAATGAATCCGTTCAATAATTATTCAGGAATAGATTCTTAATTATCATAAAAAAAGAAATCTCATAGTTCTTCAAGGCATTCATCTGAATTAAATCGTCCAAGAAGTATGAATTCAAAGATTCATATGACTTTAAAAAAATAAAGATGATTTTTTTTCTGATTTAATACTAATTATTATATAAAGATATATGATATATATAAATGATAGTATATTATAGTTATTAAAATCATTTTTTCATGGCCAAATATCTAAAAGTTTATTTAAACTTGTCTAAACGTTTATCTTTCATTTATGATTTGATTATACATGATTAATTTTTAAATAAATCCTTTGGATTAAATTTGTTATACCAAATAAATTCTTTATGATTTTAACTTTTCAATGAAGGAATATTCTTAGATAGGGTCAAATTATTAAGTATAGCTTCTTAAGAAGCTCTAATAGTTGTAAAGTCATTTATGTTTTATTTTACTTCATCATGTTTATTCCCTTTATTGAATTTTTAATTTACTTTAACTTTTTTAATGGAATCTTTTTTGCTAGAATTCATAAAGGAGATATTAGTATTTCTATATAATGTATATTATTACTTAAATTTATCTTTAAAACAATCTAATTCTTTAAAATCTATATTTTTAGTCAATCCTAACTTTTATTTATATTATTGTTGATAATTGCTAGCTTTTATTGCTAAAGATACTTAAGGTTGTAGTTTTAAAGTACTTTATTTATAATTATAGACTGGAATGTTTCCATAATTTATATATTAAGTTGAATAATTTGATCTTAGAAGTGGTTGTCGATTCACTGAAAATGTATTCTTTTTTTGTTACGGTGCAACATAATATTTTTTACTTGGTTTCGTATAATAAATGGAACCTTAAATAAAATTTATATTTACTCGTAGAATGATAGTTTGAAACAGCTTATTTTTTTATTGAATTTTCCATGAAGCCATTCTTTTTTGTTCGAGATCCTAAACCATCAACGTTGAATTTATTTTGACTTGATATTAATTTTTTATTAACGAAGGAAGAAGTATTTGATCTTTGATTCTTCCAATTGAAATATTGATTCTTAATCACACCTGATTAAATATTCTCGCTCGCCATCATTTTTTCAATAATTTATAATTTTTTATCTAAGTCTTCTATCTTTTATTTTTATTGTTCTTCTGATAAAAATTTGAAGTAATTAATTATTTAATGTATTTCTTCTATTTATTTAAAGAACTATGTTCTATTATTTGTTTCACTATTTTTGGTCAATCCGATTGATGATTTTTGTCTTTTCAATCTGCATACTGTTTAATTGACGAGTTGATCAATCCTTTTCTATAATTATTATATCGTTTTTGTTTACATCATGACAGGTGAACTTGACTATTTTTTGAAAAATTGGTTAGAAATCGATGATTTTATTGATCTTCTTGATAATTTATCATCTTCATCCTCTTTTGTATTTACTCTATTATAAGAAAGTTTAGTTTTTGAGACAGGCTTTTATTCTTTATTGACCATTTTTTTAACATAATCTTTGATATCTATGCTGGGAGATATTAAAGTTTGTTAGAGTTATCTAATTTATGGTGAAATTATTTGAGATTTGTAGAAATTTTCCTTTGATATTTTTGGACTGACATTATCTAATAGTTGAGATTAATTGATGGTTTAAGTTCTACGTTTATAAATGGTTTGAAAAGAAGTTGGTCTTTTGTTAAAAGAATAGAAATTAGTTGAATTTGATCTCATAATAGTCTTTTTGTTTTTACGAAGTTGCATGTTTTTTTCTTCTTAATTAAATTTGTATAGAACTTATATTGATATAGAAAGTATATAAAAAATTTTCATTTAGTAATAAATCTAATGATAAAGTATCATTTAAATATATGATGATATTTATTTCATTGTTTAATCATTAAATTATGAATATTTAATGTACTATAAATTATTTTTTTTAATAAATATTGTGGTTTTAATTTTAAATAGAATCAACCGAAGAGATCGCCCATATCCATATCTTATTATTCTGCTGCAGGTGGTGGTGGGGGTGCTTATTTCTTTTTTTATTCTGGTTTTCCTTTAGCTTGAGGTTTTTATTCAGCAGCTTTTGG
>Ga0169931_10010656_pt1 | contig 13064 bp, 15 predicted proteins | sample Kivu_15m_20L_FD_129675 | JGI IMG/M metagenome (GOLD analysis project Ga0169931, IMG submission 129675) | Freshwater microbial communities from Lake Kivu, Western Province, Rwanda to study Microbial Dark Matter (Phase II) - Kivu_15m_20L... | ecosystem: Environmental > Aquatic > Freshwater > Lake...
AGTGTGCCGACAGGGCCAAAAAATCACTGAAATTGGCTGTGCCCAGGCATAGGCAGCGTTGAAAACATCCGCGCGAGACAAAATGACGATGCTCAATGACGGCTTTTCAGCAGCCTGCTAGTGCTGGGCCGGTTCACATGCGTTCACCGGACACGCACTAAGGTTTTTAGTGTGGTCGCATTTTCCGGAGAGCCAAGTGAAGTCACTTGGCTTGAAAATGCTCCGGCCCAATCAAGCATCCGCCACTTCCACCATCACCAATTCAGCATCTTCGCTGGCGGTGATGGTGATCGCGTCCTCCGCCCGAATGGCGATGCCATCGCGGGCGCGTGCTTCAACGCCATTCACGCTGGCGGCGCCACGCGCCAACACCAGATAGGCCGCGCGGCCTGCGGCCAAGGGCTGCGTCAGGCTTTGCCCCTTGCCAAGTGTGGCAGCCATCACCGCGCCGTCCACATTGATGGGTAGCGCCCCCGATGAAGCATCGGCCGGGCGGCCTGAGGCCAAAACCTCAAACCCTGCCTCGCGCCTTTCCTTGGGAAATTGCTTCGCCCCCCAGGAAGGCGGCAGGCCGGTGCGGTCCGGCATGATCCAAATCTGAAACAGCGTTGTCGCGCCAGCTTCCAGATTATACTCCGAATGGACAACGCCGGTGCCGGCACTCATGACCTGCACATCACCCGCTTCGGTGCGGCCTTCATTGCCCATGCTGTCCTTATGAGTGATGGCGCCCTGCCGGACATAGGTGATGATTTCCATATCGCGATGCGGATGCGGGTCAAACCCCGTGCCGGGCGCGATTTCGTCATCATTCCAAACGCGCAATCGCCCCCAATTCATGCGCCCGGCATCACGGTAATGCCCGAAGGAGAAATGGTGATTGGCGTTGAGCCAACCAAAATTGGCCTTGCCCAGGCTGTCAAAGGGACGGAGTTCGATCATGGCTTTTTCCGAATGGCCGCTTGTGGCTTTGCCCCGTTAGATAGGGGCGCGCCGCGGGCGGCGCCATACCGTCCGCGCAACACTGTCATGCGCGGGGCAAGATCACCGACACATCAGCACGGGAATTTCCGCATTCTCCAGCACATGGCGCGTCACCCCGCCCAGGATCAATTGCCGCAGGCGCGAATGGCTGTAGGCGCCCATGGAAAGCATATCAGCCCCGAAATCACGCACGGCGCCCAAAAGCCCCGCGCCCACATCGCGGGTTTGCGGCTTGAAGGGCGTTATTTCCGCATCAATCCCGTGCCAGCGGAGATAGGCTTGAATGCCCTCGGCCTTCGGGCCACGGCGCTGATATTCATCGGCGCAGAGAATGCGCACCGCCTTGGCCTGATGCAGCCAGGGGAGTGCTGCCGCCACCGCCGCAGCACTTTCCGCCGTGCCATTCCAGGCGATGCAAATGCGTGTGCCAATCGCCGCCGGCGGCGTGCGGGGCGCAATCAAAACCGGCCGACCAGAATCGAACAGAATGGCGTGCAGCGCATCGCTGCTCGATACATCCTCACCCGCTTCCGGGTGCGGCACCACGGCCAGATCGTAAAGGCGCGATTGCTGCGCGACGATATCTTCCTCCCGCCCCACCATGGATTCGAAGGAAAGCGTGGGGCCCGCGGGTTTCGCCGCGGTATCGGGGTTATCGGCCAAAGTCACATCGCCCAGATTGGCGGTGAATTTCTGGAACAGAGTCTTGACGCGATCCGCCCTTTCACCGCTTTCGCGTTCGGTGGCGGCCATCATTTCCTCGATCATCGCGCCGGAAAGCCCTTCCCCGGCGAGCGGTGCAACATCGCGCGCATCCACGCGCACATGCAGGCAATGCACATGCGCACCCCAAATGCGCGCGGTGATCAAAGCGGTGCCCAGCGCGGATTCCCCCGCGGCGGTGCCGGTCAGCGGCAGCAATAGACGGCGATAGGCCATGGCCATGCCTCCTCGTGACTTTGGTTTTGCTTTACGTCGTCCCAGATATGGAATTGATTAGCGCATATTTCAGCCCTCCGCGCCAAGGGCCTTGTGCGCTACTGCCAGCGCATCGTCTGTCGCATCCAACCTGAGCCAATCTATCGCGCCGGGATCCGCCTGAGCCGCGCGTTCCAGTACAGCGATGGTCGCATCCGAGGCATCGCCGCGCCGCGCCAGGATGCGGGATTTCAGGATTTCCATTGGCGCTTCAAGCCAAAAACCTTGAAACGGCACGCCGATACGCGCTGCGATTTGCGCGGTCTTTTGCCGATGGCCCGCGTCCATAAACATCGCATCCAGCGCCACCGCATGGCCTTGGCGCAGCGCGGCTTCGGCAATCATGAATAATTCTTCATGTATGGCGGTGCTGATGGCCTCGGTATAGGCGGTGCTGGGCAAGGGCGCTTCCGGTGCCAGTCCAAAATGGCGTTTGCGGAGTTCGTCTGAACGCAACAATAGCGCGCCCGGGGCAGCGCCAAGCGCGGGGGCCAAGCCGCGCGCCAGGGTGGATTTGCCCGTGCCTTGCAACCCGCCCACCGCAATCAGTCGCGGCGGCGGCGGTGCCAGATAGCCAGCCGCAGCTTCCAAAAGCGGCACACCATCCCGCCCGCGCGCGGCTTCCACATGCGCGCGCACCAGGGCACGGAGCCCAAGCCAGAGCGGCAAAGGGCCAAGCACCCCATAATCGCCCGACCGCGCCAAATACCGGTTCAGCACACGATTCGCCGCCGCGCGCCCCGCCTGCCGGTCCAGGTCCATCAGCAGGAAGGCAAGGTCATAGCCCGTATCAATCCGCGCCAAAGCCTCATCGAATTCCAAAGCGTCAAAGGGGGTGGGCTTGCCTTGCCAGAGGCACAAATTCGCCAAATGCAGATCGCCATGGCAGCGACGGATGCGCCCTTCCGCCGCGCGGGCGGCCAATTTTGGCGCGGCATGTTCAAGCGCTGCCTGGAACCGCGTGCCCAGGGGCGCAAGGGCCGCTTCGGGCAAGCCGGCCGCGCGGGCAGCGCGCAGATTACCAGCCAGCACCTGCGCCATGGCGGCCAGCGCATCCAGCCCCGTGACCTTGGGCGCTGATTGATGGAGCGCGAAAACCGCATCACCCAAGGCGTCCAGCAAGGCGGGTGACAGCGCGCCCCGCGCCGCCACCGCATGCAGAAAATCCTCGGCCGGGATGGGCGCCATCCGCAGCACCCATTCCACCGCCTCCCCCGCCCCGCCCTCCTGCAAGCTGCCATCCGGGGCGCGGGTGATCTGCACCACATCGCGGTAAATCCCAGGCGCGGCGGGCTGGTTCAGCTCCAATTCCCGTCGGCAGAAATGCGCCCGCGCCGCCAAGGTGCTGAAATCGAGAAACCCCAGCCCCACCGCTTTCTTCATCTTCCAGGCGGTGTTGCACCCGACGAAAATCGCCGAAATATGCGTTTGAATCGGCGCGGCGCCGGCAAGCTTCTCCAAAAACGCGGCCACTGCCGCCTGGCTTTGGGGAATGCCGGCCGCAAGCGTCACGGATAGAGGGTTTCCAGCCGCCAACCCGCGCCATCGCGATGGAAAACGCGGCGTTCATGCAGGCGGAAGGGCATGTCGCGCCAGAATTCAATCCGCGCCGGCAGCACGCGAAAGCCGGACCAGAAGGGCGGGCGCGGAATCTCGCCCACCGCATATTTCAGCCCGTATTCCGCCACCGCCTTTTCCAGCGCAAAACGGCTTTCCAGCGGGCGCGATTGCTTGGACGCCCAAGCCCCAAGCCGCGAGGTGCGCGCGCGGGAGGCGTAGTAGGCATCCGCCTCAGCATCCGAGACCTGTTCCACTTGGCCTTCCACGCGGATGCTGCGCTGGAGCGTCTTCCAATGGAAACAGAGCGCAGCAAAGGGATTGGCGGCCAATTCGCCGCCCTTCCGGCTATCAAGATTGGTGTAGAAAACAAAGCCCCGCGCATCCACGCCCTTCAGCAGCACCATGCGCGCCGATGGCCGGCCATCCGGCGTGGCCGTCGCCAGGCACACGGCATTCGGGTCATTGATCTCCCCCTTGGTGGCTTCCGCCATCCAATCCTGAAACAGGGCATAGGGGTCTTCGGTGGTGGTCACGGTGCCGTCCATGGGGTTCTCCTTGTCATGCCCTGTATCGGGACGCTTTGCGAAAGGGCAAGGCCCTTGCCCGGTATCCGCCGCCATGGCAGAGGGCACGCGTAGTTTCAGCCGGATGGTCCCTTTACCGATGAACGACGCGGAACCAGCTCCCAGCATTCCCAAAGGCACCCTGATGGTCGGCAAGCGCGGCCTGATCATGGGCGTCGCGAATGATCGTTCCATCGCCTGGGGCATTGCCCAGGCAATTGCCGCCCAGGGTGGCGAGGTTGCCTTCACCTATCAGGGGGAAGCGCTTGAAAAGCGCGTGCGCCCGCTGGCGGAAAGCCTGGGATCAAGCCTTGTTGTGCCCTGCGATGTGGCCGATGACGCCGATATGGATGCGGCCTTTGGCGCGGTGGAAAAGGCCTGGGGCGGGATGGATTTCCTGGTCCATGCCATTGGCTTTGCCGATAGGCAGTATTTGCGCGGGCGCTATCTGGACACGCCGCGCGACGCCTTTCTGCAGGCGATGGATATTTCCTGCTATTCCTTCGTGGCCGTTGGACGCCGGGCTGCCGCGCTGATGAAGCGGGGTGGCGCGCAACTGACCCTTTCCTATCTGGGTGCTGAGCGCGTGACACCACATTACAATGTGATGGGTGTGGCGAAGGCCGCCTTGGAAGCGAGCGTGCGCTATATGGCGACCGATTTGGGTGAGGCCGGCATTCGTGTGAACGCCATCAGCGCCGGCCCGATCAAGACTCTGGCCGCGAGTGGCATTGGCGATTTCCGCTATATCCTGAAATGGAATCAGTACAATTCACCGCTGCGCCGCAATGTGACCATCGAGGACGTTGGCGGCGCAGGTTTGTATTTGCTGTCCGATCTCGCCGCTGGCGTGACGGGCGAAGTGCATCACGTGGATAGCGGCTATCACATTGTCGGCATGAAGAACCCCGACGCGCCGGATATTTCCACGGTTTGATTGCATGAACCGCGCAGGTGCCATGGCCTGCGCGGCATGGGGTCCGCTTATCGGTTGGCGGGCCGGTGATCCTTGAAAGTATCGCGGAGCTTCGTCTTTAATATCTTGCCAGTTGCGGTGTGGGGAATTTCATCCACCACCACCAGATCATCCGGCAGCCACCATTTCGCGACCTTATCAGCGAGGAAGGCATTCATGGCGGCCAGATCAGGCGCGGCCGCACCCGGCTTCATGACCAGGACCATCAAGGGGCGTTCATCCCATTTCGGGTCATGCATGGCGACCACAGCGGCTTCCGCGACACCAGGATAACCAACGGCGGCGTTTTCCAAGGCGATGGAAGATATCCATTCGCCACCGGATTTGATCACATCCTTCGATCGGTCGGTCACTTCCATGAAGCCGTGCGTGTCAATGGTCGCGACATCACCGGTGTCAAAAAAGCCATTCGCGTCTAGCACGGCGTCATCCTCACGCCGGAAGTAATTGCGCGTAATGGCGGGGCCGCGCACCTTGAGGCGCCCGAAAACTTCTCCGTTCCACGGCAAATCCTTACCAGCATCATCGGTGATTTTCATCTCCACCGTGAAGGGCGGGCAGCCTTGCTTCGCTTGCAGCGCAAGGGCGGCTTCGGGATCAAGCCCGCCGATTTCGGGTTTGCGTTGATAAGTGGTGCCGACCGGCGACATTTCCGTCATGCCCCAGGCATGGATGACGCGCACGCCGTATTTTTCCTGATAGGTCTTTGTGATGGCGGCGGGGCAGGCGGAACCGCCAATCACTACGCGCTTGAGTATATCAATGCGCTCCCCTGTCGCTTCCATATGCTGCAGCAGCATCATCCAAACCGTCGGCACGGCGGCGGAAAAATTCACCTGCGCTTCCGTGATGATTTCATGCACCGAAGCACCATCCAGCTTGGCGCCCGGTAGGATCAGCGTGGCGCCGGCCATGGGGGCGGAGATTGGCAAGGACCAGCCATTGGCATGGAACATCGGCACCACCGGCATGACGCGATCCGCAACACCCAGCCCCAGGCAATCCACCTGATTGCAGGCCAGCGCATGCAGGATATTGGAGCGGTGCGAATAAAGCACGCCCTTGGGATCACCCGTGGTGCCTGAGGTATAGCAAAGCCCGGCGGCGGTTCTTTCATCAAAACTCGCCCAGGCGAAGTCACCATCGGCTTCCGCCAGCCAATCCTCATAGGCGACAGCATTGCGCAGCCCTGTCTCAGGCAGATGCGCGCCATCGGTCAGGATGATGAAGCGTTCGATGTGTTCAAGCTTCGGCGCCAATTGCTGGATCAGCGGGATGAAGGTCAGGTCCAGCATCAGCACGCGCGATCCCGCATGGTTCAGGATCCAAGCGATCTGATCCGGAAACAGCCGCGGATTGACGGTGTGGTAGATGGCTCCAATGCCGGTGATGCCATACCAGGCTTCCACATGCCGCCAGGTATTCCAGGCGAGTGTGGCAACCCGATCCCCCAACGTGATGCCATCCTGTTGCAAGCGCTGCGCAACATGGATCGCGCGCAGCCTTACTTCCTGGTAATTCGTATGATGGAAAGGGCCTTCAATGGAGCGGCTGATGATCTCCCGCCCCGGATGCTGGATGGCGGCGTGGTCCAGGACCTTGTGCATCAGCAATGGCCAATCCTGCATCAATCCGAACATGGCTTCCCCCTTATCTGAACGTACTTCACCCAGGCTTGTCAGGAAACCCTACACGCAAAGCCCCAGCCTGTGGCAAGATGGCGCGTGAACCAAGGAACAGGAGCCCACGCCATGCCCCCAGTCCCCGATATCAGCCCCAAGGATACCTGGGAGGCTTTGGCCGCCGATAAGGATGCCGTGCTGATTGATGTGCGCACGGATGCCGAATGGAATTTCGTCGGCCTGCCGGATTTGATTCCACTCGGCAAACAGGTCGTGCTTATCCCCTGGCAGATGTATCCATCGATGCAGGTCAATACGGGCTTCGCTGAGGATTTGCAGGCGGCTGGGCTGACGCCGGGGCACAAACTTTATTTCATCTGCCGGTCCGGCGCACGGTCTCAATCGGCGGGGCAGGCAGCGCAGGCGGCGGGCTTTGCCCATGCCTTCAATGTCGCGGATGGCTTTGAAGGCCCGGTGGATGGTGCTGGGCACCGGGGAAGTGCTGCCGGGTGGAAGGCCTCCGGCCTGCCTTGGCGGCAGCGCTAGGCCGGGCCATGCTGGCGGCATAAGGAGAACCGCCCATGACCCCATTGCCCCTGCATTCCGAATATCTGTTCCGCATGACGCTTGGTGTGGGTACGCCGCAAATGATCGGCGCAACCCGCAATGGGGAGCTTCGTATCGTGCCGGTGACAGGCGGAGCGGTGGTGGGACCAAAGCTCACTGGCGAAATCATGCCTGGATCAGCGGCGGATTGGCTGCGTGTTGATGCCGATGGCTCGGCGCAGATTGATGTGCGGCTGACTATTCGGGCCGCGTCCGGTAGCATGGTCTATGCTGCCTATAATGGCATTCGGCATGGCTCACCGGCCGCGCTGGCGAAGCTCGCCGCCGGAGAAACGCTTGACCCATCAGAGATTTATTTCCGCACGCTGATCCGCTTTGAAACCGGCGCGGCCGATCTCGCCTGGATGAATAAGATCGTGGCTATCGGTGTTGGCCAGCGCCCGCCAAGCGGCCCTTGCTATGATGTCTATGCGGTGAAGTAAGCGGCGCTGCTTTAGCGCCGCGCCGCCAATTGCTTATTCTCGAGCCGGCTGAGCAACCGCACCACGGGCCAAAGCAGGATGAAATAAATAATCGCCGCCGCGACAATAGGCGAGGCGTTGTACGTCACGCTCTGCGCCTGCCGCGCCTGAAACAGCAATTCGGGCAGCGCGACGACTGAGGCGATGGACGTCAGCTTCACCACCTCCAAAGTATTGGAAATCAGATCAGGCAATACATTGCGCACGGCTTGTGGCAGCACGATGAAGCGCATGGTCTGCGCGGCTGAAAGCCCCGTGCTACGCGCCGCCTCCACCTGGCCGCGGGGGACGCTTTCAATGCCGGCACGCAGAATCTCGCCATAATAGGCGCCCGTGTTCAGAAAAAACCCAATCGCCACCGCGCTCCAGGCGCTGATCTCCAGGCCCAGAAATGGCAGGCCGGCAAAGATAAAAATCAGCAGAACCAGGGGCGGCAGGGCGCGGAACGTATCCACCCAAATGCGCAGCGGCCAGCGCAACCATGGGGAAGGCAGGGTGGACAGCACCGCCAGAATGATGCCCCCCAAAAGCCCAAGCGGCACCACCAACAACGACAGCAACAGCGTTGCACGCAGACCCTGCCAAAGAATGGGGGAGGCTTCACGCATGATCTGCCAATTCAGGAAGGCTTCAAGGAAATCCTGCATGCTCAGCGCTTCCAGGCAAAGCGCGTTTCAATCCAGCGGCCCAGCAGGACTACGGGAAAGAACAGCACCAGATAGGCCAGCGCGCCCAGCGTCAGCGGCGATGGGTTGAAGGAATGGGAAAGCCCGGAACTCGCCGCGCCCAGAATATCCGGCACTGCCACCACGGAAGCGAGCGCCGTGCCCTTGGTAATCGCGATGGTGCGGTTGGTGAGCGGCGGGATGGTGAGCCGCAAAGCCTGCGGCAGCACCACATAGCCAAGTGCTTGCAAGAAATTCAGCCCCGTTGAGCGCGCAGCTTCCCATTGGCCCTTCGGCACGCTGGTAATGCCAGCCCAAAAGATTTCCTCGGAAAACGCCATGAGCACGAGCGTCAACGCCAGCCAGGCAGAGGCAAAGCCCGAAAGCTCCATCCCCATGCTGGGCAGGCCAAAGAACAGCAGCACAATGATGACCAGCGGCGGCAGGGCGCGGAACAGATCCACCACGAAAATGATCAGCCAATTGAGTGGGCGTATCCCCAGGGCGCGCAGCACTGCCAGCGCCAGCCCGGCGATCAGCCCGGCGGCGATGATGCAGAGCGCCAGCACAATCGTGAGCCCGAAGCCTTCTATGATTTTCGGCAGATACTGCGCCATGACGCGCGCATTGAAGAAGCTGTCGGTAAAGCGTTCCCAGCCGGTCATGGCAGGTCAGTGCCGCTCGATCTGGCTGATGAAGGCACGGAGCCTCTCATGGCGCGGCGCGCTGAACAGCTCCGCCGGCGGGCCCTGTTCCAGAATCTCGCCATCGGCCATGAAAACCACACGATCCGCGGCTGCGCGGGCGAAACTCATTTCATGGCTGACCACCACCATGGTCATGCCGTCTTCGCGCAATTCGCGCATCACGGCCAAGACGCCGCCCACCAATTCAGGATCAAGCGCGCTGGTGGGTTCATCAAACAGCATGACGCGCGGTTCGAGCGCAATGGACCGCGCAATGGCCACGCGCTGCTGCTGCCCGCCGGAAAGCTGGCTTGGATAGTGATCCGCACGATCGGCCAAATGCACCCGATCCAAGGCGCGCTGCGCCCGGGCTTCTGCTTCCGTCTTATCCAGCCCCTGCACCTTGCGCAGTGCCAGCATGACATTCCCAAGCGCGGTCATATGCGGATAAAGGTTGAAGGATTGGAACACCATGCCAATCCGCTGCCGCGCCTTATTGATATCCGTCCGCGCATCCAGCATGTCTATGCCGTCCACGATGACGGAACCGCTGGAGGGTTCCTCAAGCCGGTTCAGGCAGCGCAGCAGGGTTGATTTGCCGGACCCGGATGGCCCTATCACGAAGACAAGCTGGCGTTCTTCCACCGTGAAATCCACGCCGCGCAAAACATGCAGGGCGCCGAAATGCTTGTGGATGGCGCGCGCTTCAACAATGGGGCGGGCGGGGGTCATGCCCGCCGCGCCCATGCGTTAAACACCATCAGCAGCGCGGATTCTGCGGTGTGGGGTCATGGCCTGGCAGACCCGGCGGACCATAGCCCGGGAACTCCATCACTTCCGCCTGATCCGGGCCGGGGCGATTGCCGAACCACTTCTCAGAAAGGGTGGCGATGGTCCCATCGCGCTTCATGCAGGTCAGCACATCTTCCACCTGGTTGCGCATGGCGGCGCTATCCTTGCGGAAGGGTGTACCCCAATGCATGCGCGACCCCGGCAGCACGAAATCCGCGATGTATTGCGGCGTGCGAGACGCTGAATACCGCACCACCGTATTGCCGGACAGGTTGGCATAGGCGCGACCCTGGATCACCGCCTGCACCGCATCGGGCTGCGTATCAAAGGCAAGCAGGGTCAGGTTCAGGCGCTGCGCATTGGCCGTGACCCAGTTTTCATAGGGTGTGCCCTTGTTCACGCTGATGGTCTTGCCGCGCAGATCTTCCTCGGACTTGATCGGCGGCGTGCCGCGGCGGATGCCGAATTGCAATTCGGTCCAGATATAGCCCTCGGTGAACAGCAGCGCTTCGGCACGCGCCGGAGTCACCGTGGTGGGCGCGCAAAGAAAATCATAGCGCCCCGCATTCATGGCCGGAATAAGGCCGGAGAAGGAGGCACTTTCGATCACGATTTCGCGCCCCATCCGCTTGGCGACTTCGCGGAAGAGGTCAATCTGGAACCCTTGCACCCCACCCTGCAGCGAGGGGAAGGCGTGGGGGGCGAAAGTGCCATCCACCCCGCAGCGCAGCGGCGGTTGCCCCTGGGCCAGGGCAGGGCTGACGAGGGCGGCGGAAATCAGGGCGGCGGCCAGGAAACGGCGCATTGGGAATCTCCTTCCAATCAGGCGAAAGAAAAACAGTCTCAGATGCGTGAGGCTCTGTCCATGCGCGCTTGCCATGAAACCGCCTTGCTCTGGTCGCGCTGCTGCCGCGCTGGGCAGGTTTAAGAATGATCTGAACGTTGCATGAGCAGGTAGATGTTTGCCCTTGTTTTGAATGGTGCTGGTGTGCTGTGTGATTTGGTGTTGGTGGCGCTTTTGCTGGGCGATGCCACGGCGCCAGCACGGTTTTCGCACGCGGCGGTCGCGCTTTTGGCGCTTTGTGGAGGTGCGCTAAAGCTTGTCGGCATGATGCTGCTGGAACCCCGCCGTCGCGAAGGCTGAGGTCAAGCGCCGGGCATATTCATGAACGAAAAATGAAATTTCCTTAACTCAACGCTCCACCCGCCTGTCATCCATGCCGCGAAACACGATCAAGTCGCGCTTTGCGCGCGCCGCTTCGGGCAGCGCAAGCCAGGCCAAAAACTCCCCCATCACCCGCGCCGTGATGGTTGCGACATGATGGGCATGCGCCGCTTCCGGGCTGTACCAGCCAAGCTTTTCCAATTCGCCTGAACCTTGAATTTCACCATGCACCGCTTCCGCCGGCGCCACCAGAAACCGCGCATGAAAGCGAATGGGCCGGCCCGTGGGCGTGATGGCGCGGCACAAATAATCCAAGGCGCCGAGCGCCGCCGCGACACCATCGCCGCGCTTCTCACCTAGAACGAGCCCGGTTTCCTCAAACAATTCCCGCGCTGCCGCAATGCCAAGCGCGCGTGCCCGCGCTGGCGTCGCGCGCCGTTCCAGCAAGCGCCTGGGCTCCGCACGTAGCTCACTGATCGCAGGGCCGCGATGATCATCAGGATCAACGCGCCCACCGGGAAACACCATCACATCAGGCATGAAGCGATGCCCGGCATGGCGCTTGCCCATCAGCAATTCCGGGCCTTTGCTGCTTTGGCGCCAGACAATCAGGCTGGAAGCATCGCGCGGGCGCGCGGTGCGGGCGCGCGGGCTCCGCTTGCCTTCAGCATCGGCGCCGCCGGGATTATCGGCGGTTGGGTCTTCGCGACGCGGGCGGTCAGTCAAGGTCAAACCCCCGGCTGCGCAGCCAGGCGCGGAAGCCAAAGCGCTCCGGCACCGATAATTGCCGCGCCGCGTTTTCTGACCAGGTGCAGCCCTCTGTCGCCGGCCCATGGATTTCCGGATAGCGCGGCTTTTGCTTGGGCCGTAGCGCATCATAAGCAGCAATCGCCTCTGGCTCCGCCGCGCTGGAATAGGCTTCGCGATGGATCACGACAGATGGCGGCAGGCGCGGCGTGATGTCATTGCGCGCGGCAGGCCAGCCAAGCGAAAGCCCCGCCACCGGATAAACCCCTTTCGGCAGCGCAAACAAAGGTGCCACTTTTTCAATATGGCTGCGCACATAGGAAATGGGGCAAGTGCCGAGCCCCGCAGCCTCTGCTGCCGTAATTGTCGCACCAAGCGCCAGCGCCGCATCCACTGTCGTATTCAGGAAAGTGTCCATATTGTTGTTGGCATGTTCGCGCCCATGGCGCGCGCAAGCCGCCTGGCCGCGCCGCATATCGCCGCAGAAAATCAGCAGCACCGGCGCATCCTTGATCCAGGGCATGGTGCCGATCCAATCGGCAACCTTGGCGATCTTCACCGGATCACGCGTTACGATGATCGAATATTGCTGCAAATCGGATTTCGACGGCGCGGATTGCCCCGCCGCCAATACCGTATCCAATAGCACGTCAGTCACGGCCTCAGCGGCATAGCGGCGCGTCACCCGCCGATCCAATAGCGCCGCAAGCGCTGGCGGAATCGCCTCGGGCGGGGTGAAGGGCAGGGCGCCGTAGCGGGCGCGGATCAGGTCTTCGGGCTTCATGACACCAAACTGGCACCGCGCGCCATCAAGGGGAAGCGGGCACCACCCAGGCATCCGCCACCGTGACACCCTGGCCTTCGGCATGGATGATCAGCGGATTGATTTCCGCCTCGGCCACGCCCGGATGGGCCGCGATGCGCGATGCCGCCACCACCGCGCGCGCCAGCGCATCCAAATCGCCACGCGGCAGCCCGCGCCAGCCGGCGAGTGGCTTCAGCCCCTTCACCTCCGCGATCATGGCCCGCGCTTCTGCCTCATCCACCGGGGCGAGGCGTAGCGCCGTATCGCGGTGCAATTCCGCCATAATGCCGCCAGCGCCGACCAGGATGATCGGCCCTGCCTCCGGGTCTCGCCGGAAGCCGATGATTGCCTCAGCCAGGCCCTTCACCATGGGCTGCACCAAAAACCCGGTAATGCGCGCCGCCGGGGCGCGCGCCCTGACGCGTGTCAGCAT
>Ga0169931_10010657_pt1 | contig 13064 bp, 11 predicted proteins | sample Kivu_15m_20L_FD_129675 | JGI IMG/M metagenome (GOLD analysis project Ga0169931, IMG submission 129675) | Freshwater microbial communities from Lake Kivu, Western Province, Rwanda to study Microbial Dark Matter (Phase II) - Kivu_15m_20L... | ecosystem: Environmental > Aquatic > Freshwater > Lake...
GTATTCGATGATTGGTTCAGGATCAATCACACTTAACTAGGCGTAGTTGCGCAATAACGAAATGTTAACGCTCACGCACGATCAAGGTATGATGCACGACTGAGATCATCTTTTCCTCGACACTATTATTACTACTCACCCCATTTCTGTGTTTCTTTTCATTGGGATACTTACAATATCCATAGCTAGTATTGTCGTCCAAACCGATGATCCTCCTGTACTCTATGTTTGTCCATCCACCAATGGTACAAATCATATGGAAATACCTGTGGGAAGTACCAACATTACCATTGCCTTCAGTGCACCTTGCACTCTTTGTATGCTGGTTCGATTCACATCTTTGACGGGAAATGTCAGTTCGTTGAAAATGAGTGATTGGAATATGGTACCTGTTGCTAGGTCCTAACTCAACTACTCATGGGAACATGTTGCGGAACCCTATGCAGACAAATTAAAGATCTATTGTTTTATATCCAACAACTGTACTCTGACAATCCCTCATCTTCCAGATGTTACCACACCGGTTCACTTTGCTTTACTCACCACGAATCGTCAAGTATCCACCAAAGAACAAGTAGCGCGATTCTTGGCACAAGTAACTTTTGGTCCTACTCGTGCAGAGATCCATTCGTTTCATACATCTACGACTTTGAATACCCAGTTTGTAACTTGGGTGCAAGAGCAAATGGATCCATCTACTGTGAAACCTACATCTCATCGAGAATACTTTAGAGCTCGTATCATGAGTCACTGATCAGGAAGGTAAGTACCATAGAACAGGAAACTGTACATGTATTATTTATCATCCTTTTTCTAGTATCTCATACATGATTATGATTCCTACTGAAATGAATCTGTAGGTATACAATGTCCACAAAACCTAGGAATCCTTGTCAAGTCCGTTCTCGATGGAGAAAGCATTCATTATTCCAATCCGATTACTCATCGAAACTTGTTGTTACAATGTTCAACGAAACTTCGTATCTTTTCACCATTGATGGTATTCCAAGAACCGTCATAAATTCCTTTCAAGGGCGATATGATAATGGAATTGTGGTGAATTTGTTGGTTGGAACTTATTCCTTTCTGTGGTGGACGAATGAATACATCGGGGGTGACGTGGCCATTACGAATGGAATCGATGGATGGTATCTTGTCGGTGGAAATCCTGCATTGCGCTTGCCTCAAACTATTATCGATCAATATAACACAACCATTAAAATCATACAACTCCCTGAGAAGCAATATTTTCAACAAATCGAACCTACAGCATTCGATCCTAAAGGTGAACAATTTTACTATGGTGTCGGGATTATGTCAACCGTGAGTATTACAGATCCCATGTGTCAATCAACTTCAAGCAGCATGAATTTGATTGGTATTTTTCCAGATAATGACCAATATTACTACGATCCTAGAATCATCCTAGACCAGAACACACTTGAGCAACCTATTCCTGATGGAGGGGGCTTGTCAGGAACACTCTGTTCCAACGTTGCGAAGAACTTTCTAAGTCGTACGTTTCTGCATCTTAAATGTATTGCAAGACATATGCACTCAAATAATTCATGACTCGTTTTTATTTTATTCTATGACAAGTGAACCAATGCATCTTGTCAAATGCATCGTCTGCATGTATGCCCTTCAAACCGCCAAACTTTTCTGTACTCCTAAATGATTCGAACATACGCCGTTTATATCAAGGATATTGTGGATCCTTTATCTTGCTCGACTTCTACTGGAGTCAGCAATAACACTATAAACGCTATTTCAAACATGTTGATTGATTATGAATGGGCTGCAAACCGTTTGTATGCCGATATTCATTTCCAGTTGTCAGATTATAATGGTTCTTATAGAGGCTTCACGTGTGATTCATCGAATAATAATACGATAGGTATGATGCTGTCTGTGAACAAGAGTGGCAGTATAACTTGTTACAAACACATACATCCAGATGAGGGGAGTGTGTATGACTTTACCTATTGGACTCGACCCGATACGCATCCAGGTAACGCTGTAGCTTCAGCAGCTGGACACTTATCTCCAATTATGAAATGGGCCGATTCCTTTAACGAGTTCACTCTTTCCTTACCTAGTTCCCATTCCATGGATAGATGGGAGAACAATAAGGTTTACTTTGACTACGTTGGACGAGCGTATGATTCCGTAAACTTTATGGACTTACCATCAATGCTGAGAACACAAGCCGTCGCGAATATCTTCTCTCCTCCTACGAATACTTCCCAGGTTGTGGTTGTATGCGGTTCATACGGTGAAGTAACGAATGATAATTCAACCATGACAAATGTATTCAGTTTTGTTGACGGTACGTATAATATTCAGTTTTGAATCAAATCAATCATCGACTATTGACATCGTGTCGCTTTCATTTTTAGATGGGGGCCCCAAAGATGGTCCTCTTCTGAGTCTCCAAAAATCTAATGTGTGGAACATGATTGCTTTATCCGCAAAGGATCAACTTCGACAACGTATGGCGTGGGCTCTTTCGCAGATTCTCATAGTTACATCGGAGCAAATAAGTGAGGTCGGATTAAGTGAAGCGTATCTTAACTACTACGACATATTCGTCAGGAACGCTTTTGGAAGCTACCGAGACGTTTTAAAGGAAGTATCTCAGAGTCCGATGATGGCGGAGATATTATCCTTTTTAGAATCCAAAAGTACAGGTAAGACGATGAGTACAAAAATAAAGCGGTTACTTAGGATTGAGCAAATTTTTAAAACCATTTTTGTGAATAGCATATGTATTGAGATCATCTGGGCTATCAACGCGCCCCGATGAGAACTTTGCTCGAGAAATAATGCAGCTCTTTTCTATCGGCGTCTATCTACTACATATGAACGGAACTGAAATACTATCTCCTATCACGGGACAACCGATACCCACGTATCGCAACTCTAACATACAAACGTTTGCACGCGCTTGTACAGTTTTTTTGCGACAATCGTCTCGGGGAAATATTGAAAATTGGAACGGGTACCCGAATCGAATTGATCCCTTGTACATCAACCCAAGGTGGCGAGACGTCTTCCCGAAGATGGATTTATTCGCCGGATATATTGGAGACTCTTATCCGTTGTGCGCAGATCTTCCTCGGCGACAATTTCTGAACACTGGGGCTAAGTACATACTACTCGGGTCGTCACCAGTCCCTGAGTATCAGACCGGTGATGAGTGGTGGTCACATAGCTGGTGGAAACCGTACAACACTATCGTCAATCTTGTACTGAACCGAACTTTGTCAGGATTATATGCGGCTCTATGCAATATGGGGTCAGATAATGTCTGCCACTATCAACCAATAGTGACATTGACCCAAAGCCTGAGTTGTTATGGAGACGAGTGTCTCATAGACGAACCCAGAACGATTCGCGTCTCCGAAGACCCTTTAGTGTATTACAAATACATTCGACCGGCTTGCGTTGAGCTGACTTTTTTCGATGTTGGTAAGTTAATTCGAGATAATTGGTATCAAGGGCCTTGGCCTGGAATCTGTGCGAATCCAGCCGTGGACAAAGCCTTCGAGGCTTGTTGCCCGTCAGGTAGAGATGATGGTAGTATGTTTTGCCTTTATACAGGCGAGAGGGTCTTGTATAGTACAGCGACCAAACGCTGCATGGAGAACACGCGATTCAGTAACGGTGACATGTGTGATTTCAATTGGATAAACGTTGACTACTCCAATACTGGCTGCGCAGTATGGGTTCCTCAATACGAAAGTTGGTTTTGGACGAATGTCGCATGCATTATCAGGTGAAAGGTATGATACAAAAACTTGATCGAAATTCCCTCAATTGACAACTATTTGTTTTATCGACAAAGCGATTATTATAATATTTTTTCAATCTCGCAGTTGACGATTGGGGTAACATCGCAGTTGCACATGTGCCTAAATCCTCACAAGGGGTCATGTTCCAAGATTACAATATAAGCAACGGAAATTTCTTTGCAGTGAACTGGTTGGGGGATTCGTTCCCATCCCCTGCTAATAATTGTGGTGGTGACGAATCATGCGTCTTACAAAATGGGGTGTGTCTGTGTAACGTCACAGTGGTCGATTCCGTAGTCTTTTCTGCTCGACCAAGTGTTACCGCTGTGGTCGCAAATCTTTTTATTGGTAGCGTTCCCATCTCATGGCACGGATCGAGCTACATCCTTACTGAAAAGGGTGACGGTGTAGACGTTTACCAACTGAACGGCACGTAATCATATACCATTAGCACAGTTTTCGGAGTCACCGTCAACGGACAGATGAAATACTTCAAAAACATGTCGTCAAGAATTGTAATTGGCAGTGGTAGTGATGCATTTAGTGCTCGTAATCCTCCTCATTTCATGAACTTCATTATTCCTGACATAAGAGATGCCATATACGAGACCGAAGCAGTTATAGACCATTTGTTTTACCATCCGAACGTTGCCCCATTTATTTCTCGTAGGATTATTCAGCGCTTCGGGATAAGTAATCCCTCACCTCGATATATTAATGAGGCCGCTGTTGCTTTTACGAGAGGTGTGTTTAGATATCAAGGGGTTACGTTCGGCGATGGTAAGTATGGTAACCACGGCGCTATGCTAGCTGCGATAGTTTTGGATCGGGAGGCACGAAGTGCAGTGCTGGATGCTGATCCGACCTTTGGATCACTCCGAGAACCCATGATTAAGCTGGTAGCTTTTCTTCGTGCTATGGAATATCAATCTCGTTCCGCCGTGAAAGAGATATCATTTTTAGACTTGACGAATAAAATTGGTCGAATGCCGCATGAAAGCCCAAATGTATTTTCCTTCTTTTTACCAGACTACACGCCTCAGGGTAGCATAAAAGATACATCACTTTTTGGCCCCGAAGCACAAGTACAGACGACGCCCACTTTGGTCAGGTTCCTGAACGGAATCATATCGTTAGTGGACTTTGGCTTGAACCATTGTTACGGAGGCCTTGGTGACAATACTATACGGTTGAGCCTATGCTTCCATGACCAGGGTTTGGCTTGCAATACACCACCGTCTCTTTACTCATCGGGGCTCTTAAAATACCAACCCTCTTCTTTTGACCGAACATCGGTTGTCGACGAGTTGTCTTTGATTCTTACCAGTGGTCGCTTGAGTCTATCGTACCGAAATCTATTGATGGATATCATAGGGAACGCGAGCGATATTTTACTGGGAATCAAAACGGCTCAAAAGCTCATAGTGGCATCACCGGCTTTTCATTCTACCGGCCTTTTGCACCCTCTACTTTCCGAAAAGGGCGTCTTGTCTACGCCCGTACCATCTATTAGGCCATATAAAGCAGTTATATTTGTTAACCTCGCAGGTGGTATCGACTCATATAACATTCTCATGCCTAAATCAGACTGCTTCGGTGCTGGCGGAAAGGATGAGGACTATAAATTTGTCCGTGGAGAATTAGCTATGGACAGAAGCGCCATGCTATCTATCAATGCGAGCTCATCTACTCAACCATGTAGAACATTCGGCATACATCCTGCTTTAACAATTCTTCAGCAACTATACCGCCAACAAGACCTGGTCTTTCTTGCCAATGTAGGTGTTCTTCAAGAATATGTCAATGACACGAACTGGTCACAAAAGACCTATAAAACACAGTTATTCGCTCATAACATACAGCAGGATGAAATCTCATTCGTTGATATGTTCAGGCGCACTGCCGGCTTCGGTGTTTGTGGTCGAATGTTAGATATAATTGGACGACTAGGTTTCAAGACTGGTTCATCATCAGTTAGCGGAGTGGCTCCAGGTATGAACATTATTTACCCTTGATGAAGATGATCCTATTTGATGGAAATACTCAATAAAGTAATCAATTATACAGCCTTAGTATCAAAGGCAACGCCCCTTTTTATTGTCAATCCTTCTAGGGTGGAAAAGTTCAACCCTATCCCTTGGGCACCAGATGTGATTAAACCGATCAAACGTCTGAATAAGATGGAAAAAGTCGGTAGTAACATTTTCGGAGAAACTTGGTCAGATCTTCTCCCTCTATGATGCATTTACTCGAACCACATTGAATGCGACATTTCGGATGAATAGCGATATCTCTCTCCAGTTTCAAGCAGTGTCAAAACTAATAAAAACTAAGAATGTTCGAGGCGTGGACAGGGATTCTTTTTACATCCAAATGGGTGGTTTCGATACACATTCCGATATGATCACGGTCCTTGCAGATCGATTAATTGAGATGAATAATGCGCTACAATCCTTCGTAGAAGAGATGAAGGCACAAGGTCGATGGAACGATGTCGTTGTAGTGTTTGCATCCGAATTCGCTCGTACTCTAATCCCTAATACTAGCAAAGGAAGGTAAGTTCTATCACTGATCCTGAACCTTGTACATATGTCTTGTTCTTATATTCGCACCGTTTGTCTCTCGATGCATATATGGCTCGAATGTGTTTCATATCTTTTGTCGCAGTGACCACGCATGGGGTGGAAACTATTTCGTTGCAGGCGGAAGTCTTACTGGAGGCAAAATCCTTGGCAAATACATTAGTGACTTTGCAGAAAGCAGTTCCCTAGTTTTTAATCCTGGCATTGTCATCCCAACTACCAGTTGGGATCAAGTGTGGGAGCCTATTGTAAAATGGTATGGTATCACAAAAGAGGAAGATCTATATTACGTTCTTCCTTCACGGAAAACCTTTTCCGGTCCTTTGACAGGAATGTTTGCGTAATATAGAATGATCAGATATGCAGTTTACTATCAAAGACGGAATTTTTATATTGTAAATGTGCTTTGCCATCACAAACATCACAGAAGGGGTATCATTTATTTTATAACACAACATGATCATATAAACCATGTATTGTAAGATATCCTACTAAAATATCATATGCGTATACAGTGTTATACATTCTGAAATCAGATAGCGTTACAGTTTAATGTAGAATCCATATCAATGCCATCCCAACCGAGCAAGAAAATTCCAAATTCCGGAATGTTTGTAGGAGCTCTTGTTGACTTCCTCGTGGGAACAGCTGGCTTGAGTGAGGGTCTGTTTCAATACACGATTACGATATAAATCGGGAGCAAAGAAAACAGGCAATCAGATCTCATTCGTTTGATACAAATAAGAAACTTTACATTATAAACTTGGAAGAAGGAGAATTTGTATTACCTTCGGCTTGGCCTTTTGGACTTAACTGCTGTAGGTTTTCTAGTGGGTTTCGCTGAGGGCCTATCGATAATTAAGTGTGCGAATCGAGTAACTGTATTTTAGTAAAAATTGACACCCATTTATAAAACAAAAGTAAATCTATCATTCTGTCATACCTTCGCGTTGGCCTCTTTGTCTTTTTAGCAGTTGGTACGCGACTAGGTTTTGATGAAGGTCTATAAAGTTTTTTTTATAAAGTAAACCAGAAAGAAGAAAACGAATGAAGATGACGATGTATATATATATATTCTGGACGAGTTTGTTTGGTAATTTAATGTATACTCTACCTTCGTGTTGGTTTACGAATTGGTTTTGATGAAGGTCTATATAAATTTTGGATAATAAAAAAGTAACCCAGAAAGAAGAAAATAAATGAGGATTATCGATTTTTGAAATGCTTACAAAAATTTGTTTGGAAGTTGCATGTCTACTCTACCTTCGAGTTGGTTTCTTCGTTTTAATCGCAGTCGGTTTGCGACTTGGTTTCCTGGAGGGTCTGTTTATTTACAAACGATGGGAAGATATAGTTATATATGTTTAGTGGATTAACGAAAAAGAGTCCACAGTCATTGGGAAAAGGAGTTCGCTTACTTTCGATTTGGTCTTCTGCTGGGTTTTCTTAGAGTAGGACGCCGCGTCTGAGCTGCAAGAAATTGAAATGTATTCGACCATGTTACCAGCAGCACCGTTACTATTAGGATGAAATGCATAATGACTTTGATGAAAGAAATATATAGGAACTTCCGATGCAGTCAGGTGCCATGCAGCTCGGCGGTGATACAGGATGAAGTACGGCTACATGTAGAGTTCTGCGTCGTGAGTCGTGAGGCGTTTCAAATACTGATGTATGTAAATACAAATAAAAGCCTGCGGCCAGCTACGCTACATATCGCCCACGATACACTATTATTATTGGGTCCGAAGCCATGCTCATAATTATTTCAAAGAGTCCAAAAAGATATTCTCCTGCATGAAATTGAATTTCTTCGTCCACCTCATGCTTCTGGAGGCTGTCCATGGGACGAGACATTACTGTGATCATCAATAAGGAGCGGCAATCTCGAGATTTGTTGATTTGGTTACATCATCCAGGGATGATATGAAATTTTAGGCTGAAGCTTGAAGTGACAATCTCAAGGTCTTACAGTGGCTAAGTAGTGAAGGTTGACCATGGAGCTTGACGTCAGAGGAGGCTACAGCTTGGATTGGAAATATCGAGGTCTTTCAGCAGCTACACAGTCAAGGCTGTCCGTTAGAGATATGGAGGTATGTATGATTGCGACTGAAAATCTCTCTGTGTTACAACGGTCACATAGTCGAGCTTGTCTTTGGAGTGAGGACATGGGTGATGCTGCTGATTTGAGTGGAAAATCGAGTAATTATACAGTGGTTTTGCATCGTTGAGACTGTCCGTGGGATTGTATGTTTTACAACTTGGAGTGGAAATTTAGTGATTCTTCATCGGATGCATGTACACGTGTATCCGCAGTGCTACGTTAACACTGATTTGATGTAACTGAGAGTCATGGTGAAGTCGAAATGGTACGGAGATTCGTTGCGTTGCACATGTCAACTCATAATAATCGATTGTTAACGAATGATTTAGTGGTGTATGGAAAAAGATGTATCGGCATCCCTTGGATGATATTGATGGCTTTGCTCCCGAAAATGAAAGCTTGATTTTCAAGCATTATTGTAATCATTTCTCTTTCTTGACACATAAATTGTATCATTTATAAGATACACTTTTATGGATATGTGCTGTTTCTTTCAACTGATTTTCATCGTTACGTTTCTGCTACAACTAAATATTTGTTTCTCACGGTATAGCTGGTCGATTGATTGAAAACACTGTAGTATTCTATACTATAGCGGCTAGATGTAGCGTCAACAGCACCGATCGTGATAATGAATGGGATTTTACGTTTGTATCGGCTGAATTAATTGTGTATTATGTCTGTTACTAACTTATATCCTTATCACAATCTATCGCATGTCACTACAAATTCGAATCCATTAAATCCTTCTAACAAAGTTCCAAACTCGTATACCGTTGGTTTGGGTGTAGGTTTCCTCGTGGGTCTCTTGGAGCGAAATCGGGTGGGTCTTCTCGTGGGTTTGATGACAGGCTTACGAGTTGGTCTTCTACTGGGTCGACGTGTGGGTTTTCTTCTTGTAGGACGTCGTGTGGGGCTTCTTCTTGTAGGGCGTCGTGTGGGTTTCCTTCTTGTAATAGGACGTCGTGTGGGCGGAACAGGTGGTGTTCCAAGTGTCCTATGGTTTATTCCTTTTCTGAACGTCATCGGAAAATTATCAGCATCATGTCCCATAGAAACAATTATCCACAAGGAAAGGACGAGTAGAATGAGACAATATTTTTCCAACATTTCACAAGACTGGTTTCTGAAAAGATCAAGGCCTATACGTTCAACTGGAAATCATGCAACGAATCATTTACTTGTAATAAATACTATCGCAACTATCGTGGCGATCGGTATCAGGAATATGTAGTTAGTTTTATTGTCACTCCGAATACAGTAGGAGTTGACGGGTACAATAATGGAATCCATAGGACGTCAACTCCTACTGTAATAAAGGTAGTTGTGTATGTACAGCAGTGTACATTTCCACATTTTGATCGGAGTGACAGGTGCTATTTAAAATTTGAACATCGTCCATACAGTATAGTAATTCTGTTGTCTATTGTGTTAATTATGTATTGTAAACGGCATAATTCAACAGGAGCATACACACACTGTCAGCACCAAGTCACTGGAATAGGTCCCTTAAATATAAGAATGTGCCGACTCGTTCTATTAGAAACAGAGGCCATTAGCGGTCATTGGCCGACATTGACATTCAAGGCAACAACATGGTTCTGAATAAGGAGCTGTCCTCGATGTTCTATTCGAGCTGCCGTATCAGAGTCATGTAGGTATATTTTATTTACTTTTACAGTATCATTTCTACTTTACTTTTCGTTACACTGTATACTGCTTTTGTTTTTGCATGTAGCATAGAAAATGTTACCGAACGATTTATATTGTACCATCAAAGGGTATCTATCCTCCTTGCTTATCATACTATAATTTTAGCAGATTGGTCCCTATAGCCCAGATTATATCTTTTGAATTGATATGGTCTTGTCGAGATAATCCAAAACCTGGGTTTTTACTAGATTCTACAACCAAGATAACGGGATTACAACACTAGGGTATGAAATTCATTAGGTATTCCTTAGGACCATCATACTAATCATTCAACCATGTTCTCATGACAACGACTGCAGATGGATGAAGAAAGGTTAAATAATTTCACATGAATTGATTATCGTAGTGGTATAAACCCATCGTCTTCGAAGATGAATTTTATTATTCATCTTCATCAATCATCTTTTGTAGCCACAATTTCTTCCGTGTATGTATCTTTTCTTCGTTCATTAAAAAGAGAGATTTTCGTTGTATTCTGTATGGAACACTTCCAAATCCACCCGTCCCCATTGGGACGGTAAACTTATCGTCAATGTTGTTATTATTATCTTGTTTCCCATCTTCTCCCGTATCCATATCAAGTAGTCGTTGCTTTACCATGGTTAAAATATCTGTATCCTGTTTGGAAATAGGTAACGTTTCTTCCTTGACTACCTCACGAAGATATTGAACACCATTGGAAGGAGAGGAGGAGGAAGAGATGGAATTCCATGATGGAGGTTGAATAATACATACATCAATACTACTACCACTCCCTAAATCATTTCGTATTCCAGCCATGACTGCATGAATAGCAATTTCAATACCCTTTTCAATGGAGGTAAGATTCGAAAGACGATATTCCGATTCTAAAACACCCATAGCTGCCAATCCACCCGATCCCAATGCAGCATAGGGTATATTCACATCCATACTCCCATGAGGATGTATAGCTACAAGTATAGTTTTCTTCCAAGTGGAATCATAACCACCAAGAATCAAATTCACACCCAACGGTGAGGAAGAAGAAGATGATGATGATGATTGATCATATAATTCATTTCGTATAAGACGACAAACGGCAGAGACACTACTGCTACTACTAGTAGTCGTACAACTACTTCGTCCTGTTCTTGTATGATGGAATGAATATTGGGTGTTGTTGGTATTGTTGATATCATGAGTCGGAGTACCCGGATGATGTATACGTTGTTTATGACGTAGAAACATAGTATATCGTACTTTGCGTAATAAAGCATCTAAATCCCCCGATGTCCCAGCCCCACAAGCATATATGGTATCTGTAATGATATGTATTTTTTCACAAGCTTTATCAGCTACAATAGTACCCTCTGTTGCTCGTGTATCTGCAGCAAGGATCACTGTATTGAAATGAGGTAGAAGTAAACCTACAATGGTTGTACCTGTTGTTTTGATGGGGGGAAGAGGGGTCGTAGTACAAGTAGTCGAAGAATCCTCGGAAATGAATTCCTGTTCAGAAGTTGAAACAGACGAGTGATGAGATTTCGGAATGTGTAGAAGGAGAGATTCTGAATCGGATGGATGTATTATGGTATGACTTTCTTTTTCTACTTTCATGGATACTCCATCTCCATCATTCACGGGTAATGTTACAATTCTAGCTCTGCCTACTACTCTATCCAGCCATGAACTGCTGCTGTCTGGATCCTCCTCCTCCTTCTCTAGAAGTGATGATCGTAAAAACATTGTTGACTGCGTTGACAGGAGCTCATGGTATCGCGCTGCGGTAGACATTATGATGATTTGGAGGAGGATGTAAATGACAATGACATATCTCCTAAGGATCATCATCCTGTAGTCAACATGTCGATGATTCGAACTCATAGTGCTGCTACCTATACCTTCCTACCCACCTACCTACCTATATATGATGGGATGCTTGAAGTTTAATTTCGAATCGAAGGCATTACAGTATAAACTATATAAACTGATGTTTGTTCGATAAAATATTAAAATACGCCGGTAGCCGGTATCACGTCGTATGTATGAAATCTGGTCAGTACAGACCACATTTGCTGTATGGACGTAGCCATTCCGTAGAAATGAGTACCACTCACACCACCAGATAATTGGTGATCATTTGTGTTCATCATCTTCGCCCATCAATGAAGCTTCTGCATTATCTTTCAAGGCGTAAAGTCATCTCTTATTACTATATATAATGAAAAAGCTTTAGAGGTGATACTGCGGTACTTGACAGAGTTAGGGAGCCCTTGGAGGCAAAACTGGCACAAAGAACAATTAACTGAATAAAATGGAGTGAAACAGTGCATATTCTTCGAAATGCAGGCCTACCGGAGGATACGGAAACGGACGATCATGGACTATTTTCACTTCCCACGACCACCAGAACTACAAGACACGAGGATAATACAGGGGACCGGCAGTGAGAACCAATATTCAAGGCAATAGACACTGGCTACCATGTTGAACTAGATTGTTGAATCGACAGGAATGGATGATCTCAAAACAAAATGGGAAATCCAACGGGACAAGATCTTTGATGGACTGAAAGGGGTGAATTCGGTCTTCTTTATTCGTCGGCGGTTTTGAATTGCTGACAGTGCAGCATTATTTGTTTTCTTTAAGGAAATTCTTAGGTGTACTTAAAATTCTATTTGAATCTATTACTACTACCTTTGAAGTAAACAACTTAAAAATCCAGTCTAATTGTTCTACCAATTAGATGAGTGCTTTTTCGAAAAAACATGATTGATAGTAAAACACCCTTTGTTGCGTTTGTTCGTTTACAGAATACAATATCTCATCTTCCGGTTTGTGATGCATGCAGAACCAGCCATGGCATTCAAGGCACATCCAAGAGGTTCTCCCATTGCACATACAACAAAC
>Ga0169931_10010658_pt1 | contig 13063 bp, 8 predicted proteins | sample Kivu_15m_20L_FD_129675 | JGI IMG/M metagenome (GOLD analysis project Ga0169931, IMG submission 129675) | Freshwater microbial communities from Lake Kivu, Western Province, Rwanda to study Microbial Dark Matter (Phase II) - Kivu_15m_20L... | ecosystem: Environmental > Aquatic > Freshwater > Lake ...
GAAAGTCTAGATAAATAAATATTTTACCGATGCTTCGTCTATATTATTCATTGCTTTTTTTACAGTTTGTGACATAGTGTGCTTAATTTCATCTACATCTCGGTTGATTGTGAATAATCTGTCTACACCCCCTGGGTCATTGTATTTTCTATATAACTCAACCATTAGCAGTTCCATTTCAGTTGTATGTGATTTGAGATTTGAATTCTCATTTTTGGTGATTCCGGGTGTGTAAAACTTCGTATTCAGAGTTTTCAATGTTGTCGTTTCTAATTCAGATAGCATTTGATATATAACCCTCTCTGGGTAATCTTTATTTACAATTGCTAAGTTTTAGTAATTGGTAATATCTACCTATAAAAACCCATCTCACATTTCTATCAACACAAGTCATAATTTTTAGATTGTCATTTATGTAATCTGTATGCCGTTCGTTTGCTGTGATCGAAATTAAGATAAGCTTATCCATCGTATCTCTAGCTGCTGATTTTAATTTTGAAACTTTTTCTCTTTTATTTTGTATGACATAGTCTGCGATTATGCTCCTTTCGTTTAAATTTCCGATAGCGATGTATTTTATATTTTCTTCGGCTTTCATGCTAAGTATTTATTTATTATATTATAATTCTTATTCATATTCATAAAACAATTAATTTAATTAAATGTCTAATATAAATATTGAATACAACTTGACTTTCAATAATGTCGAGTATATCCTTTATCTATCTGTAATTGACGATTGTTTAAAATTAAATTTGGAGCAGGTGGATGAGAGTCTTTATTGGAAAGCAGAATATGAAGGAAAGTATATTGAGGAAATCACAAACAAAGCAGGGAGTTATAAATCATTTCAAGTGTTTATTAAAATGCTCATGTCTGCTCTTTCTAAAGAAAGTGAATCCGTCGTGATCGATTTGTTAAGCTTTAAAGATTTAGAACAAATGAAAATTAAGAAAATGCAGGCGAATTCCTTAAAGGATAGTTATAACTATTCAGAAAGCGGAATAAGTTTTAATACAGCTAAAATGAATTTAAATACTTTGTCGAATACAAATGATCCCATTAAAATGAATAAAAGATATTTCATCATCTCTTATTCAAATGAGTTTGAAAAGGTTCATTATCCAATCCCTCTTCAAATCATGTCAACACCTGATCACGAAATTCTTTTCAGAACAATACAACGCATGAAAAAACAGAATAATCCTAACATATCTTATTCCAAAAATTCGGGAATTTATCCAAATAATTCAAATACTCAGGTTATAAACTTTAAAGAATTCGAAGAATTGAAAACAGAAAATCAAAATTTTAGAAATAAAATAAAACTTCTTGAAAGTCAGAGAAAAATGGGGGCTGTAGAAAATGAAGAATTCATTCGTATGCAGTTGAGTGTAAAGGAGGAATACGAAAAATATAAAACAGCAGCAGAAGCGAAAATGAAGTTACTTGTACAAACTGTTGAAGAATTAAAGAACAAGCTTAATGCTTATAATACGAACAATTTATCTAACAGTAAAGAAAATGATCAAATGAATTACATAAAAGAGCTGGAGGCTAAATTAGAAAAAGCCTCTGAGATTGTAATAAATGAGAGAAGATTAGGACAATCTTTCATAGACGAAAAGATAAAAGAAATCGAAAAGTTAAAAAAGGAAATAAATTCCCTCAAAGAGGAGGAAAAAAAGTACAAAGTGAAGATCAACCAGTTAGAGAAAGATTTAGAAATTGAAAATAGAAGAAACATTTACGAATTAAACAATTTAAAGAATAAAAATTATTCTTCCACTATGAACAGCAAAAAATCTTTTAAGAGTAATTCTGTCAGATCAAATATTTCTAACTCCAACGCATCTTCAAAGAAGTCAGTAACAAACTCCACATCGTCTAATGTGAAGAAAAATCTTCAAGCGAATCCCTATAATAAATATAAGGGTTTACATAATAAAAATTACACACCTTTTCAGTTTTTTGAAAAGAATAAGAATAAAACTAAAAACTCTTCGATTAAATCCAAATCAGTTAAGAGTGTCAAATCTAATGCATCTGGAGTTTCTAAGGGGAGTAATAATATTACAATAAATTCTAAAAAGTCACCGAGTCATTACACGAATTCCTCAACTAACAAAACAAAGAATACAACAAAAATTTCCAAAGCAAATAATTACACAAGTTCAAATAATTTTATTCCAAAGGTTTATAGCAATAAAAATAATTCCGGTAAATTCACAAATCCATCGAATAAAATTATAAATAAATCAATAAAGATTAACAATACAGCGAATAATCTTCATGTTAATACCGGTAACAACTTAATTAAAACAAATAATTTTATGAAAAATAACAATACACTTATTGAAGAAAAGCTGAAAATTTTAAACAAATTCAAATCTGAAAATGAAACAAATACAATCAATCAGAATGACATAAATGAGAGGCTAGGGCGTATACAAAATCTCTTGGACTCTGCGAAGGTTTAGTGTATTTAATAAATTTTTTAAATTAAGAAGTGCTTTCTATAAAAAGATTAAAATTTAAATAAAATAATTTAATTTTATAAGTAAGAATGTGGTATATTATTAATTTATTAAAATATCTTAAACTCCATATGCATAGAGTATTCTTTTATATCCGACTGCATCAAAATCAGATCGAATAATTTTGATGTCTAAATTGGCTAAGCATTGCTTTCAATGTGTCAAACGAATAGAAATTAGCGATGTTAAATATATTATCTAAATACTCGTCGATGGTTTTGATATTCGGAATATTCAGGAAAATATTTTCCTCGAAAGTTCTAATGTAATCTCCAGCACATTTACACCTGGTAAATATCATTTCATTCTTTTGCATTTTGCATTTGTTACATTTCAAATCTTGGTTGAAGTAAAAGTCGATCAAATTTTTTATCTTATGAATGATTAGATATTCTATAAACTGTTTATCGTAATGGGAGTGGCATAACTCGCATGTCCAGGTATTTGAAAGAATCAATTTATCTCTGCAAAAATCAAAATCTTTGTTATTAGAACAAAATTCACAAATGACATCATGAAGAATGAAAATCCTACAGGGATCTGAGAAGTATGTTTCCTTTGAGAATTCTTCTACTTTGATAAGTTTCAAGGTGTTTTTCTTTAGGATGAAAGCGTTCTCGGAAATGTCTTCATCCAATTCAAGGATTGCTGTAATATACTTGATATATTCTAAGGCTAAATCAGAAAAGCTTTGATAAGATCCGAGCTTAACAGGAAACTCCCACATTTTGTTTAGCTCCATCCTCTTTACTTTGTCTGTGTAATCTAATCTTTCACTTCCGATAGCCTCTGGATGGTTCTTCTTACCTGGAGTTTTGGTTGCATGTGAGTTATTCACTATTTTTTTGTGGTTATTGTCGAAATATTCATTTTCATTGTCTTTTTCGTATGGATTTTCGTCATAGTCGTAATCGTCGTCTATGAAATCTTTTTTTGAAAACAAAGGTTTGATTAATTTATTATTGTCTTCTATCTCTTCCATTTTTGTCTTTAAATGATCATATTCCTCGTCTTTTAGATTTAGTTCGTCGAAATTTTCTAATTCTTCATCTTCGTATCTTTCATCCTTTTTCTTTAGTATATTTGGTATGATATTAAACACCTTACTGCTTAAATAATCTGCTATTAAAAAATGCTTGAATTTTTTGACAGAATCTGGTTGGTTGATATACTTTAAGGCATCATCTTCAGACATGTGTTTGTTAAGGTACAAATTTAAAAGATTAGAGACCATTATGTAATCCTTGAAATAGTAAAATTTATAAATCTTTAGAATGTAATCTGAAACAAGCGAAATTAAATCTTTCTCTAAAATTGGAGGCAGAAATTCCGCCATGGACCATTTTGAAACTACTTTAGCATTGTAAGCAAACTCATTTGTCATTAAAATATCATGCTGGTTTAAATTGTGATTAGGTTCGTCATACATTGTGGCGTTTACTCCTGCGTAATTGAAATTATCTTTGAAGAGCAAAATTTTCCAAAAAGTGTTAGGAGTGAGTGTAATATGATTAAAGATTTGAATTTTCTTGATAGTTCTGAAAAGATAGTCAATATTAGCTTGAAATTCATTGAAATCTGATTTATTATTGAATAAATAAATTTTCTTATAATCCGCGTAAACGATTTGGAATCCGAAATCTTTGATTTTTCTTAATAAAATAGAAAAGTACTTTTGCATCAATTTAATTATCATTCGATGTAAGACAGGATCAAAGAATTTACTGTTGAATGAAGATACCCATCTGAAGAAGTGGACTAGTAAAAGATCAGCACAAACATTTTCATGATGCCTAACATCCTGCAGCCATTTTTCTACGATTCTTTTAATAGCCATGAAGGCATTCGCGCCTAGGACAAATTCATCTCTTTCGAGATGATAATCAATTACATGAGTTCCAGAGGATGAAGGAACATCGTTAACGTTTCGCTTATCTATAAGATTAAGTTCGTATCTTCCTGCGATGTCTTTCATGTGATCAGATTCTAGAATGGAATTGACACAGAATAGTCCTATATCTATTTCTACGGTGTATCCTAAATACAATCCAGGATTAATTATTTTAGGAAATTCACATTCAATTTCTCCAAGGAAATCTCGGTCTTCGGTACCTCCTCCAAGATCTGGAAAACCACTTGGGGAGTACCATAATATTTGCTTCGACGTTTTTAGGATTCTTGAGAAGAATACATCTGTGCAGAATATACTTGCGTCATTTTCCATATTGCAAATAGGAATATTGCAATACTTACTAAGCTGCATTCTGTAATCAATTACGTTATTTAAATCTATAAAACGAATAGTTAACTTCTTCACAGCAAATTTAATCCAGTCCAATGCAGGGAAGCTATTCTCTTCTATGTAAAAAGGAATTTCTAAGATAGGATATTCATTAGCAAGACAGTTTAATCCTAGGGAAATTAATTTATTAAGCTTGTAACAAGATTGCAATACTATTATGCTCGAAGCTGCCATATTCGTATTATTACCGGATTGGTTGTTATATTTCAAATCAAATAAAATTTTGTTGACATTCTTTAGAACTATCCTTATATCTGGCTCTACATATGTGTTTATTTCTAAATCTGCTGGGATTGTATTGCCATGTGATTCTAAAACTGAGTTCATTACTTTTTTTATATTAGGGATTTCTATGTTCCTCGTAATTGAATTGACGATATAAACATTTACTTTATTTAAAGGAAACAAGAAAATTGCTAAGAAATGTCTCGAACCCGTGCTTGAATGATAAATGAAATACTTCGAATATTCGCCCTCTTCCAAGTAGTTTTCGTTCAAACTATTTCCACATATAACTGGTCTCGATTCAAAATCTTCAAAATTGAAGGTGTTACCAGAGACATTGTTTAATTTTATGTTTTTATTTGTCAGACGTATTTGACAACCGTATTCTTGGATAACTCTGAAGATCAAAGGGACCTTAGTTTCGTATACTCCTTCTATTGTTGAGTCTATTATATAATCATTGAAATTATTAAACTTCTCTTTAAAGTCTTTTTCATCAATATCGAATTCATACAAATTAAGCATCGGTTTGTTTCTTGGTAAAAATAACTTAGTCGGTTTGAAAACATCTGGAACATCTGATTTATGAGAATTTATAAAAATTTTTCTTTTGACATTCACTAAAATGTAATCAAAGTAGGAATCATAGGAAACCCATAGCTTTAACGTTCCAGCATTATATTCTGAAATGTGGATTATTTTTATTGTTGCTTTTCTAAAAACTTGTTCTTTGTTTTTTATCTGCGACATTATCAAAGGATTGTTGAATAAAGGATTAGCTGGGTTCTTGAAGGGAGTGGGATTTTTCATATTCAATTGTGATCTGCTGGTCAATTGTATCTTGTTCCATTTTTTCTTTTGTTGCTTGAGCCATTTTGTAAAATCTTCCAACATATTAACAGGAGTCATTAATTCCTTTTGTTCCTCCTCTGTTTCGACTTTATCTTCGAATTCGATTTGGGCTTTCGCCTTTCCTTTTACTAAAAATTCTTTTATATTAGATGTTTGTTTATTGTTAACCTTCCTAGATGACTCGTTGATTTTATTGTTCTCTTCAATATTTTCTTGATTAATTTCTGCATTTTCATTATGCCCGGCAATAGATAAAAATTTATCGACGTTAGAGACATTTTTAAAGAAAAACTTCAAATTCCTTTGCTCTTCATTTTTAGATTTCATCAAACGATTAAGCCAATCTGGATAAGCTATTTTAGGCAAGGGATTATCAATTTTTTGAAGAGCTGCGGGTATAATTAGAATCTTCAAAATAGTTCCTGCGAGACGATCTTTGTAATAATCCCAATCGATGACTTCTCTCATATCTAACTCCTCAAGGCTAAAATCTTTTAACCACTTTCTCAACATTTTTTTCCTAATATTAACGTCAGAGTAGAAAATAACTGTGGGTACCGCTCTCTCTGCAACAGGAGCTTCGAGAGGTTTTTTGCTGATGATATATTTAGTACACAAACCTTTGTCTTTGACTATCTCGTTTCCTAAAAGTTCAGCCAATCTCTTAGCACATGTGATGGACGTCGATTTTTGTGCTCCATATTCGGTAATAGACTTTGACATAACTCTGCTTTCTTCGATGTAATCTAACAATTCATCATCAGTTATTCCCAGGCCTTTGTTCTCTAGAATACTATACCATCTGTCAGCAATTTCAGCACAGGCATTGTAGCAATCTTTTAGTGAATTTCCTTTCAAGAAGAAATCGAATACTTCAGATTGGAAAATTTTGATTATTTTTAACTCTCCTCTTCTCTTCAGTTCAAAGCCTTTTAATTCATGTAATTTTCCATTCATGCCGAACACTGCATAACGTTTTTTTAACATTTTTCCTTCTTCTTTTGCTGCTGGGATCACCATGCATCTGTATGGTCCATCTACTTCGAAAAATATACTCATTTCTGTTTTGGTCATATATGATCCTCCTCTGGGGTCAAGCATCTGATATTGTTTATTGCAATACTTCTCATAAACTAAATAATTCAACATCGTACAAGGAAAAGAAAAGTTTATTACTTTGTTACTTTTTAGTTTTAATTTGAAATTTTCAGGAAATCCCATTGGCAACAAGCACCAAATACCATCTGTGTCTAGTTCTAAAGGTTTACCTAATCTTTCTACTAATTCTCTTGAATCCGTGATAATTGAGGATCCTATGTGCGTGACCATCGCTGCCATCTCCATCGAATGCCATCTTGCCCCTCTTCTCATGACATACCCATAAAATGAGTTTAAAATGATTTTATGTGCAAGCTGCAACGATTCATATAAATTCATCATATTTTTAGATTCTTCTATTTTGGCAAAATTTTTTTCAGCCTTACCTTCTTCCAATTTGCCTTTCCATACTTTGACTGAATTTTTGAATTCATAACGACGATCTCTGAAATCCCTTACAGTATCGACGTAAAAACTATTTTCCCTCATACAAACAATATCCTCTTTTAATTCAATTTTTGTAAGATGCACTTGTTTATACACCTTCTGGCAGTAATTTTTTATTCTTTTCAAAAATTTCTTTCTGTGATCTTCAACTGTCAATTCTTCGATTTCTTTATCGGTTTCTGCAGTATTCAGAAGCTCAAATTCGTACTGATGCTTTAAATTTTCATATTCAGTTCTTGACAATGGAAACAACTCTCCCTTCCATTGCCAGTTTAGGTATCTCTTACAATCGTTTTCTTCTCTATTGTACATACAACCAGCACAAATCTGCTCATTTACAACAGAAACAGGTTGTAATCTGTTGGTAAGAATAATGTTTGGATACATAGCACTTACATCAAGATGATAAATTAGGGGAGTTAATTCAATAGTGTTCGTAGGAGATTCATTTAAGTTAAACATAATTGCTGAGAGCTTGGATTTTATATCTCCAACAACCTGATCGAAGTTTTCTACCATAGAAACATCACAGGCTTCAATATTGTTTTCTATCTGTATACAAAATTTAATGTAATTCTCAATGTTTTCAATTAAGTACTCATATGTTGAAGGATCCAATTTAAATTTAACTGGTATATCACTTCTATATACACCTACATTTAGACATTCGACATGTCCTCCGATATAGGTCTCAGAGTCAATGAGATGACCTGAATAAAATTTTTCGAATTCATCTACTTGTTTATTTGGGAAAAGGATGTTGCATCTAAAAGCCTGAGCCATTAAAAGCTCCTCACAAAGAGTACCTGAGCCTTTTCTTAAAACTTCATCTGGAAATGTTGGGATAATTGTACATAAGGCATAAATAAAATCATGAATCATGAGTTTGTATAAATAATAAGTTGCAAGGGCATCAGAGACTGAATAAGCACACAGTTGTTGAGGAAGTTCTCTTGCATATTTTAGCATTTTTTCTGGATCAACTTCTATTGGATCGTAACCTAATTTAGCTTTCGTAACTGCCTTAAGACCGTGAGATCCTTGAGGTAAGAACGCATCTCTCTTGACCCAATACATGCAATCAATATGAACAGAAAATCTTCCCATGAATTCTCTGTCTGAAGCATTCGGAGAGGAATTCGTGTTAGCTATACCTAAATCAGCTTCCATATTTAAATTATTGACTTTCATTCTTTCCATAATGAACGGAATATCAAAATAATCTCCGTTGAATGTTACGAAAACATTAGGCCTGAGCTCTTTACAATGTAATGCGAATCTTTCTAAAAGACTTTTCTCATCTGGTTCATTAAATATATGAAAGTAACCCTCAAATTCTGGCTTAGGAGTATATTCAAAATCAGAGATATCTTCTGAAATGATAGATCTGTTAGTAATAAGATATCCGTGACCATCGACCATATAGGAAATTAACATGATTGAATCAATTCTGGAATCAGGAAATTTTAAAGGAGCTTTGGTGGTTTCTATATCAAATGCGAGGACTCTTAGATCAGCTTTTGTAAGTTTTTCTGGTACGGATTTAAGTCTGCAGCCTGTTTCTTCCTCGTATTTCACATTGTACCACAATCCGCATCTGATTTCATTATCTATACATACCCTAACATGATAAGGCACATCATCTTCTCTTAAATCAATGATCATGTCCATCATATCGATTTTACTGCTTGGATTAAGTAATTCAGTGTAATATAATATCTTCTCTTTTGTTTTGTTTTTCTGGACTATGGGCCTTAGAGAATTACGGACGCTTACAAGATTAGAAATATTTCTAAAATTTAATTTTAGCAATTTAAGCTTGATTCCTGCTAGATGGTTCACCATGTCTAAATCGTTTTTTTCTACTATGTCTATGGTGCTTATTTTTCCCTCAAATTGTCTTGAAATAAATTGCTGGAATTCACTGAAATGGATTAATAACATATATTACAATATCATTTCTGATTTTACAATCAAGTAAAAATAAGGTTCGTAATTAAACACAGACTTATAGTAATCTCCTTTATCGTCTATGAAATAAAGCAGCAAACAGCTCCTCTCTGTGTTTTGATCATCATTTGCTTTGTAAGGTTTCAAATTGCATAGAAATCCAGTTATAGAGTCACCCTGACCTATCCAATTAATGTTTATTCTAAAAGGAAATGTGATATGTAATACTTACCTTTTCTCAAAAAGTTCAGGGTCAACTGTTTCTTTCGCGCTCGTTTTGACATTTTGTTTTTTCATTATAATAAAATTTAAAGAATTTAATATATAAGGTAAAAAATATTCAATAATTAGTAATAAAGTAAATTATTCGAAATTTATCTTTGGGCCAACTAGCTCCTAAATTAAATACTATTAATTAACACTATTCTTAGCTTTCTAATAAATACAAAATAAAATTTTAATTAAATATATCAAACAAATTCTATTATAAATACATAGAAATTATTTTTCTTAAAACAAAATTGAAAAATTTTATATTTCTTTCAAATTTAATAATTTATATAACATTCTTAGTATCGTAATTTTAGAATAAATCACCGAAACCGAGTTCTTCCTCTTCTTGTTTTGGCTCTTCTTTCTTTTTAGGTTCTTCTTTCTTTTTTGATTCTTCTTTCTTTTCAACTTTGACTTCAGCTACTGCTGCAACTGCAACAGCAGAAGATAATCTTGGTAATCCAAGGGCGATTATCTAACTAATTATGATTTATCTTACTTGTTCTGGAGTTTTATTTTTGCATGCATCCACTACAAGACTTACAACTGTAGGATTTGGTTTAATACCAGCACTTGCTAATACATCATTAATAGCTTTTTCAGCTAAATTAAGTTAATCGAGAATATATACTGATTTGACTTCCGGATAAAGCAACAAGTAAGGCAGCTGCAACGTGTTTCATTAAATATTAATATCTGATAAAAAAATTTAAATAATTTAATTAATAATTTTTAAAAATTTAAATTAAAAATATATGAATTATTAGATTAGATAAGGGATAGTAAGTATAATTATAATTTATAAACATAACTACTAGTATTATTCATTGACATCCAAACAGTTTAAAAATATTTTTATACAATTCATTAAAACTTTTCATTATTTTCTGAAATAACGACTTATCGCCCTATTTTTGTAATATTTAATAATTATCTTACCATTTTAAATGTGAAAATGAATAAAAATTTTATCTTACTTATTTTATACACAATCAGACTTATCTGATTATTTTTTTTCTTGTAATAAAAATTTATTGTGAATTGAGAATTTTCGAAAAATTTAAAGTCACTTTCGACTTGCATACTATTGAAATGATTGTAAATTATATCACAGGCTTCTTCCAATTTCAGAAGAGTAATGTATTTATAAGTAGACTCATCAAAAATTATTTTGTCTTTTTTATTTTTACTAAACATTCCATTCAGATAATTACCAGATACCATTGCAATTAATTCAAAGCAGGTAATACTTCATTTAATTAATATAATTACGTTAAAATTTCAGAAGGGTTTATAAAAAATTTAAATAGTCTTCCGTTGAATTCATAAGTTGTATTGACTTTTGTAATTTTTTTGTCTTTTTCAATCGAATCTGATAAATAGTTGAAGCTATTTTCTATTAGTTCAGATTTCCTAATACAAGTTATGTTGTAAAATTCATACTTAAACCAAGGATGCTGTTTGATTTGATTGATTGTGTATCTTTGCTTAGGGTCAACAACGAAAATGTTCTTAAGAAGATCCATGACTTCACAAGATAGGTAGCAAGGGTAAAACACATTTGCTGATAAAATCTTCTTGATCATTTGTTCTGGTTGTTGCCCGTAAAAAGGGACACTTCCGGTAATACAATGGAATAGAATGACACCTGTACTCCATATATCTGCTGCCTGCCCTTGGTATCCAGTTTGTTTAATTACTTCAGGGGCTAGATATAATGTCGTACCCGCTAGATCAGAGATAATTTGATCCTTGGTGTCGATGCTTGTGCTTAATCCGAAATCAGTTATCCTAATACATTTGTTGTGTTTGTCTATCAATATATTTTCTGGCTTTAAGTCTCGGTGTAAAATGTTCAAACTATGTAAATGTTCCAATCCTATGATGATTTGTTGATAATAAGATCTTGCTTTTGACTCGTTCATTCTTGAATTAGGTTCAGATTCTATTTGTTATATGATCTAATTATTACTTATTGCGTCGAATAAATCACCGCCGTCTATGTATTCCATTACTAACAAAATTTTTTGGTTTGTTGTCATTACTTCAAATAATTTGACTATATATGGATGACTTATTTTCTTCATCAAGGCTACTTCTTTTTCTATGTTTTTGTCCAAATTTTCTTTAATTATCTTATTGATGTCTAATATTTTAATAGCATATTCTTTATTGTCTCGACTATTAATAGCCAAATGAACTCTATGCAAGTATTTTTAAACAAGGCAAAAATATTAATTTATGAATACTGTCCGAACCCTCCCGAGCCTATTTTTTTTATTAATTTATAATCTCCATATTTGATTAACATCTGCATTTATTTATAAAAAAATAATTTTGAAATGATGAAAAATAAAAAATACGGTGATTACAAGTTAGTAAGTGAAATAGGAAAGGGAGCGTATGGAAGGTAACATTTTAAATAAAAGAAGTGTATATTTGGCTCAGAAAGGGGAATTACAATATGCTATAAAATGTATTGATAAAGATAGAATAATAGAGGAGAATCTAAGTGATCATGTAAAAACAGAGATATCTCTTATGAAAATGATAAATCATCCTTATATAGTCAAATTATGTGAAGTTATGTCCACACAACAAAAAATAATTTTAGTGATGGAGTACATTCAAGGCGGGGATTTGTTTTCTATCATCACCGAAGGAACGGAGGATAGATTAACAGAAGATGAAAGTAGATTATATTTTCAACAGATGATCCAAGCAATCGAGTACTGTCATAGTTTGAAAATAATTCATAGAGATTTAAAACCTGAGAATATTTTAATTGACAAGGTTAACAAATGTATTAAAATCTCAGATTTTGGTTTGTCTACACTCTTAAAAAGTGACTACGAAAAAATAAAACATTCAGCAGGTACTCTTGATTACCTTGCGCCAGAAGTTTTTAAACATACAGACGGGTATTTAGGACATCCCGCAGATATTTGGGGTGCAGGGGTTATTTTGTTTAATATGGTAACAGGCAGGAATCCTTTTCATAATATTGATAAAGCCCTTAAACTAAAAAACATTCAGACAGGTACCGTAGATTTCCCAAAATACTTATCAAAATCACTTGTTGATTTGTTGAAAAATATATTTAAACCTAAGCCGAGAGATCGGTATACCATAAAACAGATAAAAAAACATCCCTGGTTTTATGTTAATTTTCAATCTGTAAAGGGAAATCTTCTTGAAAAAAATAACGAAATTAAATTCTTAGAAGATCTAGAGCCAGATACTCCTAAAAGAGAATTAATTAAAATAAAAAGTGATCAATTTATTGTAAATATCGACTCGATTCCTATGTATATTTAAAATTTTTACTTTTAATTATTTTAGAATTAATTGCTTTGAACTATCAACTATGCTTGCAGGC
>Ga0169931_10010659_pt1 | contig 13063 bp, 10 predicted proteins | sample Kivu_15m_20L_FD_129675 | JGI IMG/M metagenome (GOLD analysis project Ga0169931, IMG submission 129675) | Freshwater microbial communities from Lake Kivu, Western Province, Rwanda to study Microbial Dark Matter (Phase II) - Kivu_15m_20L... | ecosystem: Environmental > Aquatic > Freshwater > Lake...
GAGTGAAGATGGAACTTCTTTAAGGTGCAACGTAAAAGTGGCTCCAAAACTCGGATTTTTAGCCGACCACATGTTGTGACCCTGAAAACCGGTTCCTTCCAAACCGAGCGGATCGGCTTCAATGTAAAGCAAAGCATCTTTTACTGGGAACAAATAGGCTTTTTTATCTAAGTTTTCTTTGCTGAGGGTACGCAAAGGGCTGTAATTGTCTAGTACATAAAAGCCACGGCCAAAGGTTGCTGCAACCAAATCGACTTCGCGTTCTTGGATGTCGAGATCGTAGACTGCTGTAGTTGGCAATCCAGCTAGTTTAGTCCAGTTGAGGCCACCATCCGTGGTAAAATAAGCGCCGAATTCAGTTCCGACAAATAATAAGTTTTCGACCACTGGGTCTTGTTTTAGACAATAAACGGTACCGCGTGCTGGCAAATTAGCGGCAATGTTGGTCCAGGTCTTGCCTTTGTCTGTCGACTTTAACAAATACGGCTTGAAATCGCCTTGGCGCTGTGCATTGAAACACGCATAAACTACATTTTCTTGGTGTAAAGATGCGGTGAGCATATTGACTCTTGTGTTGATTGGAATACCTGGGAACGTTTGGTATTTGGTCCAAGTTTGACCGTCGTTTTCAGAAACCTGAATTAGGCCGTCGTCGGTACCAACATAAAGTAAACCTTTCTTTTTAGGAGCTTCGTCGAGTGCCACCACATTACCATAAATGGTAGTGGAGGCATTCTTCATGACGGCGTCTATGGTCCATACTTGGCCCATGACCTCGATTTCATTGCGGTCGATTTGCTTGGTAAGGTCTGGACTAACGGTTTGCCAGTCATCACCGCGGTTTGTGGATTTAAACAACTTGTTGGCGGCAAAATAAAGCGTGCTGGCATCGTGTTTGGATACAATTAGTGGCGCATCCCAGTTCCAACGGTAGCCTGGCTCACCTGCAGCCGGCATAGGCTGAATAGGCACTTTTTCACCAGAAATGCGGTCATAACGCACTAACCAACCGTACTGAGCCTGTGCATAAGTGATATTTGGATTGGACCAGTCTGTTGCCGATTCAAAACCGTCGCCACCATTGGTAATAAACCAGTCGGTATTGAGGATACCAGATACGTTCTGCGTGGCCGATGGGCCGCCCATCGAGTTGTTGTCTTGGGTGCCGCCGTAAATATTGTAAAATGGCGAGGCGTTATCGGTCACGACTTTGTAAAACTGAATGATCGGTAAATTGCCAAAAAAGCTCCATTCTTTGGCGTGTGTGTAAGTTTCATACAAACCACCGTCGCAACCCACCAACCAGTGATTGGTGTTGTTGGGATCAATCCAGATGCAATGGTTGTCAACGTGTTTGTTGCGCTCACCGGTTGGTACAAACGTTTTGCCACCGTCGGTGCTGTGGTGCATGTAAGTATCCATCGCAAAGACTTTATTGACGTCTTTTGGATCGCAGAAAATTTCTTGATAATAGTTGCCACTTGTAGAGAAACCACCTTGCTTGGCCCAGCTTTCGCCTTTGTTATTAGAGCGGTACACACCGCCTTTTTCGTAGCGGGCCTCAACAATTGCATACACGACATTTGCATCGGCAGGCGAAACAGCCAAGCCCACGCGGCCCATATCTGTTTTTGGTAAACCGTTATTGATTTCTTTCCAGGTCAGGCCGCCGTCTGTAGACTTGTAGAGACCAGACTCTGGGCCGCCTCCAATGTAAGTATATTCATGGCGACGGCGCTGATGTGCCGAAGCGTATAATACATCTGGATTGGTCGGGTCAATGGCGATTTCGGCAATACCGGTGTTTTCCGAAACAAAAAGGGTACGGGTCCAGTTCTGGCCGCCGTCGGTGCTTTTGTAAACCCCGCGTTCGCCGCCGCTACTCCAAAGTGGGCCATAGACAGCTACCCAAACAATGTTTTCATTGGTCGGGTGCACAATAATTTTACCAATATGCTCCGAGTTTTTAAGGCCCATATTGGTAAAAGACTTTCCGCCGTCGACAGATTTATAGACACCGTCTCCATAGGAAACAGAACGTTGGTTGTTGTTCTCGCCTGAGCCCACCCAAACCGTATTTGGATTGCTCGGCGCAAGGGTGACACAACCAATAGAATATGATGCATAGCTGTCAAAAATAGGCTCGAAGGTAATGCCGTGGTTTTGGGTCAACCAAACACCACCAGATGCTGCTGCAACATACCATGTATCTTTATTTGTTGGGTGCACCGCTAGGTCAATAACGCGTCCAGAAGTCAAGGCCGGACCTACCATTCGAAACGACAACGCACCAACAGTGCCCGCGTCAAAAGGCGGCTTTTCAACTGGCGTTGTTGTTTTCTTTTGCGCAAAAGTGGCACTTGCAAGTAAGAGGGAAAACCCTAGAAGAAGTCTCATATCCTAAATTTTTGCTAAAAATACATTAAATTCGTGCAACCTCAAACCCTAAAATAGCGTCCTATTCAGTTAGGTCTAAGCCCTGCTACTATGTCTAAATTACTACTCTTTTCCGCCTTCTTGTTTTTGATCCAAATGGCTTCGGCACAAGTCTTAGTCGATTCTCCACTTTACCAACAACTTAAAGGATCTGGTCAACTCGGCACCGTCAATACAACGTCAAATGCATCCATTGAGCTTCCGGTGGCACCCGTAAAGCCGGCCACCTATAACAAAGCAAACGCCTGCGATTGCTACATTACACCTGACGCCACCTACACTTTAGCCATGCAGCCCAACGACGACGGTTCTTCTGCACTTATTCCCATTCCATTTACATTCAATTTGTATGGCCAAACCTACAACTCTATTTACATCAACAACAACGGAAACATCACCTTTACGGGCCCCCTTGCTACGTTTTCAGCAACTGCCTTCCCTTCGACAGGAAACGCCATTGTAGCTCCATTTTGGGCCGACGTCGACACACGCAATGGCAATGGCCAAGTGCTTTATAAAATTACCCCAACCGCTGTATACGTCAATTGGGTAGCAGTGGGCTATTACGCGTTTCATGGCGATAAACTCAATACTTTTCAGTTGATCATCACCAACGGCTCCGATCCCGTCATTGACGGCGGAAACGTAGCCTTTTGCTACCAAAATATGGACTGGACCACCGGCGATGCCTCTCAAGGCATCAATGGTTTTTATGGCGTTCCGGCAACTTGCGGGGCCAACAAAGGCGACGGCGTTGCCTACTTCTTGATTTCTCGTTTTGACCATCCGGGCAACGACTTCGATGGCGCCTTGGGCAATCCTGACGGCATCGACTGGCTCGATTTCAAAAGTTTTGCTTTTGACGCATCAAATGGCGGTAATATTCCACCTATTCCCGAAGGTATCGCCTCCTGTGACACTTTCAAAATATGCGCCCTCGGAGACTCCGCCGATTTCAGCATCAATTTCCTTTCCCCTGAAATCAATCAAAGTACCACAATTACCTACACCAATGGTGGTCTTACATCGCTGCAACAAATTTCCAACACACCCGGAAACACCGCAAATATTGTACTGAGAGCAGTCGGTTCATTGGCCTTAATGGGTACTTACAACATCACGGTTACCGCCACCGACAACAACGCTCCTACGCCTGGCGTTACGGCACTTACCTTTGTGGTTGTCATTGACACCATCGTCAATAACCTTGATTCCGCAATGCTTGTTGTAGCCAATTCCTGCGGCAGCATCGACCTGAGCGTTTCCAATGGCCCTTATGACAGCTACCTCTGGGACGACTTCACGGTTCAGCCAACGAGTGGCATCACCACCGATCAGGTTTATGGCGTCACCGTCAGTAAAAATGGCTGCTACAAACACATTTCTGACACCTTTGATGTCATTAATCCAATGCCGATTAACTTACAAGGGCCTTTGGCATTTTGTCCGCCTGACACAGCCATTACACTCACCATTCCAAATGCCATTGCTTATTCAACAGTTAGCTGGGGCTTAGGGAACCCGGCACTGAATGCACAATTCAGCAATGTTTTGGGTGCAGGCACCTACACCATCAATTTACTCGACTCGGCTGGTTTGTGTAGCACCGATACTACTTTTACTGTATTCGGCACCAGTTCTTCTACCATTTTCAACGATACGCTTACTTGCCAAAACACCTTTCAGGTCCAAGGTACTGTTTCTCCGGGTGGGCTCTGGAGCGCTTCATCGCCGAACATTACTTTTAGCAGCACCTCAGCCTTAAACCCACTTATTTCTATCGGCGCACCTGGTACCTACACCGTTTCTTTCACCGACAACGTTTGTCAGCAAACGCTCAGTGCCGACATCAACTTTCCGCCTAGTCCGCAAATTTTTGAAGACACCGCCTTGTGTCAGTTGAATTACCAAGTGAGTGGCACAATTGCCGATATTGGTGGCGGCACCTGGAGTTACAACTCCAATAACCCACAAGCCACCCTCCTCTTCTCGCCAAACGGGAGCGCACTCAATCCAAACTTAAATGCCAGCGAGTCGGGTATTTTCACCATCACATTTACCGATAACGTTTGTAACCACAGCGCTACGAGTACGCTCGAATTATATGCACAGCCATACATTTATTTGGACAGCATTGGTTGTAATTACCAAACCCAAGTGGTCGGAACGCTCTCAGCATTGGGCGGCACCTGGAGTTGCCCCGACCCCACTATCGAATTCTCTAACAGCACTATTGAAAACCCTTTGATTATTGCCAACTACGCTGGGGTTTATCCGATCAGCTTTACCGATAGCGCTTGTGGCATTACCCTCACCGAGCTTATTGAATTTCCTCCGTATGTCTACGTGCAATTACTCGACACCAATATTTGTCAAGGCTCTAGCTTTTCTCTAGACCCATACACCTTATTTGTTCCGAAAGATTCTACGCTCAGCGCCTGGACGTTACAAAGTAATTATTTACCACAAGCGCTCGGTGCATGGCAAGATGGCAACACCGACGATCCGCGCGTCATTAGTACAGTTGGAAACTACATTTATTCGATCAGCAATGTTTGTTATACATACACCGACACCGCTACAATCGGTTTCAAACCTTGCGACATCCTTGCACCAAATGTCATCATCTTGTCTTCGTCAAATGGAAATAACGCATTCTTTGTACAGTACAGCGGCATTTCTGATTTTGAATGTACGATCGTGAACCGTTGGGGCAACAACATTTTCCAGTTTACCGACCCAGCACTTTCTTGGAATGGCCTCACTCAAAACGGAGATAAAGTAGAAGAAGGAACCTACTTTTACATCATCAAAGCGACCTACGAAGGCGGAATACCTATTGAGAAACACGGATTTGTCGAGGTGAAGTATTAACTTTGCCCCATGAAAACAGCAAGTGTCCGTTATTTAGGTGAGCTCCGAACAGAGTGCACGCACCTCGGCTCCGGTACTAAAATCATCACAGATGCACCGCTAGATAACCACGGGAAAGCCGAAGCATTTTCGCCAACTGACCTCGTTGCTACTTCTTTGGCCTCATGCGTCATGACCATCATGGGTATTTACTGCCAAACACACCAAATTCCTTTTGTTGCCGCCGAAGCCACCATCGAAAAACACATGGCCTCGGATCCGCGTCGGATTTCCAAGATTGTCCTAGACTTAGACCTCAGCGGAAACGATTGGGATGAACGCACCAAACAAAAAGTCATTGCAGCTGGCAAAGCTTGTCCGGTGGCACGTACCCTCGAGGGCAATGTAAGCCTCGAACTTAATATCCACTAATGGAAGAAAGAAAAGAAAGAAGCTATCAACGCAAGGAAAGAACCGATATTATTTTTGGTATCCATGCCGTAATCGAAGCCATCAAAGCAGGCCGAGAACTCAATAAAATTCTCATTCAAAAAGGAATCAACAAAGCGCTCTTCGAAGAATTAAGAGCCTCCTTAACGGGTAAAAATTACTTTTTACAGTACGTCCCCAATCAAAAATTAGATTCCCTTACCTCTGGCAACCACCAAGGTGTCATTGCCATGGTGCCTCCAATTGCTTATCAAGAAATTGAACCGTTAGTAGACCAGTGGCTCGAGGAAGGTAAAAAACCAAGTGTATTGGTCTTGGACCGCATCACCGACGTGCGCAATTTTGGCGCCATTATCCGAAGCGCAGAGTGTATGGGCATTGACGCCATTCTAATCCCAAGCAAAGGCTCTGCACTTGCTACCTCAGATGCCATGAAGGCTTCTGCAGGCGCCCTTAATCGCATCCCGATCTGCAAGACCGAACAACTCAAGCAGTCTTTGTTTTATTTGCAGCAATCAGGATTGCGTATCGTAGCTTGTACAGAAAAAGCTTTGGTGCCATTGCATGAAACGAACTTGCGCGGCAGTGTGGCGATCATTATGGGATCCGAAGAATCAGGTATAACCCAGGACCTCATCAATTTAGCCGATATCAGTTGTAAAATCCCGATGAAAGGCGCCATTTCTTCTTTAAATGTGGGTGTAGCTACCGGTATGGTGCTCTACGAGAAAATTCGCCAAGAATTAGTGGGCTAACAGCAATTGAGGTAGTATTTCAGGCAGCACCTCAAGTGCAGCAATGCAGTTTTCGTAGTTGTACTGATTTTTCCCGGATGGATCAAACCAAACGGCTTTCATGCCCGCGCGCAAGGCACCAGCAACATCTACATGGTAGTCGTCGCCGATCATGACTGATTTTTCGGCAAGAGCACCCGCTTGGTTTAGTGCGTATTTAAATATGGCTGGATCGGGTTTGTTTTTTCCGACAAACTCTGAGCATACCACCACATCGAAAAATGCGCGCATGCCGCAGTTCTCGAGCTTCACAAACTGAACCTCTTGAAATCCGTTGGTTATGATATGCAGCTGATAACCCATTTGTTTTAGGCTTTGAAGTGTTTCAATTGCTTTTGGAAACAAGGCGGTTTGCAAGGGAGAAATTGCCACATAAGCGTCGGATAAGCGACGCACCAGGGCTTCGTCTTGGATTTTAAAATACTTCAAGGTAACGCGAAAGCGTTCGTAGCGCAGTTCTTCTTTTTTAACAATCCCTTTGCCGTAGAGCTTCCAGAGGTGCGCGTTTTGGTAGACGTATTGCTTGTGGAAGTGTTCAAAACCGCCAGTTGCTGCGTCTAGTTCTTCTTCTTTGAATAACTGCCGCAGGGCGGTCTCAGAATTTTTGTCGAAGTCCCAGAGGGTGCGGTCGAGGTCAAAAAAAAGGTGCTGCTCAGAAAACGGCATAACTCAAAAAAGTCAGCAATAAAGCATTTCCCGCGAGTCCGATCAATACAAAAATAAAAGCGGTTGGAAATTTACCGTAGAACTTGGCCACGACGTAACTGCCAATTGGAACCGAGAAAAGTAAAGGTCCAAATAAGGTAATTCCATAAAAACCAAAGCGCCATTTGATTTTAATAATGAGTTTTTTAGTCCGCGTCACTTTGTAATGATTGATGGGCTCCTTGCCTGCAGCAAGTGCTGCAGCCCTTTTTGTAGCCCTGCGGCGATGAGAAATCTGCATGACCACCTCGCTGCCGTAATAAAAAAAGGCTGCTGCTGTTGCTGCACCCAAAAACGAGGCCAACCAAGTATGGTAAAACGCTAATTGTAAACCCGGCCCAGGAAGGGTGGACACCATAAATTTAATGGTGGCTAACCCGTAAATACTCCAAAATCCTACCCAGTTCATGTGTTGTTGTCTATTTTTAAATTTTTGTTCCGAAAGCGAGGTCACCGGCATCGCCTAGACCCGGTACGATATAAGATTTAGCAGTAAGTTCGTCGTCGATGGCAGCTACCCAAATTTGGGTATTTGCAGGCAATTTTTGCTTCACAAAAGCCAAAGCCTCTGGCGTTGCTATGGCACTTAGGATATGAATTTGCTTGGGGGAGCCGTGTTTGCGCAGTGCTTCGTATACGGCAACCATTGAGCTTCCGGTGGCTAACATAGGATCAGAGATGAGCCATATTTTTTGGTCTATGAGTGGTGCGGCCAAGTACTCAACTTCAATCTCAAAAACCTCTGGTGAGCTGTGTTTGCGGTAGGCCGAAATATAAGCGCTGTCTGCATGATCAAAATAACGCAAAACACCCTCGTGCATAGCCAAACCAGCGCGCAAAATGGTAAACAACACAGGTTGCTCGACAGGTTGGCTTACGCTTGCCTCTCCGAGTGGGGTTTGAACCGCAGTTTGGACCGCAGGCAAAGTTTTGGAGAGTTCGTAGCTGAGAATTTCTGCAATGCGCTTGAGGTTATGCCGAAAACGCAGACGGTCTTCTTGAACCCCAACTGCCCTGATTTCAGCGAGGTATTGACCAAGAATTGAGCTTTGGAGTCCGATATGATGTACCATCGCGATTTTTCTTTAAAATTACGTATTATTGGGCATTCAAAACTTTAAAATTCTGCCTTTTCATGAAAGATTCTCGTAAGGTCCTGTTCTTGATTGTTATAGCTGCGTTGGGCTACTTTGTAGACATTTATGACCTCGTTTTGTTCGGTGTAGTGAAGGCTGAAAGTTTGATGAGCATTTTGCCCGATGCCAGTGAGGCAAGCCGGGCGGCAACGGGCAAAATGCTCTTTAATGTACAAATGTTCGGAATGCTACTTGGCGGGCTTATTTGGGGCATTTTAGGCGATAAAAAAGGGCGATTAAAAGTGCTTTTCGGATCCATTCTATTGTATTCGTTGGCCAATATTGCCAATGCATTTGTAAGTGACGTACCGAGTTATATTGTCATCCGACTCATTGCCGGTATTGGCCTTGCGGGTGAACTCGGCGCAGGCATCACGCTCATTTCTGAACTCATGCCGAAGGAAACCCGTGGCTATGGAACCATGATCGTTGTCACTTTTGGTGCATTAGGCGCAGTGGCCGCTTCTTTGATTGGCGCAGAAGGTCAAGTAGTTGGGGATTTTATTGCCAAGCTGAGCGGATGGCAGCCACAAAATTGGCAAGTAGTATACTTGATTGGTGGTGGAATGGGTTTATTGCTCTTACTATTGAGGGTTGGTGCTTTGGAATCGGGCTTCTTTCAACAGATGAACCACAATACAACAATTCAAAAAGGACAACTCAGATTGATTTTCGGCAAAAAAGAAAACTTCATTAAATACCTTCACTGCATCAGCATTGGCATTCCCATTTGGTATACTGTTGGTTTGTTGATAATGAACTCCGCCGACAACTTTGGGCCGTGGCTTGGCCTTTATGAAATTTCAAATGGAAAAGCTGTCATGTACTGCTATTTAGGGCTCAGTGCTGGTGATTTACTTGCTGGCTTCTTGAGTCAATGGCTGAAGAGTCGCAAGCGCGTTGTTCAACTTTATTTGATTTTTTCGTTGCTAGTTACAATATTGTTTCTAGGTGTATTTCAACAATTTAATATTACGGATAGTACTTACTATGCACTTTGCTTTTTATTGGGCGCCGGAACAGGCTATTGGGCCATTTTTGTTACTATTGCCGCCGAGCAATTCGGCACTAATATCCGGTCCACCGCGGCAAATACAATTCCGAATTTTGTGCGCGGGTCGGTCAATTTGATCGTTTTATTTTTTGGCTTATTGGTCAGTTTGGGCATCAACGATGGGGCATCAGCCACAGTTGTAGGCTGTTTCTTTATTGGACTAGCGCTGTATAGCCTTAGCCAGTTAAAAGAAACCTTCGGCAAAGACCTCAATTATTTTGAGGTTTCCTGAGTTGTTTTAAACTAAATCTTTTGGGAGTAATTCTCGAAGTCCTCGATGAGCACTTGATCTACTTGGTTGGCCACGGTAATCGGAATGAAATCCACTACTACATTGGTTTTGTCTAGACCAAAGTCTTCGGAGGGTTTCAGACCAGTTGACTTCACAAATCGGTATGCTTTGACGCATAATTTCTGGAACGGGGTCAGTTGGTTGTCCATGGCTACGCGCGAATTCAGTACGATGAACTTGAAGTCAACTTCATCCAACTTACCTCGAACGCTTTCAAATACACTCTCTCCGCTCAATTCTCCTTTTTCAATCATTTTGCAATAAATCTTGCGCATCATGTATTCGATGCGGTGCTCTTCTTTAAAGCCCATCTGTAGCGTAACGTAGTAACAACGCTTGTCGATAATTTGATAAACTGAATAATGCACACCCCAAGGCTCGTTGAGAATATCGAGGTGCAAGAACCAAATGGTACCGGCTTTTCTCGGTTTCTTGAAAAAGAGAGAATGGTAAACCGTAAGGTCTAGCCTATTGGCCGAATTCGAACGCGTCGGGAACACCAAATTCGTGGCTTCAAATTCGAGGTCTTTGTCGTCTCGTACCGCGTTGATCAGTGGAATCACTGAATTCATCGGCAAGTATTCCGTAATACTCGTGCGCAATTGCTTGGCTTTGTAGTACAAATAAAGAATACCAAAAAAGCTCGATGCAAGAATGAGCGTAAACCATCCTCCCAAAACCACTTTTCCTAGATTTGAGAACAAGAACACCCCTTCAATAGCCAAGAAAACAATAAAAATGATAAAGTAAAAAACTTTAGCTCTTGGGTATTTCAACATCAATAAAAAACCAAGAAGTATGGAAGTCATCACCATGTCAATGGTAATGGCCAAACCATATGTATGCTCCATGGCACTCGATTCCTTGAAAATAGCGATGACCAATAAACAGCCAGCCATTAAGAACCAATTGATAAACGGAATATAAATTTGACCTTGATGCTCTGACGGATATTTCACTTTCAAGTTAGTCCAGAGTTTGAGTTTGATCGCTTCGTTCATAAGTGTAAATACACCCGTAATGAGGGCTTGCGAGGCAATGATGGTAGCTGCCGTAGCAAGCGCAATAGACAAAGGTAAAATATGGCGTGGCACCATGCTGTAAAATATCGTTTGATTTTCTACCACATGAAAATCGGGAGACAAGCACAAAGCAGACTGGCCCAAATAGTTGATAACCAAAAGAGTAGATACGAATGCCCAAGACAAACGGATATTCCCTTTTCCGCAATGTCCTAAATCCGAATAAAGCGCTTCTGCCCCAGTCGTACATAAAAATACCGATCCTAAAACCGCAAAACCACCATCTACATTCGCCACCAAATTGTAAGCCCAGTACGGATTAAAAGCTTGCAACACTGCAGGATTTTCAAAAATATGGATAGCGCCTAAATAACCTAAAAAGACAAACCAAAGCCCCATTACCGGGCCAAACAAACGACCAATTGCCGCTGTACCAAATTGTTGAATCGTAAAAAGAATCACAATAATAGTAACCACAATAGGAATAACCGGAACATCTGGATTGATGGCATTGATCCCCTCCACGGCAGATGAAATAGAAATGGCTGGCGTAATAAATCCATCGGCCATTAGCGTTGCGCAACCGATGAGTGCAGGTATAATGATCCACTTCAAGCGGCGTTTTTTCAGGAGGGCAAAGAGGGCAAAAATTCCACCCTCACCATTGTTGTCTGCATTCAAAGCAAAGAAAATATATTTGACAGTAGCCAACAAAATGAGCGTCCAAATAACACAAGAAAGAGCGCCTAAAATAAATGGCTCAGAAACATGCCTTCCACCCCCAGTAATGGCTTGAAATACATAAAGTGGCGAAGTGCCGATGTCACCAAAAACGATACCTGTAGTAATAAGTAGTCCTGCGAGAGAAATCTTCTTAGTGGAGACGTATGCCATAGAAAACAAAAAATTTCGTCGAAGTTATGTCTTTCTCTCATTTCTACGCAAACATTTCGTTAAAATATTTATCTTTGTACCCCGATTCCAAATCGGAAAGTCTGCTGCCCACGTGGTGAAATTGGTAGACACGCCATCTTGAGGGGGTGGTGCCAACAGGTGTGCTGGTTCGAATCCAGTCGTGGGCACAAGGAAAAGTCCTTCCGTTCCGGAAGGACTTTTTTTATGAAATACCCCGAAGTGAAGCTCGCTTCAAAGAGGGGCTTTTCATTAAAAAAGAAAGCGTTGCAAACGCTTGACTTTTCCTTGTTAGATTTTAAACATTCATGGAAAACCGAGCGCAGCGAGGTAATCCATTTTGCGCAGCAAAAAGATGCTTTGATCCACTATAAAGCGGAGGCTGGTTCACCGAGCGCAGCGAGGTAATCAATGATTTTCATTAAATCCTTATATTTGTTATTATGCAACCGCTAATCGAACAAAAGCTAGATAAACTCCGCGACTTATGTTTTGAACATAAGGTAGAAAAATTACATGTTTTTGGCTCCGCTGTTTCTGAAGAGTTCAATGAAGACAGTGATATCGATATATTGATTAAATTCAAAGATCTTTCCCACGAAGAATATACAGATATGTATTTTTCACTTCACGAGAAACTCGAAGCACTTTTCGATAGAAAGGTAGACTTACTAACAGAAAGATCTTTATCAAACCCGTATTTCATAGCCAACATTGAGCGAACAAAATTGTTGCTTTATGCAGCCTAAAATTGTCAAATACCTCTTTGATATCCAAGCTTCGATTAATTCAATTTTCGACTTTTCAAAGGATTGTAAAAACCTAAGTGATTACGATAATAATAAACTCATAAAAAGAGGGGTCGAAAGAGAATTTGAAATCATAGGCGAAGCGATTAATCGCATTATGAAAGCAGATGCTGATATTGAAATTTCAAACGCTCGAAAAATAGTTAATTTGCGTAATTGGATAATTCACTCCTACGATAACGTTGATTCTATTATTATTTGGACAATCATAAAGCGCGATCTTCCAGTACTTCTAAACGAAGTACAGCAACTCATTCAAAAATTTCAATAATATCTTTTAATCATCACATCATGAAACGCCATATCTTTCCTCTTTTCATCCTGACCCTTGGTCTTGCTGCATGCAGCGAAACTGCAAAACCAAAATCACCAGAACCCAGCTCTATTGTGGCCACTGACGAAAGCACCAAAGAATTACAAGAAAGCCTCAAAGACGTTGCCGAAGAAGAAAAGCGCTTGGCACAAGAAGCACAAGCAAACATGACCACCATGGAATTCTCGGAACTCAGCCACGAGTTTGGCAAAGTGATGGAAGATACCAAGCACCTCTACAATTTTGTGGTCAAGAACACAGGTAAAAAACCCTTGTATATTCAAGAC
>Ga0169931_10010660_pt1 | contig 13062 bp, 19 predicted proteins | sample Kivu_15m_20L_FD_129675 | JGI IMG/M metagenome (GOLD analysis project Ga0169931, IMG submission 129675) | Freshwater microbial communities from Lake Kivu, Western Province, Rwanda to study Microbial Dark Matter (Phase II) - Kivu_15m_20L... | ecosystem: Environmental > Aquatic > Freshwater > Lake...
AAACTGTTGCAAATGTTCCTGTTTGAACTCCTGGATTTTTTTTAAATTGTATAAAGTAATCGAAATCCTGTGCCGACATCAATTCTAGTTCTGTTGGCTGTGCTGGTTTCCAGCTAGTTTTTAAAGTTATTTCCATAGATATATAAGATTGTATAATTTAGACCATTTCTATAGTCAAGTATGACAAAAGACTTGACAGGCTATCTGGGTAAATTATTGAGGAATTACCATGAAAATATACGGATTAAATAATGGCCAGAAATGAGTTTTATAGCGTAACACGCACTCCTGTTAGCATTTGGCACAGAAATCAACATGATTTAGTGGCCGCTACGGATATTGATTTATGTGAAATATGTCCAGCTTGCGCCAAAATCCTTGTAATTAGCGACACAATTTACAATGTGGATGGCTCATTTAGAGGTAAATCAGAGTGGCTGCAAAGACCATATAAAGAAATAGCTAAATGTTTAAATATTCCATTTTGGGAGGTTTTTTACACAGTCAACGAATTCGACTCACAAAGACCAATAGTAGAATTTAACATTAGAAGAATTTATCCAAATCCAACAAACGATTTAATTAATTTAGTTCCAGACGAATACCTGCAATACCTGGAGCATAAAGTTCAGCAGCATATTCCAGATTGCAAATCCAAAGAATATTTAAAAAAAAGAATGAACACACCAACACAACAAAACAAAACATTATTAAGAAAAAATAATTATGAAAGATTATTATATAGGTAGTCCAGAATTAATCATAAGTAATAAATTATCTTATTCAGATTTTAGAATTTATAATTATTTGTGTTATCACTACGCAGTAACTAAACATAAACCATACATTAAAATTACAGACATAGCTGGTAGATTTTTTTTTACAACAGCAGATGTAATTAAAATTTTAGATAAATTTACACAAATAGAAATTGACAATAAAAAATTATTACAAATTTATAAAAATGAAAAAGGCATCGATTTTGAAATGCCGTACTATAAACATTTTTTACAAGAATTAAATTTAAAATTTAATAATTATAAAACAGGTTTTAAGAATATAGAAAATAAATTAAAAGAATTAAATTCGCAAGCAGACACTAAAATATATTTATTTCCTAAATTAGATCAATTTGATTTATCAGAGGCGCTGCGAGATATGCCAGATGAAGATTTTGATAAAATAAGGCCAAGTCAATTAAGATTTCCTTGGGTATATTATGATGAAAAAACTAGACGAACAAATACTCAATAAAGAATTATATACAGAAGTTCAGCTTATGATTTTGCTGGAGGATGCTGTTTATACTGAAAGATTTATTGCAAAGCCTAATAATCGCAGAGTTCCTGCTATGTATAAGATTATAGAATGTTCTTATGATGAGCAGGATTACGGATATTATATTGCATCATACAAAGGCAGAGCAACGCCAAGGCAGCTTACAAGATATAATTTTGCGGTTGAAGTTATGCTTATGATAAAATCTGATGTTGATATTGATCCTGTATTTGCAAGGAAATTACTATGGATGAAAGCAAATAGATTTCCAATGACAAAGTTGGCAAAGATGTTTGGTTACCACAGAACTACATTAAAAATTAAATATCAGACAATATTGGAGCGTTTAGTAAAAAAAATAAATTCTACATTTTCGTTTGACAGGCTCGACAAAATTCTTTACAAATATTGATACGCTCATCGTATTATTCGTTTATCACATACATCAGAAATAAAATTATTATCCTAGCCTATACAAATAAGCGAAGCGGTGTAAAATCCGCTCTGGAGATTAGTCCACGCATACTAAAACGAAATTTTTTTATAAAAAAAATCTCGCAGAGGAATGTAAGTATAGATCTCGTTTTAAAATGAAAATCAGAGTTGCTTGCGAAACCATAAACAAACAAAATAAACTTCCTTGCAAAGCTCCAGGAATATTATGCAAGAACGGTAATATTCGTTGTAGAGTTCATGGTGGATATTCCACAGGTCCAAAGTCTGCAAAGACAACCGAAGGCAAGATAAAATTATTAAAGAATTTAAAACTTAAAAATTATGAACGAATTGCAACTGACATCAGAAATAGAGAACTCAATTATAACTCAACTGATGAACGGAACTCCGTTAACCAAGATTTGCAAAGCCAAAGATAGTCCAAGTTTGTCAAAAGTTTATAAATGGATTGCAACTAACAAAGAGTTTGCTGATAAGATTTTAACTGCAAGACGCATTGGAGCGCAAACATATTTAGACAGTATGATTGAAGAGCTTGAAGGCGCAGACAATCGTAACATACAAGTCGTTAGAGAAAAATTACATCACTATCGTTGGTTAGCTTCAAAGTTAATTGGTATCTACGGTGATAAACAAGAAATTAGAACAGACAGCAAGATTGAAATAACTTGGAATGTGCCAGACGTTAACACAAATACAAATACGAATGTGATTGATGTGAGTGTTAGTGCTGATGATAATAGTTTAAATAGTTCGGTAGTGCGCACATAAAAACATATTCTCGCACGCATCATGAGGTTTGCAATTTAATAAGTTATTAAAAGTTTTTTACACCAGACTTGCACCAATTAATTAAATAGATAAGGCAATTCGCTATAGAGTGTCGGCTAGTCAAGCAAGTATCGATATTTCTGTAGGCAAATTACGTTTTTTCTGCGGTACTACACCTCAAAAATCTGGGTGCGGACTGTATGCGATAAATTACCGATCAAACACATGAACGAACAAACAAAGTCATTAATGAAACATATTTTAGATAAATATAAAAACATACAAGCGGTTACATTCTCAACGCACAACAACGATCTTGTAATTAATTTTTCAGGATTTGAAAGCGAAGAAGATTTAAAAGATTTTGCAGATTTTGTATTTACTAAAATCAAAATGCAATATGTGGATCTGCAGAAGATGCCTAGCATTCACTAATGAAAGTTGTTCTACCTTATACACCAAGAAAACAACAAGCATACGTTCATGATGAATTAAGCAAATACAGGTATGCGGTTCTGTGTTGTCATAGAAGATTTGGCAAAACAGTTTTGTGTATTAATCATTTAATTAAAATGGCGATGACGAATAGAAATCATCAGCCACGATATGCTTATATTGCACCGACTTATAGTCAGGCAAAAAAGATAGCCTGGGATTATTTAAAACATTTTACCGACAAGATACCTGGCACAAAATATAACGAAACAGAGTTACGTTGTGATTTAGTTAATGGTGCTAGAATAACTTTATTGTCATCTGAAAATCCTGATAGCATTAGAGGAATATATTTAGATGGCTGTATTATTGATGAGGCTGCACAAGTACAAGCAGCTTTAATAGATGAAGTTATTACTCCGGCATTATCGGACCGCAAAGGATTTATGATCCTAGTTGGAACGCCAGCAGGTATGAATAATTTATTTTACGATTATTACCAAAAAGCTCAGTCTAATAAGAATTGGTTTTTATATAAAGCAAAAGCCTCTGATACAAAGATAGTTGATAAAGAGGAATTGCAAGCCGCTCTTGGAGTTATGGGGGTTGCTAAATATAACCAAGAATTTGAGTGTTCTTTTATTGGTAATATTAGAGGCTCTATTTATGGAGATCTACTAGGCAAACTTGAAGATAAAAAACAAGTTGCCTCTATTCCTTATGATCCTGCTTATCCTGTTCATACTGCCTGGGATATTGGATTTAGCGATAGCACATCTATAATATTTTTTCAGCAGATCGGACACGCTATTCACATTATTGATTACTATGAAAATAATAATCAAGCGTTTCCACATTATGCACAAGTCCTAAAAGAAAAAGATTTTGTGTACGAAAATCACTACGCACCACATGATATAGAAGTTACAGACTTTGCATCTGGTAAGACCAGAAGAGAAGTTGCTTATCAAATGGGGATTAGATTTAGAGTAGCACCAAAAATTCCATTAGAAGATGGAATACATAGTGTAAAGATGGTTTTAGAGAGATGTTTCATTAATATTGATAACTGCTCTAAATTAATTAATGCACTTCGTCATTATCACCGAAAGTATAATGACAAAGACAGAGTATATAAACTTTCAGTAAATCACGATTGGTCATCTCATGCAGCAGATGCTTTGAGAACCTTAGCCGTTGGTTTGCAAGAAGTAAAAATTTTTAACAACAACAGCCGACAACAAGTGGCTGACAACCAATTTAATATATTATGAGTTTTATTTTTGGAAAACCAAAAATGCCAGAACCTCCAAAATTTATAGAGCCAAAAGTTGAGGCGGTTCCAAATTTTGAAGATGTAAAAAGAAGAGAAGCAGAAGATCTTGCTATGCGTGAAAGTATGGCTAGACGAAGAGGCAGACGTTCTACAATATTAACAGGTACAGGACTTACAAGTTCTCCTGAGTTAGATAATAAAACTTTATTAGGTGCTTAATCGTGGGGTTAGGAAAAAAGATTGTTGATATAATGCAACAAGCTAAAGCAATTGAAAAAGTTAAACAAACAGAAAAATCTTCAGCAGTTGCTAAAGAAGTTTCAAATACAAAATTACCAATGTCAAAAAGAAGAACAAGATCTTTGCAAAAACAAAGTCAGCTAAATAATCAAACAACTTTACTAGGAGGTTAACATGGGTGGACCTGTTCCAAATCCGTTTAAATCAAAACCAAAAGCACAAGAGCAACCGCAAGTGCCAGCACAAATGGAAGCACCAAAACCAGCTACTATTCCTGCAGGACCAACTGCTGTCGAGATGACAGATCAAAGATTGATCGATGCAAGAAGAAGAGGCAGACGTGCAAATGTTTTGACAGGCGTTACAGGACCTGCAGACACATTGTCTTTAGGTTACCGAAGTCTATTAGGATAGGTGTAAAATTTACACTTAAAATTTAAACATAATAAAATGCAAGAACAAAATTTACGAGATCTTTCACGAGATTTAAAAAGAAATTTATCTAGGTTAATGGAGCAAAGAAGTAACTTTGAAAGCCATTGGCAAGAAATAGCAGATGTACTGCTGCCTAGACGAGCCGACATTACAAAAGAACGAGCAAAAGGCGACAAGCGAAACATTGAAATATTTGATGGAACAGCCATACATTCGCTCGAACTTTTGGCAGCTTCACTACATGGAATGTTAACCTCATCTGCAAATAGATGGTTCTCTTTAAGATTTAAAGAGCCAATTCTAAATGATGAGGATGAAGCGAAAGAGTGGTTGGATGATGCAACAAATAAAATGTATGTAGCTTTTAACCGTTCTAATTTTCAGCAAGAAGTATTTGAGTGTTACCATGATTTAATTGCATTCGGTACCGCTTGTTTAATGATCGAAGAAGATCGAGAGGACATCGTTCGTTTTTCATCAAGACATATAAAAGAATTATACATAATGGAAAATGACAAAGGATTTGTTGATACCATTTATCGTAAATTTAAAATGCCAGCTCAGGCAATCGTTGCAAAATTTGGCGGTGAGAATGTAAGCTCTGCTATTCAAAACGCATTTAAAAAAAATCCATTTGATGAAATATCTTTAGTTCATGTTGTACGACCAAGATTAATGTACGATGAGAAGAAAAAAGATAAAAAGAATATGCCGTTTGAAAGTATTTATTTTGAATACGAAAGCGGACATATTATTTCACAAGGAGGATTTAAAGAACTTCCTTACGTTGTACCAAGATATTTAAAAGGCTCATCAGAGATATACGGCAGATCTCCTGGAATGAATGCTTTACCTGATGTTAAAGTTTTAAACAAAATGGTTGAGGTATCATTAAAGGCCGCAGCTAAGATGGTTGATCCACCATTATTAGTTCCTGATGATAGTATGATTTTGCCTGTTCGTACATCTCCGGGATCATTAAACTATTATCGATCAGGCTCACGAGATAAAATTGAACCATTACAAATAGGTGCAAACTCTCCGCTTGGAATTAATTTAGAAAACCAAAGACGAGATGCGATTGCAAAAACTTTTTATGTAGATCAATTAATGATGTCTAGTTCTAATCGTTCTATGACAGCCACAGAAGTTACGGCTCGTAATGAAGAACGAATGAGAATTTTAGGACCAGCATTATCAAGATTACAAAACGAATTATTGCAGCCAATGATTATTCGTGTGTTTAATATTATGTTAAGAAATAATTTATTTGTTCAAGCTCCACAAATGCTTGCTAATCAAGAAATTGATATTGAATATGTATCGCCTATGGCAATTGCACAAAGATCCCAAGAACTACAATCGATTATGAGAGGATTAGAAGTATTTGGCTCTATTAACCAAGTATCTCCTGTAACAGATTATATTGATGAAAACGGTCTAGTTAAAACCATTATCAATGTTTTAGGATTACCTGCGAAGATGATTAGATCAGATGCGCAAGTAAGACAAAAAAGAGAGCAACAAGCACAACAACAACAAATGCAGATGCAGATGCAACAAGAACTCGCTGGTAGCGAAATTGCACGCAACGCTGCACCAATGGTGAAAGCTCTCAATGGAACACAACAACAACCACAATAAAAAATTTCTCGAACTTGTTGCTGATTACAAAATTGTATTCGGTAGCGATGAAGGAAAACGAGTTCTAAGCGATCTCGAAAAAAGATGTCATGAGTTTGTAACTACTCATCAAAAAGGTGATAGTCACGAAACAGCCTACTTAGAAGGTCAACGCTCTGTACTTATCTTTATTAAAAACGCTCTTAAACAAACTAACAGTTAAATAAATGGAAAATCAGACAACTGCTCCTGTAACAACAGGACAATCTGATGTTCAACAAAATGTTGCTTCATCAGTACAAGCGCCAACAACTTTAGCGCAACCTGTATCTACACAGGCAAATAAACAGGAAAATAAAATAGATTTTAAATCTTTAATTCCTGAAAGTTATAAAGAAGAAAAATCATTACAAAATTTTAATGATATGGAAAGTTTTGTAAAAAGTTATCTGCACGCACAAAAATTAGTAGGCATGGATAAAATTCCTGTTCCTAATAAATATGCAACAGATGAAGATTGGCAAGCCGTATTTAAAAAATTAGGTGCGCCAGATACTCCAGATCAATATAAATATTCTTTTAAAGAAGAGGAAATTGATCCAAATCAGTTAAAAGAATTTAATCAAGCTGCACATAGATTAGGATTACTTCCTAAACAAGCAGAAGGATTAATAAAATTTTATAATGAGCTTAATCAAAATTCTGTACAGCAACAAGAAGCACAAGCTGCAACTGTTAGACAAGAAGCAGAATTTAGTTTGAAAAAAGAATTTGGACCAGAGTTTAATAAAAAACTTGACCAAGCTAAAAGACTTGCAAGTTCAACTTTAGGTGCTGATTTTTTAAATAATACTATTTTACAAGATGGGTCCAGACTTGGTGATAATGTTTTATTAGTAAAAGCATTTTCACAACTTGCTGACAAATTATCGGAAGATGAAATTGTCAAAGGTGAAGGTTCTGGCTATCAAACCGCAGCTGACATCCAAAGAGAAATAGATGTTCTTATGGAAGAAGGTTCTCCTTATTGGACAAGCGGTCATCCTAACCACAAGAGAGCTGTTGATGAAGTTTATAAACTTAGACAGTTATTAAATGGTTGAAAAACAAATTCTAACCGAACACGAAATACGCCTGGAATGCTTGCGTTTAGCTGTTGAATTCGCATCTGAGAATATCAAGCTAGATCCAATTCCTGTGGCGCAAAATTATTTCGATTGGGTAATGAAAAAAAATTCTATTGAGAAAATCCGTAAAGGATCTCAAAGATAAACGATGAAGTGTAATCGTTAAATACACAGGCAAGATCCAGATTTCTGGAAAATCGAACCGACTAATCAAAACTTAAACTAACAACAAGGAGATTGACAATATGTCAAACCAAATAACCACAGCTTTTGTACAGCAGTATTCAAACAATGTACAAATGTTGTCACAACAAAAAGGTTCTCTTCTTAGAGGTAGTGTGAGAGTTGAAAGCGTTGTAGGAAAAAATGCTTTCTTTGACCAAGTTGGTAGCGTAGCTGCCGTGTTAAGAACAACACGCCACGCAGAAACGCCTCAGTTGGATACTCCACATTCACGAAGAAGAGTATCTTTGGCTGATTATGAGTATGCTGATCTTATCGACAATCAAGATAAGTTAAGAACTCTAATCGATCCAACATCATCTTATGCTTTAGCTGCAGCTTATGCTTTAGGCAGAGCGCAAGACGATGTAATTATAAGCGCTGCAACAGGAACAGCATTTACAGGCGAAACAGGTAGTACATCTACTTCTTTCACAGCTGGTAATGCAATTACTGAAGCATCAACAAACGGATTAACATTAACAAAATTAAGAAATGCTAAAAAAATTCTTGATAGTGGTGATGTAGATCCTTCAATTCCAAGATACATCATAGTAGCACCACAAGGTGTTATCGATTTACTTGGTGATACAAACGTTACAAGTTCTGACTACAATACAGTTAAAGCTCTTGTGAATGGTGAATTAAATACATTCATGGGTTTCAATTTTATTATGTCGAACAGACTTTCTAAATCTGGCAGTTTAAGAAAAGCACTTGTGTACACACAAGATGCAATTCTTATGGCAGTTGGACAAGACATTATGACTAGAATTGATGAGCGATCAGATCGTGGTTACTCAACACAAGTCTATGTATGTCAATCCATTGGCGCAACCAGAATGGAAGAAGCTAAAGTTGTATCAATCGAATGTCACGAAGCATAGGAGGAATAAAATATGGCAACAGTATATTCAGTTCAAAAAACTAAATGGAGTCAGAATGTTCCTTCAGAAAACATCAAAACTAATGAACAAGGCGGAAAAGTAAGAATTGCTTTTGCAGAATACGAAGCAAGCTCACTTCAAATCGCTGACGTTATACAATTCTTTAACCTACCAAATGGTGCAAGAATTATTGACGGTTACTTAGCAAATGATGCTTTAGGAGCTTCAACTACATTATCCGTTGGATATGCGGCTCACACTAACGCAGCTGGAACAACAGTATCTGCTTCAGCGGCTAATTTTTTAGCAGCAACTTCAACATCATCAGCAGCAAGAACAGACATAGCGGCAACAATCGCTCTAGGTTCTGGTTCAGTTGTAGATGCAAATAAAGACGGAATGCCAATCACAGCAACACTTGCTGGCGGAGCGGCAACAGGAACGATCTATTTAACAATTAGATACGTTGTTGACTAATTCTTAGTCGAAATGGGGGAGGCGCAATTGCCTCCTCCTTCAATCATTCATGATAAAATTTATTTTAATAGGACTAGTGTGTTCACCTCTTTTAGAAGAGTGTTTTATAATTCAGCCAAAGATAGCTTTTAAAGATTTAGAAAGTTGCACTTATGCTGCAAAGGTTTTCGAGGAACGGTACTCCGTAGGATCGATTTCAGTAAAATTAAATTGTAAGGACAAATATATATGGCAAGCGTCGTAGAAATAGTTAATTCAGCATTAAATTTATTAGGAGCCTCAACTATTACAGCTCTTACGGATGACAGTAAAAATGCAAGAATTTGTAATCAAAGATATGAACCGATTAGAAATAGAATATTTAGATCGCATCCTTGGAACTGTTTATTAAAAAGAGTTCAACTTGCACAAGATGCAACGGCACCTGTTGTGGAATTTGCTTATGCTTATACTTTGCCTGCAGATTGTTTAAGAGTTTTAAAAATACATACAGGCGCACTCGACAGCATTGAAGCTGATATCAAATATAACATTGAAGGTCGAAAAATAGTAACGGATGAAGCAACCGTTTATATTCTCTACGTTGCTTTAATTACGGATCCAAACGAATACGATACTTTTTTACAAGAAGCACTTGCTGCTCAACTTGCAGCCGATATTGCTTACGGTATTACCAATAATGCAACGCTTGCAAAATATTACCAAGAGCAAGCAGATGAAAGATTAAGAGAAGCAAGATTTATTGATGCAACGGAAAATAGCATTAGTTCACTTGAAAGTAATGAATTCACAGATGCGAGGTTATAAATGCCTCGAACAACATTAGCGCTTACTTCTTTTGTATCTGGTGAGCTTGGCTCTAAACTAGATGGCAGAACTGATTTTGATAAATATAGAACAGGCTGCAAAACTTTAGAAAATTTTTTAGTCCATCCACAAGGAGCAGCGACTAGAAGAGTAGGTACACAATTTATTAGTGAAGTTAAAACTTCTGCTAATAAAACAAGATTAATACCGTTTGAGTTTTCAACAACACAAACTTATATTTTAGAATTTGGTAATCAGTACATTCGTTTTTATAAAGACAAAGGTCAAATTTTATCAAGTGGATCTGCTTATGAAATTGCATCACCTTATTTAACGGCTGAATTATTTGAGATTAAATTTGCTCAATCAGCAGACGTTTTATACATTTGTCATCCAAATCACGAAGTTCGAAAATTATCAAGAACAGGTCATACCAATTGGAGTTTAGATGAATTACTTTTTACTTACGGTCCATTTTTAGATGAAAATACTGAAACAACGACTTTAAGTGCAAGTGCGATTTCAGGAAATGGAATAACTATTACTGCATCAGCTGTAACAGGAATTAATAATAATACAGGTTTTCAAACATCTGATGTAGGTAGATTAGTTAGTATTGGTTATGGATTAGGATATGCAGAAATAACTGCACGAACTTCAACAACTGTGGTAACCGCTGATGTACTTGAAACATTAGCACCAAAAGTTAATCCATCTAAACTTTCAAAGGAAATTTCATCATCAGATACCACAATCGTTGTCGATAAAATTGATGATTACGCAACAACAGGTACAGTTAGAATTGATGATGAATTAATTACCTACACAGGCAAAGATGCAGCTACAAGAAGTCTTACAGGCTGTACTAGAGGAACTAGCTCAACCACCGCTGCAACTCACAGAACTTTAGCTTTTGTGTATAGTTCAGAAAATATTGCAACGACTAAATGGAAACTTGGAGCCTTTTCTGATTTTTCAGGTCATCCTGCTTGTGTATCTTTTTTTGAACAACGATTAGTTTTTGCTGGTACAAACACAGAGCCACAAACAATTTATTTTTCAAAATCTGGCGATTACGAAAACTTTGCAGCAGGAACTTTAGCAGATGATGCGATGATTTATACAATCGCTTCTAATCAGGTAAATAGAGTTCGATATTTAAAAGCACAACGAACATTAATTATAGGAACCACAGGCGGAGAATTTACAGTAACAGCAGATGGAACGGATGCTGCAGTTACACCAACAAACTTAACAATTAAAAAACAAAGTTCATTTGGAACTGCCGATGTTGATGCTTTACCTGTTGGTAATGCAGTTATCTTTTTACAAAAAGCAAAAAGAAAATTTAGAGAGTTAGCATACAATTTCGATAGTGACGGCTATGTCGCACCTGATCTTTGTATTTTAAATGATGCTGTAACTGATAGCGGAATAAATGAATTTACTTATCAGCAAGAACCTTCAAGTATTTTGTGGGCTGTTCGAGATGATGGAATTTTAATTGGTCTTACTTATCAAAGATCTGAAAATGTAGTTGCTTGGCATAAACATAAATTAGGCGGTTCTTTTGGAACAAGTCAATTTGGTATTGTTGAAAGTATTGCATCTATTTCAGGAACTTTAGATGAAGATGAATTATGGGTAATTGTAAAGCGCACCATTAATGGATCAACTAAAAGATATATTGAATGTTTTTCTGATTTTGATTTTGATGAAACGAACTCTACAGACTTTAAATTTTTAGATAGTTTTTTAACTTACACAGGACCATCTACTACATTAAATGGCAGTATTAATAATTCAACAACTTCAATTACATTAACCGATGCTAGTTCATTTACTGCATCAGGAACTATTTTAATTGATAGTGAGCGTATTTCTTATTCAGGTAAATCGACAAATACTTTAACAGGCTGCACCAGAGGATTTAACAGCACCGCTGCAGCAGCGCACACAACAGGTGCTACTGTAAAACAAGTTGTAAATTCATTATCAGGATTATCACATCTTGAAGCACAATCTGTTGGTATTCTGGCAGATGGTGCAACGCACGCTAATAAAACTGTATCATCAGGTGCTATAAGTTTAGATCGATATATAAATAAAGCAGTTGTAGGTTTAAATTATTCAAGTGTACTTCAGACAATGCGAATTGAAGGAGGTGCTGAAGAAGGAACTTCACAAGGTAAAACTAAAAGAATTTCAAAAGTTGTTCTTAGATTATTTGAAACTGTTGGAGTTAAAGTTGGACCAGATTTAGATAATTTAGAAACTATACCTTTTAGAAGTTCATCGGATCCAATGGACACTCCTGTTTCAACTTTTTTAGCAGGTGATAAGGAAATAGAATTTAGAGATGATTACAATACTGATGGATTTATTTTTGTAAAACAAGAACAGGCTTTACCTTGTTCAGTTCTTGCAATTTATCCAACCGTTGTAACATCCGATGGTTAATTATAAAGTTATTCCGTATCGTTCTACACATGGAACGGAAATTATAAATTACGGAATGAATGATCCGTTAATGGATCAGGATGCAGAAAATTACGAAAACAGAATTGATATTGCTGCACCAGGACTTTCATTTACTTTACTAGCCAATGAGCAGCCAATTGTATCAGGTGGAATTTATCCGCTCTGGCAAGGTTGTGCGGAAGGCTGGGTATTATCAAGTAAGGAAATATTTAAACACAAAATTAGAGCTGCCATTCTTGTTAAACGTAGAATGGATATGCTTTGTATTAACAATAAAATCTGGAGATTACAGACAGCAGTAAAAGAAGATTTTAAACTTGGCATACGTTTTGCAAAATGGCTTGGACTTCAAGAAGAAGGAGTAATGGTGCAATACGGTCCAGATAAAACTAACTACTACCGCATGGCTAAAATATATAAAATATGAGTTTTTTAGGAAATATCGCAGCAGCTGAAAGTGCTAGAGCAATTGGTAATTATAATAATAAAGTTTATCAACAACAAGCAGCGCTTAAAGAAAAACAAAAAGAACAAAGACGACAAATAT
>Ga0169931_10010662_pt1 | contig 13062 bp, 19 predicted proteins | sample Kivu_15m_20L_FD_129675 | JGI IMG/M metagenome (GOLD analysis project Ga0169931, IMG submission 129675) | Freshwater microbial communities from Lake Kivu, Western Province, Rwanda to study Microbial Dark Matter (Phase II) - Kivu_15m_20L... | ecosystem: Environmental > Aquatic > Freshwater > Lake...
AATCTTAGAGTGTTAGTATTCTGATCAAAGAAGACTTCTCCTCGAGAACCTGTTCTACGATCGAGAAATCCTGAATCTCTAGGGATAATTCTTATAGCGGTGAAAGGTGTGATTTTTGACATATTTTTTACTCTAACGTTATATTTATGAAAAATTTCATTTATGTCTTTCAAAAATTTAACTTAAATTAAATAAAAAAGTTCATAAGGATAAAAAATTGGAGGATAATTTAATACCTAAAAAAGTAGCCCACACATTTTCTACCACAATAGTTGGCTACGATAATCCAAATGCTGGGATGATAAACAAAAACACTATCGATCAATTAGAAAAAGAAACGTACACTCCGCCACCTCAGCAACCATTTCAAACTATAGATAATCATTTAGAATTAAGAAAAGAATACAAAGAATTATACGACTGGTTTAACATTTGTTTAGAAGATTACAGACGGACTTTTATGTACCATTGTCAAAAATTCAAAATTATACTTTCTTGGGCCAACAGGGCTGATCAATATGGTTCTCATAGAATGCATGTGCATCCTAATTCTTTTATTTCTGGTATCTATTATCTATCAGAAAACCCCAGTCCGACATATTTCGAAGATCCTAGATATCAGATAAGAGCCGGATGGTATGTCGCTACAAATCATCCGATAAATGATAATGTGTGGCCTTGCCCGTCCGAGACCGGATCGTTGGTGCTATTTCCATCTTGGCTACCGCATTACACCGAAGCACAACCATTTGATGGACTGAGATACACTATATCTTTTAATGCCATTCCTGTAGGAAATACCAATAAAGGTAGTTTAGTAGAAATGAATCTAAGTTAATATGAATACTAGTGCAGTTAATACATTCTCATCTATTTTAAGTAGTAACGTGTTAGATATTATTCATCGAAAATTAATCGAGTGTCCTCGTTGGTTAGTAGCTACAAATAGAGTAAGTATAGACCTTTTCCAAAAAGGTGAAGATGCCACAGACAGCGGGTTAATTTTGTGTTCGTATGAAAATCAAGAAAAGGATTATAGATTTTCTCCAGATAGCAACGATGATCCGATATACCGAGAATTAAATTTTTTTGCAGATTTAATCTTAGAGTTAGTGTTACAACAATGTTATGACGACGACGTCTTAGGTTTTGCACGATTGCCTGTTTTTAAAAATGTCAAGGTAGTTAGATATTTCTGGAATTATTATCATAGTGATTCAAAAGGCACTGTGCATATAGATTCAGATGAGAAAGATCACTGGAGCATAGTGTTTTATATTAATCAGTGCCCCGAAGGCGGGACTGTGATCATAGATCCCGAAGGAACCTCTATTACAGTCCCTCATGTTCCCGGCGAAACAGTAATCTTTCCGGCAGGATTTAAACATCGTGGATTATCTCCAAACAAAAATCATCATAGATGTTGTTTGAATATCTTGTTTAAAGCAGACAGAGTAAAAAATATCGTGCATATTGGTAAAGAAGTAATCACAGGAGATGGTTAATGCAAGATTTTAAATTAATAGATTTTATAGTTCAAAAAAATGTTATTCCGAAAGATCTATGTAAAGAATTGATAGAAGTAACTGCCAACGATCATTGGCAAAAACACCAATGGTATGTTGCAACAGACGACAAAAATATGTCATACGATGAAAAAGAACTTGATGTATTATTTCCCGATCCAGTAATCACTAATAAATTGTTCGAAATCGTAGTTGGAAACTTTGCAGAATATTTTAAAATCTGTAAACCGCTGCACTCTGAAATAAATTATCTAAGAACTGTTAATAATTGTTGCGGAATCAGATTAAATCGATATAATGCAGGTACCCTAATGAGGCCACACATCGATCATATACATTCTCTATTCGATGGTTATCAAAAAGGTATCCCAGTTTTGTCTATGATCGGAGTATTAAATGATGATTACGAGGGCGGAGATTTAGTGTTTTTTGAAGATCACGAAATAAAAACCCAAGTCGGCGATATAATTATTTTCCCTAGTTGCTTCTTATATCCGCACAGTATTAAAGAAATTACTAAAGGATCTAGATATAGTTTTGTGAGTTGGGCTTGGTAAAATATGAAGACAGTATTTTTCGCTCCGAAGATGGAGAGTTATAATTCACCCTACGATCATCCTCTGTTCGAGGAAGAAGTCTATATCAATCCTATTCCGTATTTAGAGTATTATAAAGAGCAGCACGAGAATCACGAGTATTGGCGATGCCCTGCTTGGCAAAAATCTTTTAAAAATGCCTATGTATTTTTTTCTCAGATTGATATCGAAATCGAATATGATAAAGAAAAGGGCATAGTAAAAAACGAAGCATTTAAATATTGCACATTCGACGAAGGCAATCCCGGAGGAATTGAAAACTTTTCATTTGACGGTCCTCCTGTACACAGACCTCCTGCACCATATCGCGGTGTTGCTATTGGACAGATCAAACAGCAGTTAGTATTTTGGCCGGAAACAAATTCAAAAAATATATGGTTGGAAATTTTACCTGTACCAATGATGTTAAGTCAGCACGGTGCAGAACTGATCGGTGGCGAATTTCCTTTTAGCAGATGGTTTAGACCGTCTCTGTTTGCCTTTAAATTTCACCACGAAAAAACAATTATCAAAAGAGGCGATCCTTTAGGAATAATTAGATTTAAAAACTTAGACAACTATCTAGAAGATATAAAATTACAAAAAAAGGATATTCCGGAAAAATTAATTAGAAAATCATTAAATCATTCTTTGTTGAAGGTTTTCTTACCAAACCGATCTTGGACGTTAATAAAAGACTACCCCAGAACCCCCTGCCCATTAAAATGGTGGAGGTGATTTAAATGTTATGTAACCAACAATTAACTATAATGATTATTGGAGATAGCTGGGGTGTGCCTAACTATCCGCCTACAAATTATATTAATAATAGAATTGATAAAATAAAAAAAATATCACCAAACACTCAGATTGAATTTCAACACCTCGGCGATCCTCCGGAAACTCACATAGAATATTTGCTAAAGAATGCCGGTAATAATGTTATAAATCTGTCAAAAAACGGTGGTAGTAATTTAGAGGCGATTCGATTAGCTAAAGATTATTTAGAAAATCATAATATTAAGATCGATTGGTTAATTTGGTTTCATTCCGAATCTCTTCGAGATAGAGACGAAATTTTAATTTCAAAAAATACTAAATTTAGTATACCTGAATTGGCTAAAGATTTAGCAGTATTAGCATACAAAGAATTTTCAAAATTGCTTAATTCAACTAAAAGTCAGGCGATTGTAATTGGCGGTCAGGCCCCTGTGTTTATCAAAGAATTTAGAAATCATATTGGTGGTATAGACTTATTAATAGAAGATTGGCATTCCGATATTCATGGTATTAAATTACCATTTACTCACGCAGTATGCCATTTGAATTTGTTTGAAAATCCAAATTGTATAGATTCCGTAGAAGATAAGAATAAAATGCTAGACGATATTGATCTAATACTGAAGTTAGATTACGAATCTGAAGATTTTCCTGACAACGCTCACCCAGGAAAACGTGCTCATGCATTGCTGTTTGAGCAATATAATAAATTATTAGATACGGGCCTAGAGCCAAAAATTAGAAGCCGGGTCCACATAGACGTATATCAATTGTTTCCAACACCAGTGGCTCGGATACCAGCCTCTCCGGAAAATTATGATTCTGTACAATCAGAAATTCAATCAGCGATTCAAATCATCGAGAAAACCAACGACTCGACATCTGTGTCCTATTTGTATAAAGGTACAAAAGAAACTGAAATATCAAAAAAAACCTACGATTTTATTGAGAAATATAACTGCCAAAATTTAAAGGCAAGAATACTAGAGGCTGCCGAAGAATATATGAATAATATAGGATGGCAGGGGCCTCGTACTATAATTTTAAAAAATTCTTGGATCAATGTTGCCGATAAAGATGATCAACATGGGCTCCACTGTCATCCGGGGTACTCCATATCCGGGGTTTATTATTATAGGGTAAGCGAAGAACAAGGATCTATTTTTTTTAATAATCCAAATCCCTTGATGATGTTTGGTCAATTTCCTCAAGGGGCTAGTTGTCCTCAAACTGTTGATATTATACCAGATGATGGGGATATTATTTTATTTCCTAGTTGGCTGATGCATGCTACTAGAAAAAATAATATTCATGACAAACGTATAAGCATTGCTTTTAATGTAGATTATATTGGGGGGGATCAGATTGTTGTAGGGTTGAACAAACAGAGTCATTTTCCTTATCACAAATCAGAAATTAGTCTTAAACTTCTTGGAAAAATTTAAAATGAAAATAAAATTTTTGGAATTGACTCCTTTGGCAAAACTATTTCCACCGATACCGGCCAAAAAACTAATCCCTGAATGGTATAAGGAAATGGGTCCTACTGTTGCCGGAGTTCAAAAAATAGGGTTTGGCACGCCAGAGATTCAAAAAATAGGGTTTGGTACGAATCTAAGTGTAAAACGCTGCATTCCTGTTCTAGACTTTATTACGTCTGGATATCTTATTAGAACACACACTGATATATTTGTTAAAAGATGGTGGACAGAAGAGCGCGGAGAGGAAATAAGTTTAGATTTTAAACTTGCAGAACATCCCAGCCCAGTTTCTTTTCACGATACGGGTCAAATGCCTCTGATAAGAAACGGTCATAACAAGAAAATTGCAAAATTCAACGGCATTTGGGGGATTGAAACACCCACAGGATACAGTTGTTTGTTTGTTCACCCAGAATATATATCGCAACAAAAATTTAGAATATTTCCTGCAATAGTAGATACGGATCAGTATACTGATCCGATAGGTTTTCCGTTTATGTTTGAAGATAGCTTTGAAAAAGAGGAGTTTATCATAGAAGCAGGAACACCGATCGCTCATGTAATTCCATTTCGAAGAGAATCGTGGAATCATACTATCGAACCTGTAGAAAAATATTCGAGAACAAATATTTTGATGAAAACAATTTGGGAAGGAGCTTACAGAAAATTTATGCATACCAAGAAGAGTTTTGAATAATATGAAAATTGATTTATTTGCAATTCCGGTATTTGTTGATAAAGTAGATCTTACAAAGATCATAATGACTGAAACTAAGTACGATAAAACTTTTTTTAGCGATGTGAAATCTAATTATCTCTATCAACCGCAGCTACATCCAGATTCCTATGATTATCTTTCTCGGGTCTTGGAAGATAACTTAAAACAAACGGGGAAATATGTAGATCCGCATATTACTGCTATATGGAGAAATATCTATGAACCCCAAAATACTCAAGAGGTTCATATACATGCCGACAGCCAGTGGAGTTTTATAATCTATGAAACAGTTGAGTATTCGAAAACTGTATTTCTAAGCCCGGCATGGAAGCAGATAGAAGTAACTATGGGATACTGGGCTCCTGCATTTCCGCCAAACTGGAGACCAAAACTAGAACCCGGTTCTATTTTAATATTTCCCAGTTTTTTAGAACACTATGTTCTTGCTGGAAATAGTGGTAGCACTATAGCGGGCAACGTTAATTTAAGATATGTGCAAGAAAGAAATGTCTGATTATAAAATATTTCAGTCTAAATATATAGTAAGCAATCAACAGGATTTTATAAATCAATGTTTAGAAGTACAAAATATTTTTAAAGATCAAGACACTACTAAAAATTATTACAAATATAACATTTTTTCAGTAACAGCCGGATCGATTTATTTTTATACTTTGTATCAAGAACTGAGAAACATTATTAGAGCCGAAATACCCGATGGACCGTTATGGATGCAGGCATGGGTAAATCTGCATACAGAGGACCAAGTTCTTGATTGGCACAATCATTTTTGGCTCTATCATGGTTACATTTCTATAGATCCAAAAAATACTATTACCGAATTTAAATCTTACGCAATCGAAAATAAACCTGGTCAAATTTATTTTGGCCCTGGGGATCGATTACATCGGGTCAAAGTCATCGAACCTTACGATGATGTAAGGATAACTATAGGATACGATATTACCGATGATCCTATCATGCATACCGGTTGTTTAGGATTAATTCCTTTAATATGATGAGGTAGATATGCCATTGATGTACTTATTTCCTATTCCCATATACAGAGAATATGCTACTATTGGGTCCTATGATAAAATTCAACAAGAAATTCAATCTTGTTTAAAATATATAAAAGACAATGATGATTTAGAAAATGTGTCTTTTATCTATAGAGACGCCGGCGAACGAAAACAAGAAAAGCCGTTAGGCGGATATTTCATATCTGATGATCTAATCGGTAAGCATAATCTTAAAAATTTAGAAACACGAATATATGAAGTGTTAGCCAATTATCTCAGCGCGGTTGAATGGACTGCGATTATCGATAATCCAGATCCAGTAGTTCCAAAATTAAAGGATAGAAATTTTAAAATTATGAATTCGTGGATCAATATTGCTGAAAAGGGTGTTAAACACGATTATCATAGCCATCCTGGATATACGATAGCGGGTGTCTATTATTATCGTGTAAGCGATCAACAAGGAGGTCTTTGTTTTAATAATCCAAATTTAATGATCTATAATTGCGGATTTCCCGAAGGGAGAACTTCCCCACAAAGTGTTGAAATAGTTCCAAAAGACGGCGACATTATATTGTTTCCTGCATGGCTGCAACATTCAACCATGGAAAATAAAACAGACGAGGAAAGGATTAGTGTTGCATTTAATATCAATTTTGTGCCGGATGATTCTAAATGATCACTAAAAAAGAAGTTTCATACGGAGATAAAAAAATAGTTGTCTATGAAGGGATATTTAATCAAAGAGAAAATTTTGGTATCTACGATCTCATAGTAAATGCTTCATTTACCAGAACAAATATTGATGTCTATCTACTCAATAATCTAGATAGGGATGCTAAATGGTGGAGCACTGTTGATCCTAAAAGTGAAATATCATCATTAATTAACGAGAAATATATTTCATCAGTTGATGCCTTAGATTGGAATAAAGTGTCGATCATTGGACAATACATCAATTATAGCACGTCGAACACCGTTGATTTTCTTCACTCGGATGTATCTGAAAATAACAGTAATTCGTATACCATCCTTCATTATGCCAATCATACGTGGAATATTAATTGGCACGGAGAAACTATTTTTTATTCGGATGACTGTCAAGAAACTGTATATACGCAGATAATCAAACCAGGTACTGTTGTTGTGTTTGATTCTAGAATACAGCATTCGGCTGTTCCTTGCACTATTAGTGCAGAACATCCGAGATTTACAATCGCTACTAAATTATTTTTAAAAAAATAAATCAGTGGCTTTTGTTTACGAATCTTTCATACTGCGCTCTTTTATCTAATTCTGCATGAAAATCACTAAGATCTGGATGCCCGATTGACGTGTCTACTATTCCTCTGTCTTTGCGAATTTCTTCGCATAAAGAGCATCTGTTCAAAAGATAGTTAAAGGACAGGCTTATTCTAAATCCTCTTGGTGGATTTTCTGCATAGTGCCAATAAAACGATGGAAAAAATACTGCTCTATTTAGTTTAAATTCTGATCTAAAAATTTCATTAGGTTTTTTTAAGTTTCCGTCTTCGTCCGGTTGGGGATTTTCAAAAAACACAGTGTCTCCGCCTGTACCTTCCATATAATATACCATGGTCCACATGTCCAAATCTTCCCAGTCATAATGCAAACCTAATTCTTCATTGCTAGGAAATTGTCCGTTAAAATGGACTCTGTGAATGTTTATTACTTTAGCGTCGGGAATTATAGTAGGCAAGTGTACGTCTTGCCACAAATCATTAAAATAATTACAGATGCCTTCGTGATCCCCCGGAAATGGCCCACGAGTGCCTCTGTGTGCTCCCGCCTGCGACACCCACAGTGCAAAAAAACGCTGATAATCTAATCGAGTAGCGGCCATCCCGTACTTCCATCTTTGTGCCTGTAATATTCTATTGCACCAAGATTCAAAAAGCCATTGAGGTGCGATGTCGTCAACTATAAAAATTTTTTTTGGATCGATTAATAGATCAAAATTTTTCATGCGGTCCTAATTTTTTGAAATCAATGCTCGAATCGCCATTTCCGATTTTTCCTATGGGAAACATATTAAAAGCAAGGGAATATCGATTTTCGTCTCCGAAATATTTACTAATTCTATGCCGTAGGGTACTCGGAAAAAATACCAGTAAATTTTCATCTGGTTCTATGATTATACGCCTACTATTTAAAATATTCCATTCTGTCGGTTGATTGATTAAGATTGTTTCCTCCTTTATGCCGGAATCAGTAAACATTAGATTACCGCCGGCAGAATCTCGATTCTTTTTCTGATACAGAACAGCACTATAGTAAGAGTTTCTATGGCAGTGATATTGACAGAATCCTCCTGGCTCTGTTTTTGTGATCCAAGAAGTAGTGATATCGAAATCTGTGTTTTCCAAATGTAAAATTTTGTTTTTAAATTCATAAAAATAATCTAATAGATTAATTTTAATTTTAATATATGAATCTAAAACACGCATATCTTTGCTGCTGTAAACTAGGTGTGTATCGTCGGCATCGGATTGATAAAAATCTAATGATTTTGCTCGGTTCCAGAAATCTCCTAGATCAAATTCAATTTTTGTCGCAGAAATCACGCAAGGAAAGACCGGTAATATTTCGAAATCAATCAATGTGGTCAACCCCTACGTTGAAAACCAAAGTGGTGCGTCCTTCGATAGATTGATTAGGTGGAACTCTATGTGTTGCCCAGGATTCCCATAATAAAAATAATCCAGGTTCTGGTTTTATAACAATAGTATGATCCGGTCGTACTTTAACAAAGGAATCTTTGTTTTCATATGAGAATTCGTCTAAAAAATTTCTCCATGCTGGACTAGAATGTCTTGGATTTTGAAATTCGATATTCGATGATCCGAGAGGTACATTGAGATAAAAAATCCCCGAAAGCAGTGCCCCTGGATGATTATGGGCAGCATGCTCGTTGCCCATTAGCATTTCGCTGGCAAACATAGAAACCCATAAATCATATTTAGGTTTCAACTTAATATTTTGCTCGCTTAAATAATCTCTGCTTTTTTCTAAAATTAAATCTGTAAAACTTTTCAGTTCGGGTTGCACTGCTAGCCCGTCATCCATGGTATAGGTATTTTTATAATTCCATTCGTTAGTTAACAAGGCGGGATCGGACAAAAACTTCCTTGCTACTGGAAGTAATTGTCCAGCTAGTTCTTTATCTTGAAAATATTTTATTGTTAAGGAAAAAAACGTTTTAGAATCCATGCAATATTTATGGATTAGCGTCTTTGATTCCTTTTATCGTGGTGTAGAATGTGCTGGTTTTGGCTGTTTCACCTAGTTTGCCCGAATTTATATCCTTGTAAAGCATGTCCAACTGTTCTCTCCAATCGGGATATCTCCGTGTTCTCTTACCTTCGTAGGCAGCATATTCAGCAAGGTTATCTACATGTTCTGCTTCAACTTCGGCCCAGGTCGGTAATTCATTTTTAATCTGCTCATATGTGTAGATATTTCTGGCCTCTCCTGTCCATGGATCGATTTCTTTCATTTCTTCAGGAGCAGTTGTATCTCTAAATTTAAGTTGTTCAAATCCTTCTTGCGTAGTGAAACTGCCACTACCAGAGAATTCGTACTTACCGCCTCTGCGTATCAGCAAATCTCCAAGGGCGTGGCCCATGAATGGTGCTTTTAATCTGTCATATCTATGTGATGGATCTAACAATGTCATTTTTTGTTCCTCTTAATATCTTCCTAGATTACCGCTGTTCATAACGAACTGATCGATTTCCCAAACTTCTAATATGTTGTTTTCCCAATTACCATTTCTAGTCTGGCGACCGATACCACAATGTACTCTTGCAGGACCACTCCAGTTAGCATGGTAAATCCTGAAACTATGCGCTTCGTTTGGATGGCTAGGATGAACTGGGACTAGATAATCTACGTTGCACATCCAGTACAGATCGCCTGTGTTATTTTCTAGTGTAGCATGGTGTCCTTGGTCCATGACACGGTTCCAACCCGAACTAGGGGTATGTCTATATATCGCTGCGCCTGTGCCTTGTGCGCCACCGCCCTGGTCGTCACAGATCGTTTGATATCTGATTCTGTACCAATTGTTAGCGTTTGCTGGCACGCCCATGTTCACTTCTGAACCGCTGTACTGCCATTGTGGTCCAAATCCATTACCAGCGGAAAAATCTCTGCTGCCAGAAGAAGTAAAACCTATCTTTACGATTCCTTCAAAATTCCTTTGTAGGATACTGTCTGCATTCGTTAATCCATTAGAGTTAAGCTGTGTTGGCATGAATCAATACCTCGATAAAGTTGAGTTTACTGCTCTATCGTTGTCAATTTCCATGACTTCAAAAAGAGCATTGTTCCAGTTCTGTCGTCTTAAATCTGCACCGATAGAACAGTTGCATCTCATAGCAACATCGGGGTGCCTGCGACCGTAGATCCTGAATGCATGAGCTTCTGTGTTGTTAAGTGCTGGGGCATAATATAATGTACGAACTGATGTATAAAAATCACCAGCGTTATTGTCGTAATTTGCATGCCAGCCCGAATCGAGAATCCTATTCCAGCCAGTGCTGGGAGTCCATCGATACAGAGCATATCCAGATCCGCCATTTGATCCTCCCAGATCATCTGTGTCAGTATACCATTCGCATCGAAACCAATTGGTGGCTTTTTGAGGAACGCCCATATTGATCTCAACTCCGTTGATGTGATCCCAATTACCACTAGGTAGACCTTGATCTACTGTGGTCGCACCGCACATGCGATGTTGTACGATGGCTCTGGTAGAGAACTGAGTATGACCTGATGTATAAACTACTCCGTTTCCTCTTAAAGATGTTGGCATAATTAGAACCTCGATATCCTTCCGGTTGTGGTAACTCTGTCACCGTCTACTTCCCAGACTTCAAACTGGTTATTGTTCCACCCATTCCTGCGCAGATCGTTACCGATAGAACAGTTGATCCTTAACTGTCCGTTATCGTGTTTATGGAAACCTAATCGGAATCGATGTTGTTGAGCGGAAAATGATGGATGGGTAGGAACCCAAAATATTCCCTGGTTCTGGCGATACCAGTCACCGTAGTTGTTGTCATAGCTGGCATGGCTTCCTTGAGATAATACTTCCTGCCAGCCAGAGCTCGGAGTCCATCTTTGCACACGAATACCCACACCTGAAATGTTACCGTCTGTATCATCAGACACAGTTTGATAGAAAATCCTGTACCAATTGTTGGTTTTTTGTGGGACGCCCATATCTATCTCTGTACCGTTGATAATACCACTAGATCCGTCCGGAGTTCCTACATACTGATCCACCGTAGTTCCGCTGCCAAACCCTACTTTCACTATAGCATTGACATTGGTTTGCGTGGTAGTGGTTACCCCGCCAACGCTGTATTGGTTATAAGGAACATTGTCGTATCTTACGCCGGTGCCTGTTATTGATGGCATTGCACAAATCTCCCTTTGAGTTCATCGATCTGCTCTTGCTGTTCTTTGATAGCTTCTATCAGCAGAGCCACTAGATTACCGTAGGCAACACTTTTGTTTCCTTCCGTGCCTCGCACAATCGAAGGAATTACCTGTTCAACTTCTTGAGCTAGTACCCCAATCTCAGCTATTTTATTTTCTTTTCTTACATACGAAACTCCTCTGAGTTCCTTAACTTTATCTAATGCATCAGATATAGTTTCGATGTTTTCTTTTGTAGAAATGTCTGAACTTGCTGTTAGGATTACCGCGGTCAATTCGCCTGTACTAGGATTATATGTATATCCATCATCAGTCCTTGGGCTTACATTTCCAGTTAATGCATCGGAAAATAGTGGATATCTAGTTGCATTGGTGGAATTATCTGCTGTTAAAGTTACTGCCGAAGCGTATCCCGAAATCGCAGCTACCGATAACAACCCTGTACTTGGTTGGAAAGATAATTTTGTAGTTGATACTCTAGCAGAAGTAATCGTTCCCGAACTAGCGGTTGTGATTGTAACATAATGGGTAGCTGAATCGGAGGTATTATCTGTAACTGATATGCCTGCTGTCGACCATGATAAAACTCCAGAACCATTTGTAGATAACAACTGGCTTGCCGAACCGTCAGCATTTGGCAATGTCCACGTAACGTCTGAAGCGATAGTGGCCGGAGCTTGGAATGCCACCCAGTTCGAACTATCCGAATCAGCAAAACGGAGATCTCCTTGTGCTTGTATTTGTGCATCACCGGCTATTTTAAATATACCTGTACCCGAAGGATCTATTGTTATATCAAGATTGTCGGCTGCGGTCATAATTGTATTATCGACCTGTAATCCACCAACTCCTTGATTACCTACGGCACCTGCTGTATGTCTTCTTCCCATAATACTCCCCGATTATGCTGTGGCAGTTTCTATGCCGTATACTACCGCACTTACACTCAATGCACTTGACCTCACTACCAGTAGTTTACCTGCATCCATAACGATACCTGTGCGTTCTACAACACCTTTGGCAGCTAGACTAACATCATATTCTATATATTCTGAATCTGCTGGTGATGCTGCAGAAGCTACAGCTATTCTAATATTTGCTGGACTGGCTCCTCTATTGCATATACTAACTGTTACTACCGAAAAAGTGCTAGCAGGAACGGTATAAAGTGTTGTGTTTGTAGCTGCTGCTAGATCTGCTACTCCTAGTCTTCCTGTTGCCATAATTTATTTCTCCATGATATATTTATGTTAAAAAGTAGTTGAACGCTATAGGCAGACCTATGACTCCCCCACGGAATTCAAAGACTGCATTCATCTTGATCGCACCACCTGTGGTAGTGGTTATCACGTTCGAGCTGATGAAGATCGAACCCGCTGTCACGGAGTTCACGTTCAAGCTAGCTCCACCTCCACCGATCTGGCTAGCGATAAATGCTTTGATCGCCCGCTGTGTCGGAACTACGTTGTCAGAATCTGCGGTAAAGAACGGATC
>Ga0169931_10010663_pt1 | contig 13062 bp, 13 predicted proteins | sample Kivu_15m_20L_FD_129675 | JGI IMG/M metagenome (GOLD analysis project Ga0169931, IMG submission 129675) | Freshwater microbial communities from Lake Kivu, Western Province, Rwanda to study Microbial Dark Matter (Phase II) - Kivu_15m_20L... | ecosystem: Environmental > Aquatic > Freshwater > Lake...
CATAGCCCCGAAGAGCTCAACTCCACAATGGCCATGAAAGCGGCGATTGCTGCTCTCGAAAAATCGGGCCGAAAGCCGGAAGACCTCGACGCGATTCTCGTAGGCACCTGCTCTGGAGACACCCGAATTCCCTCCACTGCTTGCTGGGTGCAACAAAAACTTGGAGCCCACCGAGCATGGGCTGTCGATCTCAACGCCGCTTGTTCGGGCTTTATCTACGCCCTGACTATGGCAGATCAATTCATCAAGACGGGCACCGCCCGCTGCATCCTGGTGATTGGCTCAGAAGTACTCAGTCCGCTGGTCGACTGGACAGACCGTGGATCCTGCATCCTCTTTGGAGACGGATCCGGGGCAGCGATTGTCGAGCAGACTTCGGCCTCTGATCCCCGCGGAATTCTTTTTAGTAAACTCAAGAGTGAAGGCGAACACTGGGAGCTCATTCACATGCCTGCAGGCGGGACCGCTCTTCCCATCAATGAGAGCACCTACTCCGAGATCCGGGAAAAAAACTCCGACCGAATCCAAATGAAGGGACGAGAGATTTTTAAGATCGCCGTAAAGACACTCACCGATCTTGCTCTCGAAGCGATCACAGCAAGTGGACACAGCGTTCAAGACATCGATTGGTTCGTTCCCCACCAGGCAAACCTTCGGATCATTGAAGCTGTGGCAAAAAGGCTCGATTTCCCGATGGAAAAAGTCATTGTGAACATTGAGCGATTTGGCAACACTTCGGCTGCCACCGTTCCTACTGCTTTAGACGAAGGAATTCGCACCGGCAAAATCCGCGAAGGACAGCTGGTGCTGATGGATGTTTTTGGAGCAGGGCTCACCTCAGGTGTCACTTTGCTCCGCTTGTAGTCGTTCCAGCGATGTTTCACCCACTTCAGGAGACTTCCTCTGCTACTATGAATACTTCATCGAATTCACCCGCATCAGACTCCCTTAAAGTCGCTGTTTTTCCAGGGCAAGGCGCACAATTCGTTGGCATGGGCAAAAGCCTTCTAAATGACTTTCGTATCGCGCGAGATACGTTCGAGGAGGCGTCCGATGCGATTTCGCTGAATCTGAAAAAGCTCTGCCTCGATGGTCCAGAAAGCGACCTCACTCTTACCGAGAACACTCAGCCCGCACTCCTCGTCACCTCCGTTGCCGCATTTCGAGTGGCGCAGGCAGAACTCGGATTTCAAGCGCATGCTGTCGCAGGTCACTCACTGGGCGAGTACAGCGCGCTTGTGGCAGCAGAAGCCCTCTCCCTTTCACAAGCGACACGCTGGGTTCGGGCGAGAGGCCAAGCGATGCAAGTCGCAGTACCACCAGGCGAAGGCACGATGGCAGCTGTCTTGAACCTGGACGAAGCTGGAATTCGAAGCCTCTGCGCAAAAGCGACCCTTCAAGCTGAATCCCAAAGGACACCTCAATCTCCATCGACGGTCGCCTGCACAGTCGAACCGGCTAACTTCAATGCTCCAGGACAGATCGTCGTCGCAGGGTCCACCGACGCAGTCGAGGTACTGATCTCTTTGGTCAAAAGCGACCCCGAATTCAAAGGAGCAAAGGCTCTTCCTCTCAAGGTGAGTGCTCCGTTTCATTGTTCGCTCATGCGTCCCGCTCGCGAGAAAATGGCTGAAATTTTTGAGAATACAAAGCCAAACGAACTCCCTCAGCAACTGAGGGTTCCTTACTTTCCAAATCGAACTGCGCGTCTGACCCACGAAGCTCAAGTGATCTTTGAACTCTTCGTCGAGCAGATCGATCATCCGGTTCTCTGGAGCCAAACGGTCACAACAGCAATCCAGCAGCATCACGCCAACGAGTTCATCGAATTTGGCCCGGGAAAAGTTCTTCAAGGTTTGATTAAACGGATTGCTCCAGCGGACTCGCTGCGAGTTCTCACCGGCGTCAGCGACACGGATTCCCTTCGGGCATTCGAAATCCTCATGCGTTCCAGCAAAGGAGAGAGCCATTTATGAGTGACACCCAAAAAACCTCACTTCACTCCGAGTCCCCGCCCAAGAAACTCGCGCTCGTCACGGGCGCCTCTCGCGGAATCGGTGCCGCAATCGCACAAACCCTGGCACGCGAAGGGTTTCATGTCGCTCTCAACTTCGCATCCAACGAAGCCAAAGCGCGGGAAGTCATGGATTCGATTCTCGCCAACGGAGGCACCGCTGAGCTTTGTGGATTTGATGTAGCCGAAGCCAGTGCCGTCGACGATGCAATTGACTCGCTGATCCAACGCACCGGAACACCAGTTCAAGTTCTCGTGAACAACGCAGGAGTTTCCATCGATGGTCTCCTGATGCGCCTCAAAAACGAGGACATCGAGCGTCTCCTCAACATCAATCTTAGAGGCTCCATTTATTGCACCCGCGCAGTGACAAAGGGCATGATGAAAGCCAGAGATGGCGTGATTCTCAACATCTCTTCAGTCATCGGAGAGATGGGAAATGCAGGCCAATCTGTGTACGCTGCGACCAAGGCCGGACTCCTCGGACTTACTAAGTCTGTGGCCAAAGAGCTCGCCTCGCGAAACATTCGGTGTAACGCAATCACTCCAGGTTACATCGAAACGGAAATGACAGGAGCCTTGACGGAGCCTCAAAAAGAGGCAATTCTTCGGCAAGTTCCGATGGGTAGCCTGGGCTCTGCTCAGGATGTAGCCGAAATGGTGGCTTTTTTGGCCTCCCCGAAGGCTCGCTACGTGACCGGACAAGTTTTTGCAGTCAACGGCGGGTTGCGAATCTAACTCTCGGGTTGCGAACCTGGCAGAGTTTTGCGAAAGCCCCCACGGATCTCAAATTGAAGGAGAAATAAAATTCCATGAGCACAACGACGAATTTAGAAGAACGGGTCAAATCGATCATCACCGACCAACTCTCGGTAGATGCAGAAAAAGTCACCAAGACTGCTTCATTCATCGAAGACCTCGGCGCTGACAGCCTCGACATCGTCGAGCTCGTAATGACCATGGAAGAAGAGTTCGATCTCGATATTCCAGATGAAGATGCCGAGAAAATGAAGACCGTCGGTGATGTGATGAGTTACATCACTTCGAAAGCGACTCACTGAGTAGCTATGACGGACAACAGACTCGAGAGAGTTTGAAGTTTGAAAAAACGGATTCAACGCAGGACTTTCCTGCTTGAATCCGTTTTTTTTTGTAGATGTCTTTTAGGGATTTTTTTCTGACCGATTCCAAGCCAACAGGAGCAAACGCCGCATGAGTCACTCCCCTGTGCACCCCCAAAAAAAACGTGTCGTTATCACCGGAATCGGAGCAGTGACTCCCCTAGGGCTCGATGCTCCTTCCACTTGGAGTGCTCTCCAAGAGGGGCGATCCGGAGTGGCAGCGATCACCCGATTCGATGCTTCGACCTGCACCACGCAAATCGCAGCCGAAGTAAAAGGATTCGATGTAACGGCTGCGCTTCCTGCTCCACTGCATCCTGTCCCCGGAGGCGAACCCATCACTCAGGCCATGAACGGCAAAGAGTCTCGTCGATTTGGTCGATTTGCTCACTTAGGTGTGAAGGCCGCTCTCGAAGCCTATGCGGATTCGGGACTCGATACCGTTCGAGCTACGCTCAACCCAAAGCGGGTGGGGATCAACATCGGTGTGGGCATGGGAGGTCTTCCCGAAATCGAAGAGACCTATCATGATTTTATGCAAAAGGGATTCAAGCGGATCTCGCCGTACTTCATCCCTCAGACAATCCCGAACATGGTGGGTGGACAAGTCAGTATCTTGCTCCACTTCCAAGGCCCGAACCTCTGCACAGTCACGGCCTGTGCTTCGAGCGCTCACGCCATCGGCGAGAGTATGCGTCTCATTCAGCGAGGCGAAGCCGACGTGATGATCGCAGGAGGGGCGGAGAGCACGGTGTCTCCTCTCGGTGTCGGGGGCTTTGCAGCGATGCGTGCGCTCTCGACCCGAAATGACGCCCCCGAAAAAGCATCCCGCCCATTTGACCGAGACCGGGACGGTTTTGTTTTGGGCGAGGGCGCGGCGATTCTTGTTCTCGAAGAGCTGGAACATGCACGTGCTCGCAGAGCGAAGATTTATGCAGAGCTCGTCGGTTACGGAGCAAGTGGCGACGCTTACCACATGACCTCCCCCGCTCCTGAGGGCGAAGGAGGACAACGCGCAATGGAACTCGCGCTGGCAGATGCGGGGATCGAACGCACTCAAGTTGGATATGTCAATGCGCATGGGACATCCACTCCAGCCGGAGATGTCGAAGAAGCCAGAGCTATTCGCCGAGTGTTTTCGACGTCCTCTACCGATCAGATCGTCGTCAGCTCAACCAAGTCCATGACCGGGCACCTTCTCGGTGCAGCAGGAGGACTCGAAGGAATGGTTTGCGCGCTCGTGGTCCGAGATGGAGTGATCCCACCCACGATCAATCTGGAACACCTTGATCCAGGCTGCTTGGAGCTCGGGATGGACTTCTGTGCTCATCAAGCACAGAAGCGCCCCCAACTCAAATACGCCCTCTCCAACAGCTTTGGCTTTGGAGGCACAAACGCCTGTTTGATTTTTGGAAAGCTCTAATAGTCTTCGGGGTTTGCTGAGCGTGCAGGCATCAAGTGAGTAATCTGATCGATTCAGAGGGCTCGAAATGACAAACAAGAGGCAAGCAGCCCTCAGTTCTCACCAAAACGCCCGCCAAATCCGCCCCAATTACCGAGTTTCTTTCGTCAAACCTGAGATCACGGTTATTTCAACCCCGCTGAATCGGAGAGTTTAAAGAACTTGAGGCTGCCACCATCCTAATCGTCGCGGCCTCTCTACTCCCAACTGACTACTGCGACTCCGTACCCAGGAAGAGTGAGCGTATGACTCAGAACCCGCTTGCGTCCGGTGGCCTCACTCGTGACTGTGGAGACAGAGGATTGAATATAACGATCAAATATCTGATTGATCCGACGAACGCTCGGCAACGAGTACCCGCGTGAGTCCACTTCAGGCACGATCCGCTCATAAATCTCGGCATCTGATGCCAATTGAGTTCCCCATTCTAGAGATTTCACGGTTTTTTTGTAGGAGCGGGAACCTCCCATTCCGGCACTGATTGTTGACTCCAAAGTCACTCGCCGAGGAAGGGCTCAAAAGTTAGTTACGACAATCGAGTGATTATCTTGCGACCCGAGCGAAGCAGAAGAGGTGGCAAGCCCTCCTGCTCCTGATGAGGTCGAAGACTTTTTGACCGAATAAGCAACCACTGGCTGTTCCGCCAAAGCAGCGTCCAATGCACTCCCGTATGAGCTTGAGGAATCAGGTGGGGAGATTTGAATAGGAAAGAGCTTCCCTCCTCGGAACCCCGAATGCATGGCAAACCCATACGCTGAGGGAGAGATTCTAAATTTACTGCCATCGTCACTGTCAGCCCCAATCTCACTGAATAAGGCCATGCTGCCGTGGCGACTTCCCGCATAGAAGTGGGCCTCCTCCATCCCCAAGGAAGGATCGATCGCTAGACTCAGAAAAAGCGAAACAAATGCAGCATCTCTCGATGTACCAAAAGAGGGGGTGCCGCTATTATCGAGGGAGGAGTTCCACTCACTGATATGAAGCTTTGGACACTTCTTCCATCCTTGCTCTGAGCAAAATTGATCCAAGACAGAACGAAACGTTTTTAGAGCATTGGCTGGGGAAGAGGGATTTGCAGCAGTCCCTTTGGAGTACGTGTGCGTAGAGACAAAATCAAAGGTCCCACTCCCCGCACTTCGCAGTGACTTGTACGCGATGTGGTCCGTTGATCCCATGAGCTGAGAGCCCCCCCCCGTTCGCAGCCCCCAATGCGGCTCTCACTTGCGTTGAGAGCTTCCCCAAGTAATCGATAAAATAGCGGGTCTCATCCTGCCAAAATCTTCCATCTGGTTCGTTATGCAGCTCAATAAAAGAGGGTCTCTCGCTCGCAGTCTTACCAGAGAGGTAATGCGCTAAAACTGCCCCGCCGACTTCGCTTACTGCTGTTCGATTGGAGTAAAGTGCCGTCCCATTCCAACTGTCCCCGAGCCTGAGATAAACCTCAAACCCCCCATCCACCACGGACTGATACGATTGATCAGCCAAACTAAAGTCATAATTCGAAGCATCCTCGGTCACTTTCCCAAAAATCCTCGGGATATCCCATGCCAGAAAAGCCCCACTGTCCTCATCGGTTTTGTAACAATAACTGTCGTAGGACTCGCATGTGTAGTTTCCTTTATCGTACTTTGCTTCTACGCCGATGGCCCGACTGACTCGTGAAGGGTCAACAAAACCCACATCCTGCTCGAGTTGACAGGCACTAAATTTTCCCTTTTTAAAGATCACACTCAAATCAACTGCATCGTCGTGGAGGCGGACAGAAGTAACTCCTACCTTTTGATACAATCGCGTGTAATCCAAACGTGTCTTGATTGATTCTTCTGTCGTACAAGCGCGAGCAGTTTCGAGAGGACCTTTGTTTACTCCATACACATGACACACCGTCACCCAGGCCGGTGGATCATGTGACCAACTTGAAGGCACTGCGGGTCACTGCGTCCCCAAAACCGAGGGCAACGCCCTGCATAGGCGGAACACAGCGAGCCATCTCTCCGATTCAGCGGGGTTGAAATGACTCAGATTGCCTGGGCTCTGCACGGATTGTGGGTATCGCCCCCCAATCCTCACGATTAACTCCAGTTTTACTCGAAAACTCTGCCAAATCTTCGGGTTCAGTTGAGTCTTAGGTCATTTCAACCCCGCTGAATCGGAAAGATTCATGAATCAAGCACGTGCTGTGTCCCCATGCTATTCCGGCTGGGTTGCGATCGAGAACTTCTCCGCTCCGGCGCGCTTGGCTGCATCCATCACCGAAATGGCGGACCCTAAAAAAGCTTTTTGGTCGCCCTCGAGAACCACGAGTTTTGAGTTGGGATGGGACTCAAACCAAAACTTCAGGTTCAACTCCAAACCCGCCAAGTCGCCAGGAGGAAGCTGAGTATCATTCACACGAATCGAGCCATCGTTGAGAAGAGTGACGATCACTCCTTCAGGCTCGCTGGAGCTTGCACTGGAAGCTTGCTGAGCCTTGGGTAAGGTCACATCCACGCCCATCTGATTGATCACCGAAGTGGTCACCATAAAGATAATCAGGAGCACAAGGAACACGTCCGTCAGCGGCGTGATATTAATCTCAGCCACAATCTCGGGAGCTTCATCTCCTGATCCATCTATATGCTTCGAGGACGCGGTTTTCAGCGCCACTTACACACTCTCCTCAAATGCTTCGGTCAACTCCTCGGCTTGCATCCTCAGCTTGAGGTTCAATTGCGCCAAGAAAGTCTGAAAAGTATTGAAAACCATCACCGCAAGAACAGCGACGACAATACCTGCTGCAGTCGCGACGAGCGCTTCGGAAATTCCGGCTGCCACCACTGTAAACCCACCGCCCCCTTGAGCGGCCATGTCCTGAAAGCTCTTGAGGATCCCGACGACCGTACCAAACAGCCCCACAAACGGAGCTGCACTGCCGATCGTCCCCAAGACCCATAACCCCCGTCTCAGATCCTGCACGGCCAACTGTCTCCGACGCTCGAGGGCTTCGGCCCAGCGCTTCTTGAGTCTGGAATCATCCGATTCGATTCGATCCAACGCAGCAAGAGCAATCTGAGAGATCGGATAATTGCCCTCACGAACACAGACACTGCGAAGGGTTTTCCAGTCCGACCGCAAGACGGCATTCTGAATCTCCAAATGCACACGATCCCCGTTCAATGCGAGCTGACGAAATCTCCAAGCGCGCTCCAGCGCGACTGCCCAGCTGACAATCGAAGCGAGAAGAAGCGGATACATGATGAAGCCACCGGACTTGAAAAGTTCAATCATCCACATACAGGCTTGAAACGCTAACGGCGCCTCCCTAGGATGTCAAACAATCCATCCTATGGAAAAACCCTGCCCAATAACTCGGGTGAAGGAAGATTGAGGAAAGTCCAACATGAACACTCGCATCACTCCCGTCATATCGCGCTCCTCCCTATTTCTCCTTGGGTTATGGGGTGTTGTCATTCCCGCCTCGTTCTTCCTGACTTCCTGCACCTCTCAGAAAAAACAGGAAGCATCCGAAACTCAAGGCGCCAACCCCCTCCTTCCCGGCCAAGAAAAGCGAGTAATGCCGTTGGAGTTTCAACCCACACAAACCGTGGAGCTGGAACTTCAGCGACGCAACTTGGAGACAGGAGATTCCTGGAGAGCAAGTTTTATCAAAGAAAACCCAACCGAAACCACACTCCCCATCATTCAGTGGCGCATCCAAAATGCACCTGATCAGTACAGTCTAACGGACCGCCGCGCCGACTCCGGCTGGATTCAGCATTTCCTCGATCTCGTACAAACCATTGAGCGTAAAGGACCTGCGGCGGCAGGAACTCTTTCGGCCTTTGGACTCGATCGTCCTCGCACCGTAATTCGATTGAAGACTGAGCAGAAAGAACACTGGCTCAGCATCGGAGACGCAATTACTGAGCACCAGTTTTATATCCGCCACACCCTCTCCGCACCGACTCCCTCCGACAGTGAAGCCGTCGTTCAGGATGTCTCCATTGCCGAAGGAGCTGCATTCGAGATGCTACGACGCGCACCCGAATTCGAAGCCTTGCGCCAGCGCAAAATCAGCACGCTCGACACGGATGATATCGATGTCATCAAGTTCACCAAAGCAGGTCGGGAGATCTTTGCAGCGCAACGATTGAGCGAGGGGTGGGGCAATGCCAAGAACGAGCCGACGACACTTCCGGTGACTGAATGGCTCGAGCAACTCACCCACTTGCGTGCCACCCGATTCTCCGACGAGATTCCGACGGGCTCCCCAACGAGCTGGTCAAAATCCGAGCTGCAAGCTCTTACTTCTTCGCCTCGCTATTCGCTCGAGTTGACTGATCGCAAAGACCGCATCACGCGATTCACTCTGCACCCCGTGCAAGGTCGGGTTCTGGCCAAGTGGTCGGATCGCGAGAACGTGGTCTTTGAGCTCGGCGCCGAAACCCTGAGCATCCTGGAGACCTTTCCTCCTCGCGGAAAGTGACCAGCCCCTGGTGAAACCCTTTTGCCAAAAAAATCGTGTTCGGATTCTAGCTCAAAAGCAAAACTCCCGGCAGAATGAAAACTATGGTCAAAGTCTTTATAAAAGCTCACCTTAGCTTCAGTCTGAACGGACACACCCTTGAGTTTGTCCATCAGCACATCTCATCTACTGGAGCCAGTGGATTAGCGTGGGGCCCGCTTTCACCCGCAGAACACTTCGGCAAAGAAATTGAAGTCCTCGTCCGAACGGCCACCCCGGAGCCGATTGCCATGAGAGTGAAAGCGACCATCACACGGGAGCTCACACTCAATGCGTCCAACATGTCTCTGCGATTCCATGCAGACTCCCCCGGCCTCGACCGGATCCGCGAACAAGTCCAAACCCACGGGATCCTGCCGACCGAGTACGTTCGAAAGTATCCGCGACTCCCTGCCACCCAATCGATTCAGACCTTCCCACTCTTGGCCAATGTCTCGCTCATCAACTCCGAGGCAGGAGCAAGCGCACCTCCGATCTCTTTTCATGTCTCAAACTTAAGCCCCAATGGAATCATGCTCTCGACCGAGAACCAGCGCGCGCTCGCCTACAACCCAGGAGATCGCATTGAGATTGTCCTCGAACCACGAGGGTGGTTTCCGGTACATGTTCAGATGCATGGACTGATCTGTAGGATCACTGATGAACCGCACCTCCAGAGCAAGAACCTGACCCGCCACTTAGGGATCAAGTTTACTGCCATGAGCGAACCTAACAAGAACGCTTTTATGGATCTCCTCAAGGATATCCTGAACCGCTACAAACAAGAGATCGGATAGGGGTCGAAGAAGGACCTGCGCTCCGGCAGGCCCACCGAGCTCACTCCGCAGTCGGCTGCCGGCTCCACCACCACTTCCGCAACCAATCATGATCCACTTGCCGAAAGTCCTCAATGATCTCGTCTGCATGGGTCACGTCCTGAGGAGTGACCCGATGGCCGGAGGTAATTGCGATGACTGGAATCTGAGCGGCTTTTGCAGCACTCACGCCGGCCCATGAGTCCTCAAAAATCAGCGAGGTCTCGCGCTTCATTCCGAATCGTTCCAGAGCCAAGAGATAAGGCTCGGGATGCGGCTTTCCACGAGAGTAATCCTCATTCCCAACAATCCCTTCAAAACAATCGCGAACACCGAGTCGAGTGAGCGCAAATTCGATCTCCTGACGAAAGGATCCCGACACGACCACCAACCGGTGATGCTGCGCGAGACTTCGGATCGCCTGCGCGCTTCCTGGAATTTCGGGAAGGGAGACTTGAATTTCTTGACGGTATTTTTCGGTCAATACTCGCTGCGCCTCAGGCCAACTCACCGGAAGAGTGTAGTTCTCGCTCAGAATTCGCCATGCGTCCGCCCAGGTCCGTCCCACAATTGCGAGCCGATCGTCCTGCCTCAACTGAATCCCCCATTGATCCCGAAAGCAATGATCCAAGACCCAAGAAGCAATGTTCTCGCTGTCGACCAACGTCCCATCCAGATCAAAGAGAATGGATTCAAGCTTACCGGTTAAAACAGGATTTGGTGTGTTCATTCGAAGTTGACTCCCATCAAACGGAAAACACCCTCTTCGTCTTGATCCACAAATGCAACTACCGTTTGCCCTGTGTTCAAAATCGCACCTTGAGGAGTCATCGAACACTGCCGCAAAGATACGCTCGCATCGCAGCCTGCCCCGAATTCATTAAACTCCTGCCACCCAGCCGCTTCGTGAAACCGAGCAACCTCAAGCGTGTGAACCTGTCCGGTGTCTGCATCGACTCGATTGATCGCGACCCCTGCATTGTCATCCTGATTAGCAAAAAGCGAAAACCCATAGTGAGCAGGAAGAACAGAATAAGCCCGCTCCTCGCCGATCGGCTCGGCCTGCGACCATTCGTCTTGCCAGGAGTTATAAACAGCCGAAAACAACTGGGAGACCTTTCCGCCACTGGAGAGCGCTGCTACTCCCTGCCAGACCACCAAAAACCGATGATTACCCAGATACACAATCCGCGGACGAGCCGCTTGATTCCAGTCCTCAGTACTCTCGGCAGCAGCCGCACTGTAGCCGAGTTCGGTCATGCCGGCTGAGATTTCTACCGGATCACTGACTGCTCCCTCAAGGACTGTATTTGCCGTCACGACCCACTCTCCGGCGATTTCGCGATAAGCAATATAGACCAGCAAACCCTGACCATCACTCGCTCCGTCGTGTCCCAAAGTCTCCAACTGCTCATACTCTGCCGAGGCCACAAGCTCGGTCTCTGCAATCGTATCCTCAGCGAACACTCTGCATGCGATCTGGAGTGTACGAGCCTCACTCGGAGAAGCCCGATTCTCAAAGGTTTGACAAGTCGTACCCACACCATCCGAAAGAATCAAATGCGAAGCTGTCGTGGAGGAGCCTTCTGCTGCATCGTATTTTAACTCCTCGATAACTCCTTGATGGTGACTCCGTTGATAAAGGTACTCATAAGATTCTTTCTCAAAGCCGAGAGCAAACCTCACTTGCCCGAGGGGATCAAAGGCTCCCTGGTAAACAGGCCCCAAGGAGAGTCTTTCAGTAGCATCAGGGTACTCTGGAAGGTCCGACAAATTGACTGACCAGGTCTGCAACCACCCCCCGTTACGTCCGAGAACACTGGTCATGGGAGTAGGTCCCGCTCCCCCACGACTAAACAAAGCAAGCACCTCGCCTGCCGCAGACGAAATCAGTCCCACATGATCAAAATTTTGTGAAGAATCCGTAAACCCCGAGCTACTCGAGCCCTCTCCTCCCCACCCTTGTTCGGATTGATAAGTTCGAATGACTCCTTGATACTTTTCGATTGCATCATCATAAAAAGTGCCCGCCAAATAGAGGTGATCCCCCGTGGATGTGAGCGCAAAGTCGTTAAAAGTTCGCTTCTCCGCCGAGGAGGCCGACAAATCAAACTCGCGCGCGGGTTCGAGCGCATAGACTTCGCCCCAGGATTTGCCCGCAAGTCCATCTGCAACCGAGGACTGTGGATCAATCGAACTGACCGGCGCACAGGAGATCCACGAGAGCATGCCCCATGAGGTCAGCAGAACCCGAGCCAAGAATCTCAGCATCAGTCCTCCTCCTCGCGCTCGGAAGCGGACTTTTGCCGATACTCATAGGATCCAAGCACGATTCCTGTTCCACTGGAAGTCGTGTTAACGGGCACGAGCACTACGGTTTCGCCCGACGAAAAAACCGAAGCCCCAAATTGAGCACGGTTACAATAAGTGAGGCTTGCCCCATCAAACGCGGGGCACCCGAGGTCCACTGGAATGAGCTCAGCGTCACTCCACGCAGAACTGGAAGCAACGTAGCGGTAGACCGAATGGCGATACTCGCGCGATGCGGGCTCGTAGTGAGATAAATCATCATCCAGATGCTGAGAGACCAGGACCAGGTTTCCGCTCCCCGATGGATCTGCTGCCAAGTGCACATCGTTGATGGGGCGGTAATGCACATAAGAGTCAGTCTCGGTCTCGCGCTTGAGGTACTGAGGATCCCCGAGCTCCACGATCTGATCGCTCGGGTCCCAGCCTTTTCCTAAGGTATAGCCGCGTGTGTAAATCTGCGCAAAAGGTGCACTGGTATCGGAGGCATCCGTATAGACACTCGCCACCAAAAACCGCCCGTCGCCGACATACACGACTTGGGGTCTCGCCTGAGCGATTCCACCTTCCGCTGAGGAGTCTTGATAATAAGTGGTGGTCGTGCGCTTGACTTGCAAGTGCTCATCCAACGGCGTTGGCCCAATCCACTCTCCTGTGATGTTTCGTACGGATGCAAAGAGCCGGTAATTGCAATAAGGAGCTAAGGCAGCACACGAGCCTGTAAAACCAGGATCCCATTGCAGGTACACCGCAAGCACAGTCCCTGCTCCATCACTTGCCGCTGCAAAGTCAGGAATAAAGCGTTCGTTGGCATGATCCAGAACAGCAGTTACCGCTGATGTGGGTGTGGAGATTGTGCG
>Ga0169931_10010664_pt1 | contig 13062 bp, 8 predicted proteins | sample Kivu_15m_20L_FD_129675 | JGI IMG/M metagenome (GOLD analysis project Ga0169931, IMG submission 129675) | Freshwater microbial communities from Lake Kivu, Western Province, Rwanda to study Microbial Dark Matter (Phase II) - Kivu_15m_20L... | ecosystem: Environmental > Aquatic > Freshwater > Lake ...
ACTTCCTGATGGAGTTGAGGCTCAAACTAAAGTTTTTGTTGAACCTGATGGCTCCAGAAAAGTAAAAATTGATGCTAGAGAAGATCTTATGCGCAAGGCAATGAATGGCGATATTGACGCTCAAAAGAAGATGCTTGAAGAGACGGTTGCCCATGCTCGCGAGAATCCTATTGATCCACAAGTCAAACAAGCAGATGGTACTTATAAAGCAATGTCTAAAGAAAAATATCAAGCGCTTCGCGCTCGTCAAGAACTTGCAATGAGATCAGTTGCTGAAGCTAAATTTGCTGATTCCAAAGATTCAAGTGTGAGTGCAACTAAGCAAGATTCAAAAAAAGTACTTGCTGAAATAAATAAAGAAATTAAGGATGGCAATTTTACTAGAGCAATGGAAATAGCCGAAGCTAATGGCGTTGGAGAAACTTATAAAAAACAATTTGAGGTTGATTATAACAAAAATGCAAATAGAGATAGAACAAAAGATGCTTTGGAGCAGACGAGTTTTAGTAGTGAACATGAAGAAGAAAATTCAAAACTAACTTTTGAAGCCCTTGATAAGACAATAACTGACATTGTAAATAAAAAGAAGATCACAGAGCAAGAAATTAATCAACTAATAAAACAAATTGAATCTAAAAACGATTTAACAAATAAACAAAAAAATCGACTCTCTTCACAATTAGAAAGCTTAGACACTAGCTTTTTAAGTATCAGAGAAATAGCAGATTTAGCTTATCTCAAAGGGAAACTCAATGGTAGCGCAGAATCAAGTGTTCTCTTGGAAGTTGATCGTGCTTTGAATAAAAAATTTAGAGAAAATGATAGTAATGAAAAGATTGTTACTGATCATCTAACAGAACTTAACGAAACAATCAATAAACAACTAAAAGCCTTAGAAGAGCTACAAAAAAACAAGGCTAGTGATCAGGAGCTTGCTGATGCATTTTCAAAACTACATAGACTTGGATTAGAACAATCAGCCATCAAAAATAGTGAGACTTTCAATTCTTTAATGTTAGAAAGTATAAATACAGTTATATCAAAAGCTTCTTACAATGTTAGCAATCTTGATTCATTTAAAGCTGGGCGCTTAGCTGAAGGACTTGCAAGAAATTATACTAATTATAGAGCAAAAGCTGAGGGATTCATTAGTGATTTAAGTCTTAAGCCTGAAGATATTCAAGCACGAGAAAACGCAATCGGTGACATAGATAAAATTGTTCTTGATCTTAAGCAAGGCAAAATAGAGTACAGTCCAGAAATTAAAAAACAAATCCAAGATATTTTTAACTCCATTGATCCTAAAACTTTAAATGAAACTAAAGTTAATGAACTCAATAATATTATTGCTTATGCAAAAAAAGCTGGCATAGATACATCTAATCTACTGCCAATTAGAATTACAGATGATTTACCTCCAGGAGTACAAGCAAAAAACACTGTTAGATATGATAAAGAAGGCAATCTAATAAGTGTAGATTCTGCAGCCCGACATGGACTCCTTGCCGCGGCGAAGAATGGTAATAAAAGAGCACAAGCGATTATTCGCGAAGAAGCTCAATCACATGCTAGAGAAAAACCTCTTGATCCACTCAAAACAAAAAGTGGTGAGCCAATGCCACAAGAAGCTTATATTGCAATAAGAGCCCAAAGAGAGCTTGCAATGAGAGTTAAAGGAGAGGCCCTACAAGCTCATGCAGAAGCTAGCAATGTATCTCCAGCCAAACAAGCTCTTAAAGAACCTTTACAGGAAATGACCAAGTTAATTCGTGAAGGTAATCATGCTGAGGCTCTTAGAATTGCAGACGAGCATGGCATTAATGATACTTACCTTCAGCAATATAAAAAAGACTACGATCATAACGTAAACCCTAATAGAACGCATTTGGAGCAGACGAGTTTTAGTGCAGCAACTAAAGTATCTCCTAAAGAAATTTATGATGAAATTACACAGGCTAAGACATTAAAAGAACTTCAAAATATTAGGGAAATTTATCAAGCAGGAAATAAACAATCAGGTTTTAATACGGAAGGGCCTCGTGTAAGAGATAAATTGAACGAGGCATTAAAGAATAGAGAAGAAGAAATCAAAATAAATAACGAACTAAAAAGCAAGTTCCCGGATACGATACCACAGGACTTAGCTCGCCTAGCAGCCCCTCTAGACCCAACTTCACAAAGCTATAAAGCTGACCTTGAGTTAAGAAGAATTTTATTGTCAAATGCAACAAAAGGCCCAGATGCAACTTTAAAAAGTAATCTTCTTCATGAAAATAAAAAAGTAAGAGAGCTTACAAGAAAAGTTATAATAGAATTTAATGAAAAAGACCGAAACGCTGCTATTACATTACTTGGCACACAGTTCGGACCAGAGAAAGCTATTCAAGTTGCCGATATCAGCAATATTACCAATACTGGCTTTAATGCTTCTTTAGAAATAAGAAATAAATTAGAACAATTAGGTTTACTGGGGGGCAAAAACCAGGAACATAAAATAAATTTGCAAGGTAATAGTCCAACAGCACAAGAAATTAGAGAACTTCTTAAAGATCCTTATCCTCCATACAATATAATTAGCAGCATAGACAAAGGTGCATTACATGAACTAAGAACACAAATTGCATTAGAGCAAATGGTTGCAAGGGGGGAAATCATATCTTTTATCATGGCAAAAAGCGTTGTTCACAAACATGGTGATGCTACCTACAAGGGATTAGACGCCTTAGGAGTGGACGCTTTGATTCAACTTAATAACGGAGACTTTACCGTAATACAGATTAAATCTAATACAAATGGTGTGGGTGGAGTTGGTGCTAATTACAGAGATCCGAAAACATATATTGGTGCAGATGGTAAAGAATATCGTGACAATAGAGCTGATGGTGGAACAGACGATAGAATTATTAGACGTTTCAATTATGCATTTGATGCTAGTAATCAAAGTCTAAGTAATCTAGCAAGAATCATAAATCCTGCAACTAGCAAAAGGGTTACCGCTAGAGCAACTCCAAATTCAACAGGAGGCGTTACTATTACTCCTGCAACTTCAAATCCAGAAACAGGACAAATCATAATTGATGGCAGTTTATTTGGAGGAAAAGATGCAAACCGACATATCAAAAATTTATCAGGTCAGTATCTAGACGATCTAGGCTCTAAAAACAGAGAATTATTAGGAATACTTGAAGCAATCATTATAAGACCATAATGTTATTCATTATAGTTAGACTCTAAATAATGGTAATCTCCACTTTGAGTGATAAACTCCTTAAACCCGATTCTATCATCGTGAGAGATATGAATCGAACCAATTGGTGAGAAGATAAATGTAGTTTGTCCGTCGTGAATCTGGATACAGCCGTCGGGATATAATACAAATTTTCCAGGTTCACGGAACACAAAAGGTTGATTAATACTATAGCCCGTTGGCTCATTTGCCCTCCCATCTAAAAGTTTCATTGATGGGTAAGAAGTCTTACCATAGAGCATGGGATTATCAGGTAAATCTGCAAAACTCAGTACTTTATCACCCTCTAAAATAAAAGGATAAGTTACGTTTTGGTATTTAACCAATACTCCTGTTAACAATCCATTGTTGTAATGATATGTAACATTTAACTCATGAACTAGATTTTGTAGATATTTTGGTTTCCCTGTTTCATCATATTGCAAGGTTGTACTCCCCAGCCTATATAAATCTGGTTTAGAATTTTTTTTACTCAAGTCTAAAAATTCAGATTTTAAACGATCATCTGAATTCCAGCTTGGATACTGTTCTACTCCTATATAATGTTTCATTTTTCTAATTAAAGATTTATGTACTTCTTGATTAGATAGAGAAATACGGGCTATATGATCATCTATCAAATTACAGTACTTATTTCCAGTTGAATAAAAATATCTGTTTAATACATCAATAGTGGCATGCATAAAACTATCATCACCTTGATTCATCATAAAAACCCCTGCAAGTTGTTCAGAATAATCGGCAATTTTTGGTTTTAGTCCTGATACTCTATATAAAAAAATTAGATCTTCTTGTTGTAATTCTTTATCTTTATTTGAATATTGTTCTTCAACAAATACTTTTAACCAATCAAATTTCTTAGCATTGCTACTATCAGAGAGTGCTTTAGTAATTTGCACCTCGCTAGGAGATGTTCTTAGACAAGTAATCACTGCGTTTCTAAAATCTGTATTAGTAAAATCAGGATCTAATTCTAAAAGAGTTTGAAACACTTTATCATTAACTGATTGATAATCACCACCTCGAATAAACCGTTTGATTAAATCAGGTAGAAAATCTAGGTCTTTTAATTTAACTATAATATCTAAAGCTTTTAAAATTAGTTGTTCGTTAGGATTTTCCTTATCAAGAACTTCATCGTTAATTATTGATTTTAATTTTTCTTTTGTTGCTTTATAGGTCTGATCTTTCATTTCTCGATGCCTTTTTGTATTACCCCGACTAGACAAAATAGATCCTAATAACCTGCCTACACCATTATTGTTGCTAACAGCTGGATTACTTGCCAATAATGAAACTGGTGGATTGCTTAATAAGTCGAGAAGCTTATCAAACCACATAAATATCCTAACTTGACTATGTCTCTCATGTGGTGTACCAATTACTAAATTGATACAATTGTTGAACAATGCAAATGGATCACGCCCAGTCATGCTTAACATAATAGCAAATACTTGACAGCGTGTCAATACGGGTAGTTGACAAAAGAGCTCTTTTGTCAACAAGCTTTTATTGAAAAACCCTTATATTTCAAGGCTTTTCTAACATGAGCCCTTTTGCTCAAAAAAAAGACGATTTAAAAAGCTTATTTCTCTTCTCTAATTAGCCTCTCCCAGCGGCATCTGCTCCCTGACTCTCTTTGGAGCAAATTGCTCTAAGTCCTCTTTCAGCAAAGGGTTCGTTGCAGCACGACAAGCTTTCACCGCATATATTTGCGCCATAGCTCTAGTATCATCTTTGACAAAATAGATTAGTCTCTTAAATAATCGAGCCTCCTGACCAAGCTGAACACTATATTGACCCTTAGATTCAGAGCAAGATCTATTAGCAATATTAGACAGCACATGCAATATATCATTTCGTCCAAGAGCCTCAAAATTTTTGCACTTTGCTTTTCGTTGACTGAAAAGAGTCTAAAATCGCATCAACAGATTGTGCCCGACCTTGACCTAATGATCTAATCAACAATGCCGTTAGCAACTCATTGATATGAGCTGGGTTATGCTCGCGAGCAAGCTCACTAAAGTCATTTTAAAATTCTCCTATTCTACCGTCAGCTAAAAGGGCTTCAAGATATTCAAATTGCGCTCATAACGCGGCCAATTACTTTTTCCAAAGACCCAACTACCTTATCATCCAACACCACCATAAATCAAACTACGTTGTCCTTTATAATAACTACATGTACTCATTCTAAATAAAACAAACTTTTATTAAAAAACCCTTATATTTCAAGGCTTTTCCACCCAACCCCAAGATAAACTACAATTATACTTATGACCACCGAAATTTTTGACTGTATCATCATCGGAGCGGGGCCGGCGGGCTTATCTGCTGGACTTTACGCCGCGAGGGGTAATCTTAAAACCCTCATCCTGGAAAAAGGCATAGTCGGCGGACAATTACAAGCAACAAAAGACATCGAAAACTACCCTGGCATGGACCACATGACCGGACCGCAGATCTCAGATGCGATGGAAGCGCAGACCAAAAGATTTGGGTGCCAGATCATCACTGACCTGCCCGTCAAAAAAATCGATCTAAATTCTCAGCCCAAAAAAATCTGGGCCGGCGACAAAGAATTTTTGGCGCAGACCGTAATTATCGCAAGCGGCTCAGAGCACCGCAAGCTAGGCGTGCCCGGAGAAGAAGAATTTTCAGGCAAGGGCGTTAGCTATTGCGCTGTTTGTGATGGAGCGTTTTTTAAGGGTAGAGAGCTAGTGGTGATCGGGGGCGGATCTTCAGCTGTCGAAGAAGGAAATTTTTTGACCAGCTACGCAAGTAAAGTTACTCTTATACACCGCAGAGACGAACTGCGCGCGGAGCGCATTCTCCAAGACCGTTTCAAGAAAAACCCCAAAACCGAAATCATCTGGGACACAGTCGTTGAGAAGATTAACGGCGATATGCTCGGTGTCACTTCTGTCACCACCAAAAATCTAAAAACTGGAAAAATCGAAGAGCTCAATTGCCAAGGCGTGTTTATCTATGTGGGCTTGGATCCTAACACTCAGTTTTTGGCGGGCAATGAAATCAAACTTGACGGAGCCGGCAAAATTATCACCAGCGAAAAAATGGAGAGCAATATTCCAGGAGTTTTTGCGGCAGGCGATATCCGCAACACCCCGCTCAAACAAGCTGTCACAGCGGCTTCTGACGGTTCGCTAGCGGCGACTCTGGCGATCGGGTTTGTGGAAAGTTTACATGATTCAGCGCTTACAGCTAAAGCCTAAAACTATTCTGCAAAAAATCTGGCAATTCTTGCCAAGGCAAGGCTAAGATTTTTTCAGTTATCGCTAATTTTTGTTTGGAATTGCACACGACTATCGACACCACATCTGCGCCCAGGCGCTGAGATATTTTTTCTAATCCTTTAATTTGAGATTTTCTGGGGTTATCAGTGCTTTTAATTTCGATTGCAATAGTCTTGCAGTGGTATTCAATTATCAAATCCAATTCCAGTCCGTTACTGTCTCTAAAAAAATAAATCGGTGGTTTTATTCCTCTGTTTTCAAAAAATTTTATCACCTCAGAAATAACAAAATTTTCAAAAAAAGCACCGGTCATAATATTGTTACTTAATTGCTGAGGATCAAAAAAGCCTGATAAATAATTGGCAAGGCCGGTATCTAAAAAATATATTTTTGGTGATTTGATAATTCTTTTTCCTAGGTTTTTATAATAGGGTTGCAAAAAAAACAAAACCTGCGTTTTTTCTAATAACGCAGACCAAGACTGCACGGTAAGCCTGCTGACACCTAGGTCCTTAGCGATATCTGTAAAATTTTCTTCTGTACTTACTTGCGTGGCAATCAAACTTAAAAATTTATCAAAAACCTGTAAGTGACTGTGTTTGAGGTTTTGTCTTATATCTCGATTAAGCCATGCCTGCACGTAAGTCTCAAACCAAATTCTAAGATCTAGCTTGCAATTAAGAAAGGGTTCTGGATATAGACTACGATAAACTAAATTCGTCCACGTCGGTAATTCTAAACCTTGGTCTATGAGCTCTTCGACAGATAAAGTATTTAAATTTAAAATTGCCATTCTACCTGCTAGAGACTCTTTGATTTGATCCATCAAAGTAAATTTCTGTGAGCCTGTTAAAATATAATCGCCGCTACAATTACACTGCAAAAATTTTTTTTCATCGATATCAATTTTTATATAAGACAGAAGATCGGGAGCGTATTGGACTTCGTCAATAATCACTGGGCTTGGATAAAAATCAAAAAAACTAGCAGGTGATTCATTAGCCTGAGTTCTAAGTCTCAAATCATCTAAGCTAAGGTATTGATGTCGTGGAAAAATTTTCCGTAATAGGGTTGACTTGCCAGCTTGCCTGGCTCCTGTAATAAGCAAAATCCCAAACTGATGAGATAATTTTTTAGAAGTTTCTGTTATTTTTCTATTAACAAACATTATGCGGTATATTAGTCCTAACCCATAAAATACATAGATTTATTATAATATACCCCAAATTTTCATGCAAAACACAAGTTTTAACTAGCTTATTGCATAAATTTATTTAGCAGAACCTTCCGAAAAATGCGCTAAATCTATCTCAAAATTAAATCTCTCTTGCAAAATAAGCGCCCTAATAGTTTCTACCGCTTCGTCGATATCATCATTGGTAACCACATAAGTGAAACGGTCCATAAAACCCATTTCTTCTTTTGCTTTTTTTAGGCGTTCATGCATGACAGCCTCGGTCTCTGTGCCGCGCTTGCGCAGACGCTCCTCGAGATCACTAAATCGCGGCGGAGTCAAAAATATACTCACCGCTTGAGGACATTTTTGCATCACTTGCAAAGCGCCCTGGACCTCGATTTCAAGAAAGACATCTTTGCCTTCAGCAAGTTTTTCTTCCACGAATTTGCGCGGGGTGCCGTAATAATTTCCAACGAACTCCGCCCACTCCAACAGCTCATCATTAGTGATCATCTGCTGAAATTCTTGCTTGCTTTTAAAAAAATAATTTTTGCCTTCTATCTCGCCTGGGCGCTGAGTACGGGTCGTACACGAAACAGAAAATTCTACATTCGGCAAATCCTTAAAAAGTTTTTTTACAATAGTACCTTTACCTACACCAGATGGCCCAGTAAAAATTATTAAATTGTTTTTGGTGATTAAAGAATCCATTTGGATATTTCTTGTTATTATATATTATTCCCAAAATTTTTAATTTTGAATCGAGCGAAAAATACGAAGGTTTTAAGCCAGTTTTTGGGGCTATTTTAAGCTCGGGGCTTCGGCCAAATCCACTAATAGGTGGTTTGCCTCCATGCCTTTTATAACTACAGTCGATCCTTGCCCGATCGATGTTCCGCTAGCAGATTTCGCCAGCCAGGTTTCATCAAAATCATAAAGCTTAACCAAACCCATCTCATGGTTGCCGATCGCTTTAAAAACCATAGCTTCGCGGTTAAGAAGTTTTTCTGGATAAGAGCCATAGTTCTTCGGGTCGAGCTGAGCTGGTGATTTTATGATGAGTTTTAAAAAAGGTCTTAAAAGCAATAAAGCTATTAAAGTCGCTCCTAGATTGATTGCCATCAGATAAGTAAAATTAAGTTTTGTAAACTGGTCACAAAGCCCCATTACCACTACTCCAAAAGCAAAACAAATAAATAAAAAAGTACCTGGAGTAAACGCTTCGATTACTAATAAAACGCCCGCTAAAATATAAAAAACTAAATACGATTCCATAAACTAATTATTTTTTGCTTGGGTAGCTTGCTGATTAAACAGCTCGCCAGCCGCCGCTAATCCGCCAAGTGCTGTCATAGACTCGGTCGGGATGAAGATTTTGTTGGCTTTACCGTCTGCTAATTTTTGAAGGGTTTCCATATAAATCAACTGCAAAACTTCTTTGGTCGCGCCTGCTTCTTTTAGATTTTCGATAAGATTTTTTGAGGTACTTGCCTGCGCGTCCACTTCAAGTTTGAGTTTTTGGGCTTGAGCTTCTGCGTGCTTGATAGTCGCTTGCTTCTCACCGTCCGCTCTTAAAATCGCCGCTTCGCGCTCCCCTTCAGCGTTTAAGATAGCCGCTCTTTTATTTCGCTCTGCTTCCATCTGCACATTCATCGCGCGCTGGATATCAGCTGGAGGATTAATATCCTTCAGTTCGATACGATTGGTTTTGATACCCCACTTGCTCGCGGCGATATCAATGATTTGTTGGAGCTTGGTGTTTATCATGTCGCGGGAAGTAAGAGTATCGTCTAGAACCATCTCCCCGATTATGTTTCGCAGTGATGTCAACGACAACTGCTCGATAGCAAAAATCAAATTATTAATTTCATAAACAGCCGAAAAAGGATTTACGATCTGGTAATAAACCACTGCATCGACTTGGATATTAACGTTATCCTTGGTGATCACCGATTGAGACGCAAGCGGCAGTACTTGCTCGCGCAGATCTATAATCCTATCGACAGTATCAATAAAAGGAATAATGATATTAAGACCGGGCTTTAAAGTGGTATGATAGCTTCCAAGGCGGGTAACAAGCGCACAGTGACCTTGCCTTACAATTACAAATGCCCCAAAAAAGAGCATAAAAGCGATAAACAAAAATATAACTAAAGCTATAATCATAATAAGAATATAACATCAAAAATAATATGAAACCTAATAATAACCAAACAACTCTGACGTCTTTTATCTGTTTTTTAGGTTTTGCGGCGATTATATTAATCTCACCGCCAGCTTTTGGCTTGAGCTGTAAGGAAAACGACCTAAGCTTCGATAGTACTACTATATTATTAGAAATCAAAAATAACAACTCTTATTTAGAAAGCTCAAAATATCTAAAATCTTATCTCCAAGAAAAATTCCCAAACACGGAATTTACTCTTGAACCTTTATTAGATAATTCTGAGGATGAAGATTTAAGTCGATCACTTGGCTTAAAAAAAATCTACAAGCTAAGTATTTTGGATTCAAGTGATGCTAAAACCGAATGTCAGAACATAAAAAAAGTTTTTGAACAGCTCAAAAAAAATAAATCAATTCGAGAAGTGAGCCTTGATTACGAAGTAGAAATAAATTCAGTAAATGATTTTTTTTATAATACTAACGGCACTTATTGGAGCTTAAAACCGCTTGATGAAATGTTTGCCCTCAAAAATTATGGGCTTGAAGAAACCTGGCAAACGAGCATGGGGAGCGGGATTGTAGTCGCTATTATTGATACTGGCGTCGATTATAACCATCCTGATTTGTGGAAAAATATTTGGGTTAATCCTAAAAAAGCATCAGATATTAATAATGATGGATTTCTAGATCTTGATGATATTGATACAAACGCTAATAAAAAAATCGACTTTAGTGAGCTTGTAAAAAATTTGATCGGGCATAATTTTGTCGATAATACTATAGATCCTCAAGATAAAAAAAATGGACACGGAACCCACATGGCTGGTGTGATAGCGGCAAGCGCGGATAATTCGATCGGGGTTTTAGGAGTCGCGCCGCAAGCTAAAATAATGTCCTTAAAAGCTCTTGACGACAATGGGAAAGCTAGGTTTAGTAATATTGCTAAAGCGATTATTTATGCAAGTGACCAAGAAGCAGATATTATAAATTCTTCTTGGGGCTGTAATTGTAACTTGCCTAAAATGCTGATCAAAGCTTATCAATACGCTGGTAAAAAAGGTGTTGTATTTGTCTCAGCAGGAGGCAATGACGCCAACTCAAAAAATAATTACGCACCAGCTAATCTCAAGCAAGTGATTGCTGTAGCCTCCGTAGATCACGAAAATCAGCTAAGCTCTTTTTCTAACTTCGGAACTAGCATAGATATAGCGGCTCCCGGGCAAAATATTTTATCTACGCTGGCGCAAGGAGCACTCATTAATAAAAACCCAGGCACAAAAATGAGCGCAGATGAGAATTTTGATTATTATTATTTATCAGGAACCTCGGCATCTTCCGCTTATATCTCGGGGGTTTGCGCTTTGATACTGGCTCATAACCCAGATTTAAGAGTAAAAGATCTTAAGACCCGCTTAAGAAGCGCTACTGATACGCTCGAAAATTATAGCTTCGGTAGAATAAATCCTACTAAACTATTTGATTAATATAATCAAGTATCGTTCTTACGGGCATTCCAGAAGCGCCCTTAGGCGACCAGTCCATATCCTGATCAAACCAACAAGGACCAGCAATATCAATATGCGCCCAAGGTATATGCTTATCGCTATCTTTTTGCTTGCCAACAAACTCAGCTATAAATAAAGCTCCGTTCTGCGCGCCTGCCTTACCGCCAGAGCCAGCGTTAATCAAATCAGCGATAGTAGATTTTAGCCCTTCTTTATACTCATCATAAAGCGGTAACTGCCAAACCAGCTCGCCCTGGCGGCTTGCTGACTGCTTAATACGCTCGATCAAATCCTGATCATTACCCATCAAGCCCGCGCAGACATTGCCAAGCGCCGTCATACACGCGCCAGTCAAAGTAGCAAAATCAATAATTTCATCAGGCGACTTAGTGGACACATAGGCAACAGCATCAGCCAGAGTCAGCCTACCTTCAGCATCAGTATTATTTACTTCGATAGTCTTACCGTTCATAGCCGTAATCACATCGCCGGGGCGGTAAGCTCTGCCATTAGGCATGTTTTCGGTAGCGGCGATAATAGCTGTAATCTGGACTCCAGCTGGTTGAAGCTTAGAAATCGCATGCATAATTCCGATAATCGCCGCCGAGCCGGACATATCTTCCTTCATCATCTCCATTGATTTTGCGGGCTTTAAGCTAAGTCCGCCACTATCAAAAGTAACGCCCTTACCAATTAAAGCTAAATGTTTTTTGATTTTGCCGTTTGGCTTATAACTAAACTCTATAAATTTTGGTGGCTGATCTGATCCCTGAGCGACCGCCAAAAAAGCGCCCATGCCAAGTTTTTTACATTCACTTGCTTCTTTTACAGTGACTTTTACTATTTTTTGATCGAGCTTAAGAGCGGTTTCGGCTAAATAAGTAGGGTTCACCTCGCAAGCCGGCTCCCAGACTAAATCCCGCGCTTTATTAGTAGCTTCAGCGATAATAAGAGCGTTTTTGATGGTTTTTTTGTCTTGAGCGCTAAAATCATCAGCAAAAATTTTGATTTCTGTAAGTTTTTTCTTCTTGGATTTAGATTTTTCGTCTTGAGACTTATACTTAGTAAACTCATAATCCACCAAAAGGACTATCTCCACCAAAAGTCCAGGCTTAACTGGCTCAAAAATAGCCAGCTTCTCTATGGATTCAGATTTTACTTTTCTAGTTAGGCTAGAATAAACTTTTCTGTAGGCTTTATCGTTTGAATCGCTCTCCTCAAGCCCCATTCCGACCAAGAAGATTTTTTTGATAGATTTGTATTTAGCAGGAATTTTGTTTTGGGAGCTAAGGGTAATTACCGAGATTCCACCCAAATCAAACTCAAATCCATCGCGATTAATCGACTCGGATAGTAAAAAACCGAACTCTTTATCGATTTTTTGGAAATTAATTGAATATTTTGATTGAGATTTAGAAGATTTTTTAGCTGCGCTAGGTTTATTTTCAAAAATTACTAAAGCATCGAAGATAAATTTTGAGCTTGATGAGAATTTTTCAAATTGAACTTTCATACTTTTATTATATCTGGTGATAAAAAAAACGGGCCAAATGGCCCGTTTTAAATTTGTAACTTTAAAGTTTGTTACTATTTTTTCTTTTTAGCTGCTGGCTTTTTAGCTGCAGGTTTTTTTGCTGCCGCTTTCTTAGGAGCCGCTTTCTTAACAGCTTTCTTAGGAGCTGCTTTTTTTACAGCAGGCTTTTTAGCCGCAGG
>Ga0169931_10010665_pt1 | contig 13061 bp, 9 predicted proteins | sample Kivu_15m_20L_FD_129675 | JGI IMG/M metagenome (GOLD analysis project Ga0169931, IMG submission 129675) | Freshwater microbial communities from Lake Kivu, Western Province, Rwanda to study Microbial Dark Matter (Phase II) - Kivu_15m_20L... | ecosystem: Environmental > Aquatic > Freshwater > Lake ...
AACCCGCACCGTCTGTTTACTGTTGCCCAGGCCGTCGTAGCCTTCGTGCTCCAGATAGTCTTTCATGGTTTTCCAGGCGATCTCAAAGGTGAACTCAAAGGCCTGAATCAGCGCGATCTGGATAATTTCATCCCCAGGGGTAGCCTGGTAGCGCTCAAAGACCCGGCCAAAGGTTTGGTAGGCATCATCAAAATTTTGAAATCGTTGGATCCAGCGTAGCTCATTGTTCATGGCACATCCCTTTACTGGGCCGATCGCTCCACGAGCCAGCTCACCGTCTGGGGAAACACAATCACCAGCACCAGCACCACCAGCTGAATGGCCATAAAGGGCAAAGCCCCCCGGTGGATATCCTCCGTGCTGACCTCCTTGGGGGCCACACTCTGGAGGTAAAACAGCGAAAAGCCCACCGGTGGCGAAATAAACGCCGTCTGCAAATTCAGCGCCATCACTACCCCAAACCACACCATGTCAATGCCGAGGGCCTGGGCGGCGGGCACCAGCAGGGGCATGGCAATAAAGCAAATTTCAATGAATTCTAAAAACACCCCCAGCAGAAAGATGGTCAGGTTGGCGACCACAATAAAGGTCAGGTAACCACCGGGCAGGCTCAGCAGCATATTGGTAATCAGAGTTTTGCCGCCCAGGGCATCGAACACCAGCCCAAAAAAGGCCGAGCAGATCAAAATCATCATCACGACCCCGGTGACGATGGCGGTGGCGTGGGCGGCGTCCATCAGGAGCTTGAAGGTCAGGCGACGGTTCAGAGCCGCTAGCAGGCAGGCCCCGACGGCGCCGACGGCCCCGGCTTCGGTGGGGGTGGCCAGGCCAAAGAAAATGCTCCCCAGCACCAAAAAAATCAGCACCACCGGGGGCAAAATGGCCCTTACCGCGCGCTTAAACAGAGCTAGGCCACCTATTTGGCGCATTTCCAGGGGCAGGGCTGGCGCGATCGCAGGTTTAAAGAAGGCGATCACCAGCACGTAGATTGCGTAGGCCCCCGCCAGCAGCAGCCCCGGTATCAGTGCCCCCAAAAATAAATCGCCCACCGACACCCCAATCTGGTCGCTCAGCACCACCAGCACCAAACTGGGGGGAATCAGCTGAGCCAGGGTGCCCGAGGCCACAATCACCCCAGCGGCCAGCTGCTTGTCGTAGCCGTAGCGCAGCATGATCGGCAGCGACAGCAGCCCCATCAAAATCACCGTGGCCGCCACCACCCCCGTAGCCGCCGCCAGCAGGGTGCCTACCAGCACCACCGCTAGCGCCATGCCGCCGCGCAGGGGGCCGATCAAAATACCCACCGTTTCCAGCAGATCTTCTGCTAGCCCCGACTTCTCCAGCACCGCCCCCAAAAACACAAAGAAGGGAATCGCCAGCAGCGTAAAGTTGCCCATGGTGCCAAACCAGAGGTTCGGCAGCAGCAGCAGCCGGGCTGGCTCAAAGGCCCCCACCATCCAGCCCAGCAGGCCAAACACCAGCCCTGTACCGGCAAAGGAAAAGGCCACCGGGTAGCCGCTCAGCAGCAGCGCCAGAAAGCCGACAAACATGGCGATCGCCAACCATTCGTAGCCCATAACGCTCCTTCACTCTGGGAAAAACTGCTGGAATTGCGCTGGGAATAACTCCTGAATAACGCTGGGAAACCCCTACTCCAGGGGCGGCAGGTCACCACTGACCAGGGATGGTAGCGCCCCCTGGAGATGACCAAACCACACCGCCCAATATTTAATCGCCTGGGAAATGCCCTGCACGAGCAGCAGCGCAAAGGACACCAACACCATGGTCTTAATCGGTGCCCGGGGTAGACCATTGGCATCGGGGGAGATCTCCCAAGCGCCCCAGGTGCCATCGGGCAGCAGCCCCCAGGACTGCAGCACCGGATTAATCGTCACCCATAGCCCCAGCACACAAAAGGGCAACAGGAAGAGGATGGTACCCCAGAAGGCAATCATGGCCTTGCGCCATTCGCTCCAGCGGACGTCTAAAAAATCGACCCGCACGTTGGCCCCTTGGCTGAGAATGTAGGGAAAGCTCAGCAAAAAAGTGATGGAGAACAGGTACCACTGCAGCTCAATCAGCCCGTTGGAGGACAGCTGCATGCCCACCAATCGCCCAATGTAGCGGGCGATAACGTTGTAGAAGCCGACGGCAATGGTCGCTAGCACGAGCCAGTTCAGTGCGGTGCCCAGGGGCCTGATGACGGCATCAATGGTGGCCGACACCTGGAGTAATCGGTTGACAAAACCAGCATTTCGCACTGGGCAGGCTCCCCTATTCAATGGTGTACATTGGCGCTGCCTGATGATATCAAAACCCGTTTCGATAAACCGAGCAAATTCAGTGTGTTGAAATTTAGCGGATGAAGTAAGCTTATCGGCAAGTTACGGGCCATGGTGGCCAAAATGACGGGATGGCGGTACGGCACGGCTTTGCAGAGATGGATTCGGTGCAGGCCAGCCCACCCCAGGCAATTTGAAGGTGAGGATTAACTCCATGAAAAGCTTAGGGCAATGGATGAGCCATTTGGCAGGGGCTTCGCTGCTGGCGGTCACGGCTGCCGTCGCAGGTTCGATGCTGGCGCCTGAGGCCGCTGAGGCCCAAGTAGCCTACGGCAGCTACGTCGGTATTGGGGCAGGGATTGGGGTCACCCAAGCGGCCGAAACTGGTCAGGGTGGCGGTGTGCAGGGGGTGTTAGCGGGTCGCTATCGACTGCTGCGATACCCGGTCTCGCTGCGGGCCCAGGCCTTTATTTTTGGCGGCGATTTTGCCTTTGTGCCCACGGTCTCCTACGACGTGCCCCTCAACTGGAATACCGATATTTACGTGGGGGCAGGGGCTTCCTTCGTGGCCGGCGGCGACGATCCGTCGATCGTGGGGGATAAAACCTCCTTTGTGCTGCAACCCGGTATTGACTACCTGTTTCCCAACAGTAATTTGGTGGCCTTTGGCAACGCTATTTTCGCCTTTGATGCCTACTCAGAGGGGGGCAATATGGCGATCTCGGTTCAGGGTGGCGTTGGTCTCCAGTTCTAGGTTCGCCTGGTTACCCCGCCTCCTATTCACTCCAACTCCATTGCCCTAGGCTGTCCCCGCGATCGCCTAGGGTTATTTTTGCCAGCCAGGACAAATGTATTAGAATTGGCTGAGCCTGGCGCAACGGCCTAGGTGCCCAACTCAGGTGTGATTTGAGCGCCATTGCCCGAGCGCCATCGGTGCCATCGATACAGAGGATTGTTCCATGGAGATGAGTCAGCCCCTGGGGTCGGTAATTCAGGGCTCGTTGAGTCAGGGATTGGAGGTGCGCCTTCACCCGGACGTGTCGGTGGAAGACATGCGGGTGGGCAAGTTTTTGGTGGTGCAGGGGCGGCGATCGCAGTTTTTTTGCATGCTCACCGATGTGGCCCTGGGCACCGGCAGCACCCGCATTTTGGCCCACCCCCCCGAGCCGTCAAACCTATTTTTGCAGGAGGTTCTGGCCGGTACCGGCACCTACGGCACCATTAACCTAACCCCGATGCTGATGTTTACCCAGATGGAGGATGGGGGAGAGGGGGGAATGGGGAGTCATGGGGCAAAAGGCAAAGGGCAAAAGGCAAAGGGTAAACAGAAGGGCGATGGCTACGCCTCCCTGGCGGTGCAGAGTAATGCCGATGTGGAACTGCTGCCGGTCAAGACCATTCCAGCCCACTTCAGCCAGGTGTACGACGCCAGCGATCGCGACTTTCGGATCATCTTTGGCTGGGAAGACGACCCCCACCGCCGCAACTTTGCCATTGGTCAGCCCATTGACATGGAGGTGCCGGTTTGCCTAGACCTAGACCGCTTTGTGGAGCGCAGCAACGGCATCTTTGGCAAGTCAGGCACCGGCAAGTCCTTTCTGACTCGGCTGCTGCTGGCGGGCATTATTCAGCGCCAGGCCGCCGTCAATTTAATCTTTGACATGCACTCCGAGTACGGCTGGGAAGCGGTCAGCGAAGGCAAGCAGTTCAGCACGGTGAAGGGGCTACGGCAGCTGTTTCCGGGCCAGGTGCAGATGTTCACCCTCGACCCCGAAGCCACCCAGCGGCGGGGAGTCCGCGATGCCCAGGAGCTCTACATTAGCTTCGACCAGATCGATGTGGAAGACTTGGCCCTGGTGCGGGGCGAACTGAACCTCTCGGAGGCCAGCCTGGAGAACGCGATTATTTTGCGTAACGAGTTTGGCAAAGCCTGGATTAATCGGCTGCTGACCATGTCCAACGAAGACATTCAAGAATTTTGCGAAACCAAGATGGGCAGCAAGTCTTCGATCATGGCGCTGCAGCGCAAGCTCACCCGGCTGGCCGACATTAAGTACATGCGGGCCACCAGCGCCAACAACTACATCACTCAAATTTTGGCCGCCATTGACGATGGCAAGCACGTGGTTGTGGAGTTTGGCTCCCAGTCGAACATGCTGGCCTACATGCTGGCCACCAACGTGATCGCCCGCCGCATCCACGCCAGCTATGTCAAAAAGGCCGATCGCTTCTTGCAGACCAAAAATGTGGTTGATCGGCCCCGCCAGCTGATGATCACCATCGAAGAGGCCCACCGCTTTCTCGACCCCGCCACCGCCCGCCAGACCATCTTTGGCACCATTGCCCGCGAAATGCGCAAGTACTTTGTCACCCTGCTGGTGGTCGATCAGCGGCCCTCGGGCATCGACAACGAGGTGATGTCGCAGATTGGCACTCGCATTACCGCGCTGCTCAACGACGAAAAAGATATTGACGCGATTTTTACCGGGGTGTCGGGGGGGCAAAGCCTGCGATCGGTGCTGGCCAAACTCGACTCAAAGCAGCAGGCCCTGGTGCTGGGCCATGCCGTCCCCATGCCCGTGGTGGTGCGCACGCGCCCCTACGACACCACCTTCTACGCCCAGGTGGGAGCCACCCCCTGGGAGGAACTCTCTGACGAGGTGGTCTTTAAAGCCTCAGAGATGGCGAAGGCCGATTTAGGGTTCTAGCGATCGCCCCAGATCAGCGCTCCAGATCAGCAATATTGCCTAATCGTGGCGAAGAATGTCGCAGAATGGGTACTTTACATCTAAACTCTAAGCATTATTAAGAAAATTGCTCGGTAGTGGAGCCACGGCTGGGCCGTAGACGATCCACACCTGAGTGAATTTTTGGGAGTTCCTGGACAGTTGTTAACGATTTATACGGCTATCATGCCGATACGCTAACGGTTACATTGGGTAATACGCATCTTCCCCTCCTTGGAGGCCAAGACAGGCACAGGCTATGGCTAACTCACCAGGGCAACTCTCCGATCGCACAGCCAATTCAGAAATTCTGCAATATTACCAATCGCACCGGCTCTTTCGCGATCGCTACCGGGTGATCAAAAAGCTGGGCCAGGGCGGCTTTGGGGTCACCTATCTGGCCCAAATGCCCCTGCTACCGGGGGAACCCTACTGCGTCATTAAGCAGCTCTGCCCCAAGGCCAGTAGCGATCTCTCCCTAGAGCGGGCCAAGGTGCGGTTCCGCCGCGAGGCCAGAGCCTTAGCCAACCTGGGCAGCCATTCCCAAGTCCCTCAGCTGCTCGACTATTTCACCGCCGGGGGTGAGTTTTACCTGGTGCAGGAGTATGTCCATGGCGAAACCTTGGCCCAGGAGGTGCGCCGTCAGGGGCGGCTAACCGAGGCCCAGGTGAAGTATTTTCTGCGCGAAATTATTCCGGTGGTGCGCTTTGTCCACCGCAACCGCATTATTCACCGCGATATCAAACCCCCCAACGTTATTCGCAGCGAGCGCGATCGCCGTCTGGTGCTGATCGATTTTGGTGCCGTGCGCGAGTTTCTCTCGGATGTCGACAGCCCTACCTCGGTACAGGCCCAGGCCACCCAGTTTGTGGGCACCCCCGGCTTTGCCCCCCCCGAGCAACTGGCCCTGCGACCCTGCTACGCCAGCGACATTTACGCCCTGGGTATGACCTGCCTATACCTACTCACCACCCACACCCCCATTGAGTTTGATCTAAACCCCCATACGGGCGCGATTCGCTGGCGAGATACCGTGACGGTGAGCCCTCACCTGGCCATGGTGCTCGACAAAATGCTGTCGCCCAATGTCCAAGATCGCTACACTACCGTCGAGGAGCTAGAACGGGCCCTTGAGCTCGAGCCCCACCTCAATGTCTTGGAAAGCTGTATGAATACCCGCTATCGCTCACCCTCTGACCCAGGGGCGGAACAGGACGATCTACCCGCCGATGGCTACCTCACCCCTCTTCAGCGGGAGGCCCGGTCCATTCGCAAGTGGCGCACGAAGCGATCGTTTAGTCGTGGCTCCCAGGGGCGATCGGCGGGGTCGGTGTATTTGCCCTAGGGAGTGGTTGGGTAGGTCGAGAGCCAAGAAGATGTCTGGGAAAGAAAATACCCCCCTGTAGGGACGCAGTGCCCTGCGCCCTGGCCAGGAATCATAATTCTCCGGTATTTTTGTGGCCAGAATTATCCTTGAGCCAGGTTAGGATCCGCTGGTTGAAGTCGTCGAAGGTTTCGTCGTAGAAGCAGTGGCCCACCCCAGGCAAGATTTGGGTGGTCAGGAGGGGACTGAGGGTGACTAGACCGGCGGCCTGGGCCACGGGCACGACCCGGTCTTGATCGCCCCACAGCAGTAGGGTGGGTACGGTCAGTGTCGCCACCAGATCTTTAATCGATGGGCTAAAGCTGGGGTCGGTGCGCGATCGCACCAAGTAGCACAGGGTTCTAGCCGCCCCGCGATCGCGGGGGGGGAGCGCAAACAGCGTTACCAGTTCATCGTCCACCCGCTCGGGCACGGTGTAGATGCCGGCCAGCGCCCGACGGAGAAAGCTCGGGCGGCGTACCAGGGTGAAGAGCGATCGCATCAGCAATGGATTGGCCACCAGGCTCTCGACCCGCAGGGCCAGGGCCGCCACCCAGCCCGCCACCAAATCTTCGCGATCGGCTCCCAAGGGCAGGGTAATCAACGCCAGCTGTTTCACCCAGTCAGCGTGGTGGTGGGTGACCGTTAGCGCCACCAAGGCCCCCAGGGAGTGCCCCACCATAGCCACGGGCTGACCAATCACAGCCTGGATAAAATCCGCCACCTGGGCCGCCCACAGCTCGGCTCCGAAGAGGGTCGCCGCCTTTTCCGCATCCCCAAAGCCCAGGAGGTCAATGGCGTAGATCGGAGCCACCGAGCTGAGGGCGGGCAGGTTGTGCCGCCACTGGTTGAGGTTGGCCCCAAACCCATGGATGAACAGCACGGGGGGCAAGGTGGCCTCCCCCGGCCCTGGGTGAAACCAGTAGCGAATGCGCCAACCCCGCCAGTGCCAGAAGCGCTGGTGCCCCGATTGGCTGAGCGAGGTGGGTAGGCTACTGAGCAACGTCGAGGGGGGGGATAACGCAAAGGCCATAAAGCAGGAAGTCGCTACTGGAGTACCGGTGGGCAGTGCCCACCCTACCCTAGCCTTAAACTTCACCCTCATTCACTTACCCGCTTACCCGCTTCCCCCCTCCTCCCTCACCGGCCCTATGCAGCCGCCCCGCTTTAGGTCATGCTAGAAACCGAAAACGCATTACGTTAAACGCAACACGTTGCAGAGGACTTAGAGCCATGACCGAGATCGATCCTGTCAAGCTGATGAAGCAGGAAGTAGGTCGCCAAGCGGCGGCGCGGGTGCAGTCTAATACCGTCGTCGGCTTAGGGACTGGATCCACCACCGCCTTTGCCATTCAATTCATCGGCGAGCGGCTGGCGGCTGGAGAAATTAGCAACATTAAGGGAGTACCCACCTCTTTTCAGGCGTCGGTGCTGGCCAAGCTGCACGGCATTCCCCTGACGACGCTGGACGAAGGCGACGAGATTGCCCTGGCCATCGACGGGGCCGACGAGGTAGACCCCCAGATGAACCTGGTGAAGGGGGGCGGTGCGGCCCACACCCGCGAAAAGATTGTCGATTCCCTCGCGAAAGAATTCATCGTGGTGGTGGACAGTTCGAAGCTGGTGGACAAGCTGGGCACCACCTTTGCCCTGCCGGTGGAAGTGCTGCCCCTGGCGGTTACCCCCGTGACCAAGGCCCTAGAAGCGCTGGGAGGCCAGCCCGAACTGCGCATGGGCATCAAAAAAGATGGCCCGGTGATCACTGACCAGGGTTTAATGATTTTGGATGTGAAGTTCGCTGCGATCGACGACCCCGCCGGGCTCGAAAAGACCATCAACAATATTCCCGGCGTGCTGGATAACGGCCTGTTTGTGGGCGTCGCCACGGAAGTGCTGGTGGGCGAAGTCAAGGATGGCAAGGCCACCGTGCGGAAGCTGTAGGGACTTTGAGCATCTGCTCTGACCATGACCGAGGGCCGCGACTTCGCTCAGCCCTCGGTTTTTTGTTGGGGTATCGCAGGATGAACATGGTAAGCGTATGCTGCTGGCGTGGCACCAGGGGATGCCCGGTTCCAACATCCTCCCAGACACCAAAAATATGATTTACGATGTATGGGAGTTTGGGAGGCTGTCATGCCATGGGAAGATTACTTTGAGTTTCTATCCGAAAATGACATTCGCATTAAAGGGCACCGACTGGGTATTGATACGGTTCTAGAGCCTTTTTTGAATGGGTTTTCTCCCGAAACCATTGCCCAAGACTATCCAGAGCTGGGGCTTGAAAAGATTTACGCGGCTATTACCTATTACTTTTACAAACAGCCTGAGGTAGATGCCTATCTACAACGCCTGGAGCAGTGGCGGCAGCAGCGCTATGATCAGTCCTTAAAGAATCCATCCCCGATGGCGGAGCGGATGAGAGCCCTGAAGGCGCAGCAAGTTCTACCCTCTGCTTCAGAGGTTGTTTGAAAAGGGCTGCTTTAGGTGCAATTCACGGTCAGAAAACCGTAAGATCACTGGCTCTGGAATAGCTGTAGCCTCCCTGATTGAACGCTTTAGACTGGATTCCTTTTTAGCCAAGCCTATGGTGGTTGAAGAGCCAGCCAAATTTTCGGCGAACCTACCAAAGTGACTGGCCCTGGTTTATTTTTGGAAGCTGTCGCCAACTTCACTGAAAACAGGTCTGGACTCCCCCACGTACGCTCAGTGGAATCCCTTCCACCAATTCTGACCCTAGGGAGTGCTGACGCGGCAACACACACAACCCGAAACCCGATATTGTTGTTGCGGGCGGAGGGCGCATTCCTATTGCGATAGGCAGAGCGGCAGTTGCGCGGATTATTGTTCCACGAACCGCCCCGGCACGTTTAAATGCCTGTTCTCAACATCAGGTCTCAACAGGTTGAGAATTCTGATGCTTCAAGAGTATAGGCGAAAAGAACCCAGGGACCGAAAAAATTTTGACGCGCTTCGCGCGAAGAATAAAGATTAAGAAGTGTAAAGAGCAAGAGGGAAAAAGGGTAAAGGGCTAGGGGAGCCCTGACGCGGCAACACACACAACCCGAAACCCGATAACGGGGCTGCGGGCGGAGGGCGCATCCCAAGCGCGATAGGCAGAGCGGCAGAGGCGCGGACTACTGCCCCACGAACCGCCCCGGCACGTCCTTTTATCTTGAACTCCACCCTCGACCCAAGCCGAACCATCAGTAGGGGCACCCTCGTAGCTGTCGAGCCAAACATCTTGGCACCATTCCCAGACCTGGCCATGCATGTCGTACAGGCCAAACCCATTGGCAGAGAATTGCCCCACCTCTATTGTCTTTTCTCGAAAGCTACCGTAAGGCCCTTCTCCATAATTACCGAGATAAGTTGTGCCTTTGTGTTCCCAGTCTTGCCCCCGATAGTTGGCCAGGTCGGTGGTTATTGTTTCACCAAAGTGAAAAGGCGTTGTGGTTCCAGCACTCCGTACTTCCCCGCTTCCTGGCGTTCCGCTCGTCTGAATCGGGGAAGCACGACAGGCATATTCCCATTCGGCTTCGGTGGGCAAGCGGTAAGTGCGGCTAGTGTAAATCGAAAGTCGCTCACAAAACTCCACCGCGTCTTCCCAAGACACGCTCTCCACTGGGTTGTAGTCGTGCCCTTTGAAGGTCGATGGGTTTGGATTCAACCGACGATTAACCCTGGGTAACGCCGCCACCTGCCGCCACTGCGCTTGAGTCACTGGGTACTTCCCTATAAAGAAAGGTAGCACCGTCACCTCATGCTGCGGCCCCTCAAATTCATAACGTCCGGATTCATCATCCGGCGACCCCATCAAAAACCTTCCGTCAGGGATCGCGACCATCTCCAAACATACGCCTTTGCCCAGATCTTCCCCAAAAAATCGAGCCTGTTTCCACTCCCGCCGATTTTCTTCGCCCTTAGCATTAACCGTTACCACCTCAAAAGCAGAAAGCGACATTACTTGTTCAATGCCACACTCCATAAATCTTCGCAGCAGTGCCTCCGAAGCCGACTGGGGATAGTGCCCCGGAAACCAAGCAGAATCTAAGCTATTTGTAGCAGGACTACCTTGCCAGGCAACTGCCCTAGAAAATCGCTGCCATCTCCCCTGAGCACTTTCCCTGATGGCATTCCAAATCCCGGCTTGTACACCAAACCCATATTTGCCCACCGAGTAATGCACCCAAAGCTGATCAATCAATGATAAGTAGTGGCAGGGAGTGTAATCTCCAAATGGGTTGTCTGGTTCAGTAGGCTGCTGCTTCCTTCCATCCTTAGCTTTTTGCAATAGTATTTGTGTTTCTTGATCAGCATTTTCCCAATCTTGATTAATCAAGAAAACTCGAAGTTTGTGATACTCAGGAGGAACCACTGCTCTCAAAATCTGTATCCCTTTAAGCTGTAGCGACCTAGAGCCAGCTGTCCAGCAAGTTAGCTCAGATCCGTTTACCCGCCCTGATCGCTGAATCTCAGAGGCAGTAGGCAATCTAAAAAAATAGCGGTCTACTGTTTCATGTTCCGGAATCAGAAGAGTGAAGCGCCTTTCATCAACATCGAAGCTGCCCAGCCAGAGGCAAAACTCTAAGGCATCGTCTAAGGAAATATCTGTTTCAGGTCGTAGCGGCTCTTCGGGCGTAAACCAATACTGTGGCTTAGTTGCATTACCAAAGAAATGGTCTCGCTCTACTAAAAAAAGCTGATATTCAGCCCGTGAGATCAAACCCTGATCGATTTGAGTGTCATCATCCAGGCGCAAAAGCTGATTCAGCCGACGCGATAGCTTAACCCTCGCCGCCAGTTGAGCAATATCGGCATCCGCAGACTCTAAGCTAAATTCCTCTAGTCTTTGCTTCACGTGGGGCGACAGGCTCTTGCCTTCTTCAGCACAGTCGTAAGCAATACTCAAAGACTCCCTTGTGGGGTTATCTAGGGCTGCATTCACCAGAGCCGTAGTGTCGTTTTTAGCCGCAAACAATCTGATGGTTTCATGCCACCAGGTCAACTGAATGTTTTCAACCAGCACCTGAGTCTGGCCTGCTTCCTTAATTTGCGCTGATGCTAGAAATTCTTGAAAGCTGAGGTGGGCAAACTGATATACCCCCATTTCTCGCTCTAACAACAGCCCAGTCACCGTCTCAATATGGTCTAAAAATTCCTTGGCGGCAACGGCATCCCCAGCTACGGCAAGCAATGGAGCAGTAATAATGGCTAAGCCCTGATCTAACGAAAACTCCCGATGTTGGCGAACCATCAATGCCAGTGCCAGCACCTGCAATACCGACTTCTTTTGCTCCGCTTTTAGCGGAAATGGCTCGGTCAAGCCCTTGGCTTCTTGCCGCCGCACCAGCAGCACGTCGCAAATTTCGTCGTACAGGTCAACCCGGCTCCCCGGCAGTGCCCCTCGATTATCGTGAACCGTAGCAATCATCGTCAACAACAGCGGGTTCAGGGCCATCGCCGCCAGGGGCGGGTAGTTTTTGATGCGGCTAATCAGATCATGGGCTTTGTCGTCTGCCGCCGCTTTTACCCCTGGGTCAGGCTTGCGGGCCTGGCGCAAAATTTCGTTTTGCAGATACCAGCGTTGTAGAAACTGCTCCATCTGCTTCAGGTTGAAAGATTGTACCTCCAGGGTGGTGCGGGCTTCCGTAAGCTGAGCATTGCGATAGCCGTAGGGGCGCGAGGTTAAAATCCAGCAGGCATCGGGGTAAGCCTGCATTTGCGTATCGATCCATTGGCTTACCTGGCGTCGCTGCATTTCATCGGCCACTTCATCTAGCCCATCTAGCATCACCAAACATTGGCCATTCAGCAGTTTAGACTCAAACCACTGGGGCGATAGATTTAGGCTGCTACCTTTGGGCAAGGTCTTAACCTGCTCCACTATGAGGTCTGGCAACGGCCTAGGGGAGACTGCCGTTATGGCTTCCCGAATTTTGTGCAGCGGTAAAAATACGGGCACTAGCGTTGGCACTTGGCGACTACGGCGGCGATGCGCGTTGTGGGCGTAGGTGAGGGTAATGTGCCGCAGCAGCGTGGTTTTACCTGAGCCTGGCGCACCTATGATCACAATTCGCTGGTAGGCAGGCTCTCGCCTGCTCTCGGCCAAAAAGTCCCAAATCTCTAGATTTCCAGTGGCCTCTTGCCGCTGAATTAAAGCCGGAGAAATCTGATCCAGACTTTTGGACGTAATCCGTAGCGGCACAAATACTTTGTCGAGATCGGGGCTAAAGTCTCCAGGGGTCTTGAGCCCTTGAGTTCTATAGGTGCGGTAGGCATAGACCAAGCTCCTATAATAGGCCCCTCGAAATTGAGGTGTAACTTGCCACCAAAAGCTCACCAAAGCCCCTTCAAGCTGGGCAACAATCCACTTAGCCAAGGGATCGGTGGTTTCTTCTAGCCGTTCTTCAATGCGATCTAGTACTTTGTTGAGTAGCTCTGAGAAAAACTTGGCAAAAATGACTAGAGCCATGACCCCAATGGAGGCTAAGCCCGTCAGCAGGGCTAGGCTCACCTGCCCCGACCTGAGCTGGTGCAACGTTACTGCTATCCCTAACCCGCCGCTAGGAAGCCCCAAGACTCTTAGGATAGTCTGGGTTCTTTGCTGCCTTTTAGCCCTGCGGCTAGCGGTTTGGGCTGCTGGCAATTGAGGCTGCGCTGGGGGAGGCGGTAGGTTCTCAGCCATCTATA
>Ga0169931_10010666_pt1 | contig 13061 bp, 6 predicted proteins | sample Kivu_15m_20L_FD_129675 | JGI IMG/M metagenome (GOLD analysis project Ga0169931, IMG submission 129675) | Freshwater microbial communities from Lake Kivu, Western Province, Rwanda to study Microbial Dark Matter (Phase II) - Kivu_15m_20L... | ecosystem: Environmental > Aquatic > Freshwater > Lake ...
ACCCCAACCCCTCATTTTTTAAATAAATAGCGATTAAATAGAATCATTTATTAGACCATCATTACTTTTTTTGAACAGTAATTTGATAGGGCGTATTTAAATTTGATCCATCAATTCTTGCAAGAATTTTGTTAAATTTTTGTTTCATGTATCTAGCTTCTTACTTTACATATTCTAATTCAGACTCAAGCCTTGTGATTTGATTAAGCTCAAGTTCATCGATAGCTTTGCGTCTATTTTCTAAAAAAAGTTAATATTCTTGATTGTACTCATCTTAGGGTCTATTCATACTCATGTAATATAGAATATTAATATTTGACGTTATTTATAGTCCTATATGTCTAACAAATAAACCTTCATCCAAAAGGTCAAGAGAGTCTTCCTTTCTGGCAGCATGATCGCAGCTACTGTTACCCTTTCGTCGCCTATCGATTTTATCCGCTTCCGTCTGCAAGTCATGAAAGAACTACTATAGCAAGGACACCTCAAATAGCCATACACAGGGGTTATAAATTGTGCTAAGAGAGTCTGGAATGAAGAAGGTCCTCGGGCTTTTTGGAAGGGAAATTTCTCAAATATCATCAGAATTGTGCCAAACTAGTCACTTATTTTCATACTCAAGTAAAAACTACAGCAATCGCTACATTATAATCAACATTTCACGGAAGCACAGCATCTTTCACTCAATACAATTATAGGCATCACTTCTAGCCTTGTAGTTTCTTGCACGCTGTATCCCTTCGAGTATGCAAGGCAAAAAATCGCGAACAGAACTGATAATAGAAAAATAGGCTTATGGATTATTCTAAGACAAACTGTGCAGAAGTATGGCTTTAAAGAACTATATCATGGGGCCAATGTTTTTGTATACGGATTGTTGGCTTTCAGAGGCACTTACTTTGGTTTTTATGACTCACTTAAGGTCAAAACTCAAGATGAATTTGTAAGATGGTGCTATTCTTACATCGCTACTTATTTGGCGATCATAGTCGCATACCCAAGTGACACTCTACGACGTAGAAAAGTGACCTCTAGAGATAAATATAAAAATTTTTCTTAATGTGCCCGATGCATACTGCAAAACGAGGGAATTAAAGGATTTTATAAAGGTTGGAACCTGATATGGCTGCCAACACTGACTTGGTGCACCTTTTATTTTCTTTACGATAGGATTTTCACTGATTACTCAAAGGCCATCTAATGATAGCTGTTTATATTCTCTGCAATAACCTTTTTAATTCGTATATCACTTATAAATTTGGAAATTTTATTTGCTATTAATAATAATAATCGATCATGAATCTTGAAAATCGTGACGAAGCTCTTAAAAAACTATTGAAACATCTTTGCAAAAACAGGTTAGGAGATACTTTTTGTCGAAAAGTAGCGACTTCTCTGGATCGACCTAAGCCAGTTAAAATGCATAAAAAATATGATAGACTGCTCACATAGTTATCTTATTAAAAAAAATAAAAGAAATAAAGAGTAAGTACTAGTCCTTCTAGACAGTTAGTTCCTCTTTCTAGGCTGTAAAGTGACTTTAAAATTAAGTCTGGACCTTATGGTTAGTCGATAATGATACACGATCATGTTCCTAGTCCTAGAAAATTAAAATCCAAGATATCTTATCAATAGCGGGGTCGGGGAACTACTCTTTTTGACAAAAGTTCAGGAATTCTTAACGATTTTATGAGCAAAAGAAGTGAGTATGCAAAAAATAATACTTTAGGAGCCATTCTAAGTAAGTTAACAAGAAATCCTCACTATGCTTCTATAAGAATATACAAATAAAAATTAAAGAATTACTACAATTAGAGATATGGTAAATAAAAATTGACTTCTTTTTTAGACTATTAGTTTATCGAAGATTATAACTCTCAGATGCAACTGCTTTAAACTCTTCTATCGTTTAATTTATAGGAAATTTTACTTCTTAGTTTTTTGACTTTAGATCATGACGGAGATGGACTCCTTTCAAATGACGATCTCTTTAATCTTGCCACTGCAACTAATAAATAAAATTTTTTAGTAAACAAAGATATCTATAGTATTTTTCACTATATAAGTAGCTATCGAAAATCAAAGCATACAGTTAATGATACTTTATAATAAGAGTTCACTAGAGATCCAACTTTAACTTTGCAAAAATACAGACTGATGATTCTTAAGAAAGAAAAACAAAAACAAAAAAGCAAAGTTATTGAGTAAAGACGACAGAGAAGTTTGAGCAAGGGAATGATTGATGTGCCTAAGGGAAATAAAGTTTTAGTAAAAAGCAGAAAAATCAACAAACAATTATTTAGTTTTCACTAAGAAGAAGATCAAGGCGATGCTATCATAAAGTCTTTGAAGAAGAAGTTCGCACACATAATTTAATAAAATTCTACACATACTCAGTTCAAAATAAACTTCGAAAGGTTCAAAACTATTTTTCATAATAGCATTCCTTAGACTTACTTTGATATTTTGTATACTCAGGGCGGTGTCACTATTCCCGGAAAAGTTTATGCACCTCTTAAATTAGTTTATGTTTAAATTGAGCAGATCAAAACACAGAAGGTTTAAATTGATAGATATGCATATTTTAGAAAACGTTTATAGGATATGAAAACTGATTCGAGAGTATCAGGTATAGAAAACTTCAATAAAACTCATGGAAGGCTGTTGAGTGTCTGAATCTTTTTATATGATTTTTTCAAATATTTAATCGAATTTATTGTATTGAGAAAGGTATTTTGTGAAATTTAATTAAAATACTTTTTAAAAAAAATCATTAAAATATTAATTTTAACTATATTTTAGGACCTTTTGAGATATATATACATAATAGGGCGGAAAAAATCATTATATTAATGTAAATATCTATCAAAACTAAAACGGATCTCCATATATAGCGAATTTGTGATCAGAAAACTTACAGCAAGCTCATTTTGACTCGACACAAGATAGATTTGAAATAGTAAATCATCAAAGTGGTAAAGTTTTTATTATCAAGAACAAGAACTAATTGTCTTACAGTACTCTCGATAAACACATAAAACGATTCTTTATAGAATGCTACAAAAAATGTGTTGTCAGAGGTGACCTAATGAGCAAAATCATTAAAGGATGGGGCTAAGTTTAAGTTTCAGGTAAGGGTGTAAAAAATTATCTGAATGACAATTAGGCTTTACACTTAATATGGAGCATGCTTGTAGGCATATAAAAATTCGATGCAGCAAATAAACTAAAGGGCCTGTAATAACGAAAATTCAACAACGATAAAATGATTGGATTTTTACGATAGGCTTATAAAAATTTAAGTAGTAAGCTGGAGTAACTTCAAAGTTCGGCGGAGTCAGGCTTGCAAGAAAATGAACAAAATTAAAAAGTTGATATATAGGAAAAAATTAATTCTTTGATGTCTGAACAGGAGACCCAGATCAACAGATTCTCTTAGGCAAATCGACAAATATAGCAACAAATCAATCTTTCTAAACTAATAACCCAACATCAGCCAGTCACTGAAGCGATCAAACCCTGCCTAAAAAAAACTATTTCTAAAATGGTGCGAGATCTTTGGATAGAATCGATAATATTTATCGTAGAAATGCATAAGCACTGTGCGTCTTAATAAGAGATTGACAAAAGATAGGTTTTTGTGGTTTTAGAGCAAAGCTATCCTTCAAAAAAGATGAACAGAAATGAACTCATTAGAATAATTGGATCTAAAGTTTATCTCTAGAAGATTAACATTTATTAAGATCTGATGTTAAAAAAATAAAGAGCATACTCTTGTCGATAACTTATGAGCTGCCATCGTTGCATGAGACTTTTACCAACATCTGAACTAACTTTTTGCTAAAATCCTATTTCTCAAAAAGACACAAAAGCGTTTGCTATATCAAACTATCATGCCTATCAGAAATTACTTATACAACATGACTTTTTTTACGATATTTAAGAATCCAAGGAATATACCATAGATTTTTACAAATATTGTCCCAACAGTTGTGGTCAGCTGGTCTGCAATCGAGCTATGTGCAAAGATTGCATATCTGTTTTTTACTAAAACGATTTTCCTCAAGGCAGGTATAAGTGCTGCTATTGCGAGGGGAAATGTAACTGCAGAAGATGCGATAGAGCAGGATCTGTAGTCAAACTCATAGCTTATGATCAACAGACATCAAAAGTCTAAAAAAGATTCTACCAAAAAATTTTAAGCTTGTTTGGAAATCACACTAAACTTGGAACTACGTTTCCTTTAAGAATAAAAGGTTCATATAAATAATTTCAGTAGATGAAAAAATATTGGAAACAAATAAAAAAATATGCTGAAAGTGTGTCTCATCTGAAAGGAAAGTGTGAGCTGTATACCTATCCTTTGTAATTGGATTTTTGTGCTTAGACTAATAGAGTCTACAATTTGGCTAGTCTTTTTCCAGGGTACGTCTAATAGTAAAAAAAAGAAAAAGTGCAGATGCTAAGCGACGATGTAAGCGAAAGACATAACGGAATATGGGGGCAGTTGAATAATATTGAAGACATATCTGAATGTTAATTTAAAATAGTTTGATAAAAAATTGTCTTATATAGTTAAGAATTAAGACATATAAAAGGTTTTATCACGTTATTCTTATTGTTTGTTTTTTTCTGTTGTTCCTCGAAGATTGTCCGCAAGTTTATCTTGAGGATGAAGTGGGCTGAATACCTCCGAAAAGGCTTACTTGTGGTTGCTCTGACGGACTGGGAGCAATGAATGGATTCGTTGAAGTATTCGGATAGTTGTTGCTAGGTGGGCCAAAGGCGTTCATAACAGTGCTTGAATCAAACATGCTACCTGCCTGCATGGGCTGCGAAAGCATCATACTTGTTTGATTGTTCTGAAGAAAAGAGTTATTGAATTGATTGCCTCCAGAGAAAAAATTGCCAGCTTGATTATTTAAAGCAAAAGTACTGTTATTAATTTGATTTTGTGCAGGAAAAGCGCTGTTGATCTGATTATTAATAGGAAAAGTATTGACTTGATTGTTAGGAGTATAAGAAACGTTTCCCATGAATCCGGGCTGGCTTCTAGCGCTATTAACAGAGGTAAAATTCATTGGAGGATTAGCAACAGGAGGCGAAATGATCTGTTTTATTGGACTTTAATTGCTCGAATGGAACCAAAGTTGATTTTGAGCTGATTAATTTTTGACGAATAAGTTCTATACTTGAGACCCGTTATTGAAAATATTAGCAACATTTTTCTGGGGTGGAGTGGTTTGAAAGAAAGGCCTTGATTCATTACCAGAATTATTTTTGATCATGTCATTTAGACCGAACTTTTTTGCAGGACTAGCAGCCAGAAAGGGGTTATTGTTGAATGAAGCAGCTTAGCTACCATTACTAGGTTGTTTTTCACTCAAGTTGAAGGCTGATTACTTAGAATTGTTTTACTAAACTTTTCGCCCTACTTTGTCTTAGTGAAGCTCAGATGCAGGCATATTCGAAGATATGCTTTAAGGTTAGTTAAAGCGTCGAGAAGCCAAGTTATCAGATTATAACTCATCATTTAACACGACTGAAGCTACTTCTTTATTTTATGACTGTTCTTCTTCGCGATTTCTAACCAATATTAATTAAGGCTACTATCTTTGTAATTCAATTTTTCTCAGTTCTTCTTGCTCTAGTCTTTCTTGTTCCTCAAGCTATTATTTTTCCTGTTTTTATCTTTCCTGTCTTTATATTTACAAGTTTTATTGTTGCTCTCTGTTTAAAATCTACTATCTTAGCCTTGTTTATCTCCTTAAAGCTTCTCTTCTGACTTTTTCTTGCTCAAGGGACTCTAGAACCTTAGAAAACTCATAAAGTTGAGGTGGATCATTTTCAAGTACTATTTTCTTACGTTGAGGTCTCTTTCCCATTCTAGTTTATCTAGCATTTTGAAGTCCTTTTAGAGATTTGCTTAGCTTGCTTTCAGTAAATGAAATGAGGCCCTGTGCTTCTCTTTGCTGATAGAGATGATACGCTACTAATTTTTACTGCATTTTAGCTTGCTAACTCATCGAGGCGAGTCTTTGTCTTTCTTTAACCTGAATTTGCTGAGCCCTAAGAAAAGAAAGAAACTGTATTTTTTCAAAAGACTGCTGAGCTTGTTTGCTTTATTTGCTAAGGTCAAATACAGGTTGCTAGTCTACAGTGGATTAGTTCAAATCTCTTTTCACTTTTTTGCGGCCACTGCTAAAAAGAGAATCAAAAGAATTGTCATCGAAAGAGTTTTAGTGTTAGTTTTTAGCGATAGGCTGCATCTGATTTTGACCCAAGTACTAATCTGATACTCTCGCGCCTACCTTTTGCATGTTTACCTCGGCCTAGATCTCTTTCTCGCTAAATTACTGAAAACTTAGTCTCTTTTTCAATATGAGACTCGGAATTGGTAGCTATGCAGACGAGCTTATTTTGTGATTAACTGAAAGCGGTAAAGTTTCATCTGCGAACAGCTTGAGACTACTAGCAATCATACTGCTAATAGCTTGCTTTACGATTTCAAATATTCCAGGTCTATGCTAGAAAGATTGTCTGAGTATTTTCGAGTTGTTTTCTAGAGCAATTTTGTGTTGTTAATTCTCCATTAAATATAATTTTTGACTCTATCAATTAAAACTCTAATGACTATTTTTGTAAACAACAACATATAGCATCATTTTTTCTTTCTATCTATAAGCAATTCTAAAATTGTGTCGGTTAGCAAATCGTAACTTTTATGGATCTATAGAGTTTTCAAAAGGATTTTGAGTTTGATGATGTTGCTCATGACATTTTCACGAGTGGTTGAAGATGTGCAGTCTCTGGCCAGTTCTACTAGAGATTTCATAGCGATGTTCATGTGAACTTTTGTCTTGATTTGCTTCACGAAATAGCTAAGGATAACTCTCATTTTCATAGCGATAATATCTTTTTGAGTGATTTCATGAGTCTGAGAGGGCTCAACCGGTAGATTCAAAGGCAATCTAGCTAGAATATTATCGTAATAAGAAGGCCCAGTTAGATCGACGAAGAATTCTGAAAGGTTAGTGTTGACAGTGGACTGACTCATATGGTAATTTTATGACTCAAATTAGTCTATAGCTCACTTCAGTCATCTTCATAGATCTAATAATCATTTTATAAATAAGTAAAAGCTATTTTATCATTTAGAACTGCCTTTTAGAACCTGTAAAGTAAGTATTCCCAGATATGAGCTCCCGAAGACGTCATTATTTTGTTTGAGATGCACTAAGGTCTATACTAATTTTTATTTTTTCGAATCCATTTTTATAGTTTAATTCGCTTTCATTTGTATAAGCATTTCTCTTGCTTGAAGAATATGCTGCGGAAACGTCATTTTGCTCACTGCGTCTACGTATAGGTCTTCCGATATGATTTCCATATTTTTTTGAGTAGCCCATAACTGTTATCGTATTTTTATATATTTCTTGATAGTCCTCACATCTTTTAAATCAAGAAACGGCTCGATAGGTAAGGACTCAACAAGTTACTAGTGCGCTGTCAGAAAACTGACTATATATTTTTGATTAAGAGGTCTAAAATGGAATGAATCTCTAGGTCTGATTTTATCTATCTAGGGTGCATATATAAGCTTTTGCCAATCTATGATTGTAAAATTTTAGTATAAATGAAATTAAGCTCTTGAGTTGTTGAAAATAATGTTATTCGATAGCTGTTTATACAAACTATCTTTCATTGATACTATTTCGTATATTCTAAGATGGGCCTATTTCAAGCATCTTATAGCTTATTTGGCTACATTTACTAACTATAAATACTATTTATTTATTTTTGTAAATTAAACTTAAGTAAAAATGCTGAGATTGTGGAAATTGGGGTAATTAGCATTAAGTTCTTTTAGTTTTCGCAGGAATATTGGCACACGATTTTAATCAAATTACTATATTTGTAAGGTCTAAGGGGGGAGCTATTTTTTAGGTTAAAAAATAATAAATTTAAGCAGTTTGCTAGGCTCTTTAACACTAAGAGGAGAAAAATCGTTTTTTTCATGTTAAATTTTGATCTTCTGGTTGATTTCTAAATTTTAATTTTAGACTATTTGCTGTTAATATTTTATTTTATTATCATTTTTGCCAGACAAACAGTAGTCCTATCTTAAAATTACATTTTTATGAATCTACTTTAATTCTTAATTAACTGAATCAGTAGACTATATTTTAGTTTTTGTTTCTACAGTTTCTGATTTATTTACAATTTAACTTTGCGAAAATTAATTGCTTTTTTGTTAAATGGAAAGAGAAAGATTCTGATTGAGCATAAATTGATCTTGCTAATGTATCTTTTAACTTTATTTTTAATTTTAATTAATAGTTATTAGAGTAGATGGCTCTTCTTTTTTGAAAAATATTTAATCAAACATTTGCCCATATTTTTTACTAAATTAATCATCTTCTTGTTTCTTTAATGACTGTTTTTTCTTCAATCTCGAATTATTTTTATTCAACGAAATCTTTTTAACCAAAGATACCTATCCATCTAATATTTGACTCTAAGATTTATTTTAGTTCACTAAAAACTTGACTTTATCAAAAGAATTTTATTAAACTATCGCAACTTATTCTTCTACCTGTAGCTACTACTATTAGACCTGAAGGGTTATTTCTTACAATTCACCCTATCTGCTGTAACGACTGAACTCAGGGTTATAGTCTTAAGAAAGAGTCAAACTTGTTTTGTAATCATAAGAGTAACGGTGGTTTTTAACGCTATTAAGGATCTATGTTAGAGATATTTAGTCCTACATACTTATCATATATAAGCTATTGGACAATCTAATGTAGGGCTTTATAAAATGAATATTTAATAAACAAGTTAGCTCTCTCGAACATAACAAACATTATTAGGAGCGCCCTTTTTAATACAACTAGGTCAGTATTTTGAGTTCAAAAGTATCAGCAACATAAAGCCTCATGTTTTTGATTTCGATGTCAACCTTAAACAATTGCCCAAGTACTATCAACAAAGGTAGTCTCAGACCGAAATAAAAGCAATCACAGTTGCAGAGAACTAGAGTGTAGATCATTAAATTAAAGTGAATGTTATTAAATCTAAGAAACCAAAGGTATAAATTGGTAGCAGATTGCTGACCCCCGGAAAGGGACAATCTGATCATATATAGTCAAGACTGCTAGTCTAAAAACAGCAAGAAGAAAATATGAAACCCAGTCAACTGCCAATAAACTCTACCCCAGGACTAAAAATGCCTTTGATCCGGGGTACTTTGCTCTCATCTACAATAAGCAAAAATAAAAAATTGTAGTAATAGTCGCTATTTAATAATCAAATAAACTTAAACTAACTGCAAAATTATATGAAAACTTAGCAGACTGAAGATTTTAATCACATGCTACAGAACTCGAGTATTAAGTAATTTGTTGGGCATCAAATAATCACATCTAAGAGTTAAGAAGGCCAAAAACAATCAGAAACTGGTAAGGGAAAAAGCAAAATGTAAGCGCCGCTTAATACAAATCATTTTAAACAAATTCAAAGTAAACTAGTTTCTAAAATTTAAAGTCCTTCTAAGAACGAGTAGGCATAGGTATAGCAGTCTATGATAAAAAAATAATCTTCAAAAAAAGGAATTCTATCATCTAAACTTTTTGTGTAAAAATAAGACAAAAATAGGAGTAGAAGCAAAAGTCAGACAAAAATAAAGTTTGTAAAATAGTCAAAATTTTCCATGTAACCTATTAGACCGATCAGCTCACTTCATAATAAACTTTTTAATCCTAGCAATCTTGAAGCCTAGCCTCGACCTCTAAGTTCTTCCCCTGAAGTTAAAATTTAACCGATTACTCACTCAAAGCCACAATAGCCTAAAAAATCTTCAATTAAATCGATCAATATAAAAAAATAGATCCGAGTGCCTGTGTAAGACTATCCTCCTTCGCTTGACGATCGCTAAAATACATTTAAATAAGAATAGTTTCGACCAGAAGATGTGAATTAGTTTGTAGCAGGTAGCAACTTTCTGAAGTCTAACATGAATGCTTACTCTAAAAAAACTCCTATATATCCACCATCTTAGCCTGTTCCCTCTCCGACAACTGTTAACAAAGATTTCATGTCTTTTTACGAAATCAAACTGCCGAACAAACCTAAACAAGAAAAGCCTAAATAGCCTTAGATCAAGCCTATTGAGCCTAAAATTTTCAAAAATAAACAGTAGTTAGGTAGCAATAAAAAATAATTAAACGACAGATAAATTCCAGATATTACACTAGTACCTTAAAAATAGAAGTCAGAAAAGCCTATATCAAAGCCATTGACTCCTCGTAAAAAGATATTCGCTTAGAAAAAACCTAATATTTAGTAGTAATTCAGTTAGGACGAAATGAGAATGATCTTGGGAGCTCGTGGCAACAAATATAAATAGGCGATTGTGATGTAGTATATCAGATCGAATCGAAGCAAGACGCAACATTAGCATCATGCTTAAAAATAATGATTTAGTTTGATTAGTAAAATATAGTGATCATGAATATGCTTAAAGTTTTATTTAGTGACCGTTGTCGGCAAATTGCTAATCTTCACCGATTTAGCCGATTTATTTTTATATTTTTTTATTGGTTTTTGATGAAATTTGTGATGTTTTTTAGCCATCGTGAAGTGAATCAAAAATTAGTTCATACTTGAAGGTCTCCATGTTGATATAAGGAGCATAGTGTTTGGCTGTATTAGGGTAGTGACTGGGTGGTGGATAAACTATATCTAAAGATAATTTTAAAGCCTGCTATACCATATATGGAATGATTCTGTTAAGAAGCGGGCAGCAGCAGTCGAGGCACGGATTCGTATTTATTTAAATAAGCCAGGGTTTCATATTGCGATCCAACATGAAGTCCAAACCGAATATTTAAAAATTATTCATAAGGTTTCCTGGACTTATAATGTTACATACGCTTTTAACTGAATCAGTTGCGATAGCTTTCATATGGGGCATCACTTCTTTTCTGAAATTTATTTTGTTGTCTGGAATAGAGTTAAGATAGTTTTGAAAATCACTATAAGAAAGCTTATTGTAAGGCTAATATCGACCATACTCTGGAAAATGTTTTTGAATAGCATCGTTTGTGAGATGTACGCTTGGGTCAAAGTCGTGAAGAGTGAAGGGGTAGGCTGAAGTGCGTATGTAGCCTTAATCATACCAGTAAGCTCTTGTGATTCCATAAAGATTAGTGATAAGCATATAATGGCGGATATCGAATTTTCGACCTCTGTATAGCAAAGGACGGTCCATGTAGAGTTGAACGATAAAAGTACGATTCGTCTATTCTTAATCTTCTTTTTCTTTTTTCTTGCCTTGTGAGCTGCTTTACTTAATAATTCTATCTAGTTAGTAGATTTAATCGATGACAGTGATACCTCTGCCTTGATTGCTATCTTCACCTGGTTTCACTATCCAAATGTTTCTAGTTTTGCCTTTTCCTTATTTTTACTATTATTTTTTTATGAATTGTGCCCTGCATGTGTAGTACTTGACGAATCTAGCATATTAGGTGTCTTTTGTTCCTTTTTTGATATGAAAAGTGAGAGGTAAAATATCAAAGACGTCCTGTCCGGTCAGTTTATAGTACTATTTGAGGTTATAAAATAGCGCTTTTTTGTTGCCCAGATGATAGTTCTGGGGAAGATGATTATGCACGATAGGCTTGACTCGATAATAGTTATGTTACTGTTAGTTATTGAAACTGACAGGCAATTTCCAAATATTCTAAAACATTTTTATATCTTTTACTGCCTTTACGGCTTACTTTGTTCGAATACTGTAAAAAACTGTTGCATGCTTTAGTTACTTGCCCTAGTTTGCAACCATCTAAACATAATCTTTTCTGAACATGTCGCTAAAACTTGTTTTATCAGTTTAATTCCATACTTTTTAATTGCAATCATATTCTTGATTGAATCTCTACAATTCTGCTTTTTTTAGGTCTTGGCGTCTGTCTTTGATTCTTGCGCCTCGATCACTCATGCAAACTCTGTTATCCAAGGTATTAATAGAAGTATTTTTGTTAGTAACATATCTATTTTTGTTAACTGGAGCTGTCTATTGTCTCTGATAAATATTTTTTATTTTTATTTGAGTCCATGCAAAAAGACAGTCAGGAGTATAATTTTCAGAAATATTCCACCAGAATCTTCGTTTGATGAGTCCTCTTATCATGTTAGAATTATTTCCGCAGCCAAGGAAAGCCTTGAGAGGAGTAAATGACTTAGGTTGAGACAGGTCTAAGTTGATGTATATATTATGGGCCACGAAACATTTTCATAGAAAATCAGTATAGCTTTTGATTCTGTTTTAGTACACTTCGTTCATACACGCATTGTTTGGTAATGTTTATTGCTATGCTAGCTTCTTGTAAAGATATAGCTTGTTTTTGCGATTAGACGCCATGCCAGTGTGAATTTTATAGGCGCTCTTTAGATTTATTTCTCTTGATTGGCAAGATTAGCCTACTTATTTTGATAAAGAAGATCCGTTTAAGTCTTTATAAAGGGACTAATTTAATTAACTTGAGTCGATACTCATTAGTTTTTTATGATTTCGGCCTTAGGACTGCGATAAAAATATATTTTATTCGCAGCATTCAAGAGTTTCTATCTCCATCCGTTGACTAGGATTGAGTCTTAAAGTTTTATCTTTTCTTTGAGTGGGGCTGTTAACATCAGAATTAGCAACAATTCTCCGTACATCTAACCCTAATATCTTGGGGTGCTCAAAATTCTTACTATTGTATGCCTTGATGAGATGTCGTATATTTTTAGGACTTACCGAAACATTCTTAGAATTGTAGATTTAAGTATCTTTGATGGATACTCTATTATTGATTGTCAGGTTACGACCTGCCTATTGTTTGAGCTGTTGGGTCATGCAATTTACATTCATTAGCTATTTTTAAGGAACAGACAGAGTTTGAAGGATCTGATTAGTCTTTATTATAGACTGCTTTAGCCTAATACGCTTGACGTACGACGGTTCGCGTTTGACAGAGCTGGCCATGTTGGAAAGTTATATCAATAATATTATC